>JAEEGG010003779.1_pt1 | contig 37483 bp, 28 predicted proteins | sample 9134161 | NCBI WGS metagenome assembly JAEEGG01 (sample SAMN16246543, study PRJNA631951) | gut metagenome | biome: gut microbiome; feature: rumen; material: CR-attached | host: Bos | place: Iran: Karaj | collected 2018-10
GCATCTATGTAGTCGAAATCGATGTCCCTGATCTGGATAATGACACCCGGAATCTCGGAGAACAGGATGCTCACGATATCCGCTCCGCGGCTTGCACGCCGGATGTCGGAAAGGTCGAGTATGGCTCCTGTGCGGGAGGTGGCCATCCCCTTGAGACCCGTCAGCAGGCCTCCTTCCCCTACGGTGACGCCGGCGAGCACTATGCCGTCTTCTACCAGTTCTCTCACAACTTCGTAGCAGTCCACGAAATACGGGGCGTCGTCCAGTGCCGGTGCCAGCGGAGAATTGATCTGCATGGCCTGGGCAAGCAGCGAGCCGCCAAGACGGTAGGGAGAAGAATCGAAGGGGATATACACGATCCAGGAATTCTCGTCCGGCTGCAGCACGTTGGGGATGGACGCCGCTCCCATGTGGGGATCGCGGGTGGTGTTCGGCTGTTCCACAAGGTCGGCGTCATCACTGGTAGGACGCAGCGATGCCGTGACTTCCAGGGAGCATTCACCGTCAGCGTGTATGCAGTCGTAGGAGGAAAGTTTTATGTCGAGCGCGTCGAGCATGTCTCCGACGGCCTCGACGCTGTGGTAGAAACCGGCGGTATTGCCCACTGCCAGATTGTTCCACTTCCAGAGCATCTCGAGGGCGAGGTCGCCCAGACGGAAATGGCCGAGCTTCCAGATGCAGTCCAGAAGTGCTCCTGCGATGCGTCCCCTCGTGTAGGGTCCGGCGAACTCCATGGGAATCTGGCGCCTGGCCTTCAGGATTGCGGAGAGATACTTCTCCACCTTCTTCGGATCCAGCGCCACGGGAGAAGGATCCACGTCCTTGGTCTCATCCACAAGGGGAGACGGTTCCACGGCAGGGGATTTTTCCGCAGGATAGATGCTCACATCACCCAAAATCTGCGCCGGGGTCACGCTCTGGCGGACTCCGTCGATAATGTAGGGCGAATGCAGCACTGACGACTTAATTTCCATCTTTTTTACGAAAATCCCTCAAAAATAACTATTTTTGAATTCAGATGCAACCAGAATTTGACATTGAGTTATATAATGAGCGGCTGAATTCGCTGTTTACCCGTTTTCAGTCGGTCCAGAAGGTGGGTTTTACGGGCGATGCCTATAAGCCCGGGCTGGACGGCATGCTGCGGTTTTCCGCTGTGCTCGGAGACCCGTGGAAGGCTTATCCATGTGTGCATGTGGCGGGAACGAATGGCAAGGGCAGCGTGTGCAGCATGATTGCAGCGGGGTTGGGGGCGAGTGTGCGCGTTGGATTATATACGTCGCCGCACCTGCTGGACTTCCGGGAAAGGATGAAGGTGGTGAGCGCCGACGGCTACGAAATGATCTCCCGCGAAGAAGTCTGGGAATTTCTTTGTCTTTATGAAGAGGCCTTCGAAGGCCTGTCATTTTTTGAAATAACCACCGGCATGGCCTTCTGGTGGTTCGCCCGGCAAGGAGTCGATGCCGCCGTGATCGAGACCGGACTTGGCGGCAGGCTGGACAGCACGAATATAATTACGCCTGTTTTGTCGGTGGTGACCTCTATCGGTTTGGACCACTGTGCGTTACTTGGTTCCACCCGCGCTTTGATTGCCCGCGAAAAAGCCGGGATTTTCAAGCCCGGCGTGCCCGCGGTGGTTGGTGGGCGCGACGCTGAAACCGCGCCGGTTTTCGAAGAGGTTGCCGCCTTGGTGGGCACACCCCTGACCTTTGCCTCGGACGTTCCCGCTTTTAGTTTTGAACAGGACCTGCTGTCCGGAATGGACCTGACCGGCCCTTGCCAGGATATCAACCTGCATACCGTACTCGTGGCGCTGGACATCCTGTTTGACCTTCCTTATAAACAGCCAAAAACAAGGAAGGTCATGGCTTTAGAGGCCGCACCTTCCTTGAAAACAGCCAAAAATAAGGAAGGTCATGGCTTTGGAGACCGTACCTTCCTTGAAAACAGCCAAAACCAAGGAAGGTCGCAGGGTGAGATGATTAAAGTTCTGATTGAGGCCATTGCGAATGCTGGGAAAAGGACGGGACTGTGGGGCAGATGGCAGCGAATATGCGAAAAACCGGAGGTCATCTGCGACATAGGCCACAATCCCCCGGCGTTGAAGGAAAACTTCGCACGGCTTGAGGCCCTGCAGTCCGGCAAGAAAGGGGATGAAACGCAGGCCGGAGATGGGAATAGCAAGAGCCGAGACGGCATTCAGGCCACCAAACGCAACATTATTATTGTTTACGGAATAATGGCGGACAAGGACCTGGCGGGAATTGCGCCGCTGATGCCCGCCGGCGCAAAATACATCCTTGCAGCACCGGACAACCAGCGGGCCCTGCCAGCAGACCAACTGAAGGCGCGGCTCGCGAAACTCAGGCCGGACCTGGAGACATTTGTTGCCGACGATAGTTATTGCACGGGCCGGGCCAATGACAAGCAGGCCGCTGAACCATACAAGCGCGGGTCCGTTGCCGCGGCGGTGCGGCAGGCCCTCGATTTGGCACAAGACTTGCCAAATCCCCTGATATACATTGGCGGAAGCACCTTCGTGGTTGCCGAAGCCTTGCCTTTGTTCAACGAAAACACAGAGCCATGAATATCTTCAAGACCATAGCACTGACACTGATGACTGCACTGACCCTGACCTCTTCGACAACGCCCAAAGACAAGGACGACCACACCCTGGTAGCCCTCTGGAAAGAGTATTATGCGGCGGAAGACGCAGACAAGCCGAAGACCCAGGAAAGCATCCTCATTAAAATCAAAGCAGAGGCCAAGGCAAAGCACCTCACGTGGGACTTCTATGATGCCTCGATAACGCTTGCCGAGATACGCATTTCCGGCAACTGGAAACTGCGGGACAGCGAGAATGCCTCCAGGGACAAGGATATCGAAGAATTCGGCGAGCCTGTGGCAGTTTTCACCAATAAAAACTTCCACTATGGCTGGAACGACGCGGATAAAGCCACCTTCATCGACAAAAACAAAATCTTGCTCGAGAGCGCGCATAACCCAGAGTTCTACTCCCGCGACTATCGCATAACCGGCAAGCAATGTGGCAGGCTGCTACCCGACCTGTTAAAGAACGACTATCAATACTGCCTTTGGAGTTTGGGTGATACCGAGCGGATGATTCAGGAGTTCAAGATCTATCCCCTTTCTGCCTTTGCCGAGTTCGAAAAGATTGCCAAGTACGATTCAGGCGATGAACTTATGACCGCTCGAAAATCCAGGCTTCAATCATTTGCCGAAAAATGGAACGGCAAAGCCGCAGGACTGTTGGCGGAGCAGGAACTTCTCTCCATCCGCTATTGTGAACTCGGCTATTATGAGAACGGCAAGATGAAAGCCACATCCTCCGATTTCGAGGTCCTGCGCGACCAATGCAATGCTTTCGAAAAGAAACGGGCGGCCTTCAAGGGCGACGAAAAAAAGATTGCCGACTGCTGCACAGAGGCAAAGAATCTTTTGGAGACATTGGCTAGAAAGAGCGTAAACGCCGAAGTGAAGGACAGTAAACTGACAATCACATTAAGGAACATGGAGGCGGTCACCTCCCAGGTTTTCAAAGACAAAGAAAAAGTCTGGGAGCAGTACCTCACCAATCCCTACAAAAGTTTCTACGTGGAAGATAAACTGCTGCTCGAACTCCCCGATTTGGAAGACGGCACATACACGGTCAAATGCTTTTACAAAGATATCTCGGATGAGGTAAAATGGCATAAGTACACAATCTCCGCCAGCGCCAGGACCAATGCGTACGGCACCGGAATCTGGGCCGTGGACTATATCAGCGGCGAGCCGCTTAAGAAAGTTGATGTAGAGTTGCTCAAAGGTGATAAGGTAGAGCAGACCGCCACCCTCACCCTGGACGGTTTCACCCCCCTCCCCGCATCTTGGACGTCCAAGATAAACCAGAAGCGGAGCGAGTATAAACTCAGAGTCAAGTCCGGGAAGAGATCTTCGCGGGAGATTTCTCTTTCTACATTTAAGGATGTTGACAACAACGACTCCCCTGCAAGGCTCAACGCCGTAATCATCACCGACAGAGGAGCGTACAATCCTGACGAAACCCTGCACTTCAAAGCGATTGTCTATAAAGGAAGATACTCCCTGAACACGGTCGGCTCCGGCAAAGCGATAACGGTAGAGCTAAGAGATCCACAGGGCAAGAGTATTGAAAGTAAAACACTGAAGACCAACGAATTCGGAAGCGTTGCGGGAGAATTCGTGCTGAAGCGCAGCGGCCGCAACGGAATGCATCAAGTGCTTGTCATGTCCAGCCAGGATGTTCTGATAAGGCGACTGGTCAGGGTAGACGATTTCGTGCTTCCGACTTTCGATCTGATCTTTGACAAAGAATCCGTCTTTTATCAACCGGTTTCCGAGATTCGCACCGGTGGCAATGTATATGCATATTCCGGGCACAGCCTGACGGCTTCCACAGTCAAGTATTCCGTTCAGCATGGCGGAGAAGAATGGGCATCCGGCTTACTGCACCCCGATAAAAACGGACGTTTCGATATCTGTTTTGCAACCGACAGCACAAAAGCCAACAGCCATTACGACTGGTATTCCCTGAAAGTGACGGTGACCGATGCCAGCGGGGAAACTATGGAGTGGAACAAGTCTTTTACCATACGGCTCCAGTCCACAGCCCACATCGAAACGGAGTATTATTTCAAGGACAACGAAGAAGCCAGCCGGCACGGCGGAATGTCGGTCAAGGTAGTGGCTGGCGACAAGCCGGTCTGGATGGCGGTGGAAGCACATGGGCCGGAGGGAAAACTGGTCTGGAAGAGGATGGTGCAGTTTGGGCCGGGGGATGGTCGGTCGGAGCCGGCCATGACGAGCAAGGAGCCGGCAACCACCACCGTCGAATACAAATTGAAAGCCAGCGACCCGGAAGTGATATCGGTAACGATGATATATTTCCAGGACAAGAGGACATTCTCCCACACCACTGCCATACGCAAAGAGGATCATCGCTACGACCTTCCCCTCACGTTCTCCCGATTCCTGGATACCACATCTCCGGGAGCGAGCTACACCTTCGGGATCAAGACCCTGACCGGCGTGGAATGCGCGGCATCAGTCTTCGACAAGAGCACGGAACGTTACGAAGCTAACAGATGGAGCCTTATCCGGGCTGCGCAGATATCGTACACGTACATCCCTTATGGCAACGTCAACGGCATCGACGAATCCTACTCCAACGTCATTTATGTACGCGGACTGACCTCCAAAATGTCCATGAGCAAGGCAGCGGTCAATATGGCGATGGCGGATGCTGCAGTTCCTGAATCCGCGGAAGCGGAAGAGGCCATCCCCTTCCAGTTGGTGGAAGAAAAGCCCCAGCCTACCCCCGACATCCCCATACGCGAGAACTTCGCGAACACCATAGCCTGGGAGCCTTTCCTGCGCAGCGACAAGGACGGCAACATCAGCTTCAGCTTCACCAACGCAGACAAACTCTCCACATATTACGTGCAGCTCTTTGCACACGATAAGAAAATGCGCAACGAGGTCCTCCGCCGCGAGATGGTAGTCACCATCCCCGTTAAGATCAGCCTAGTCGAGCCGCAGTTCCTCTACGAAGGAGACAAGTACAACGTCCGAGTCGCGCTCAGCAGTTCCATCTCCAAGGACCTGAAGGGCAAACTGACCGTGCAGATGCTGGACGGCACCGACCACAAGACCGCGCCCGTCCTGCGCAGCGCCAGTTGCGACATAACGGTGCCGGCGAAGGGCGGCGTAAATCAGGACTTCACCCTTGAAACCCCGGCCATCAAGGACCTCGGCCTAAAGATAGTATTCGTCCCTGAATCAGGCACTTACGGCTCCGACGGAGTATTCGTTTCCGTGCCCGTGAAGAAGCCCGTTCAGACGCTGACCGAAGCGCATTCGGCAGTTCTGCTTTCGGGAGATGACAAGGTCGCGCTGGAAGCATCTCTCAGAGCGATGTTCGAGAATGTGGATGGCAGCGTGCCTGCACTGGAGGAAATCAACATCCGCCAGATGCTATACGATGCCCTCCCCTCCGAACTCAAGCCAAACTGCGATAACGCCATCTCCCTTGCCCGCGCCCTCTACGCCTGGAGTCTCTGCCAGAAACTGGGTCTGGAGCCTGAATTCGACCGGGAAGATGCTGTCAAGAAGCTGCTGGCCTGCAAGAATGCGGACGGCGGCTTCGGCTGGTTCGCCGAGATGCAATCCTCCTGCATGGTCACAGCCGTGGTGCTGCGCCTGGTTCACGGGCTGGACATTGTGGACGAGGCGGCCGCAGTGCACTACCTCGACGCTCGCTTCTTTGCGAAGGAAAAGAACGGCTGGTGGTACCGCGGGCTCTCGCTCCAGCAGTATCTCCACACCCGCAGTCTCTTCCCAGAGGTGAGCTTCGAGCAGAAGACGGATTCGGATTTCCGAAAGGAGGCCAAGGCCTACCTCGTGCCTAAGAAGGAGCGTGGCCTCAACGGATGGATCGCCGCCAAGGCCTGCCGCGTGCAGACTTTAGAGAACTTCCTGAATCTGGATGGTGGCGTGGCACTCGCCTCGAAGATGGGCGTGAAACTCGGTACTACCTCCAAACTCCGCAAGTCGCTGGCCGCCGACATCGAATCGCTGGTGGAATACGCCCAGCCCCACAAGTGCGGCGGCATGTACTATCCCAACGCCGTCATGCCATGGCGCGGTCTGCTCGAGTCTGAACTCGATGCGCACTGCGCCCTGGCGGAAATCATGGATGAACACGGTCACTTCGATATCTCCAATGGCATCCGCCTCTGGATCATGCTGCAGAAAGAGACTCAGGATTGGAAGCAGGATCCCGGCTATGTAGAAGCCCTCGGCATGGTGCTGAACGGCCCCGATGAGATTCTGGATACCAAGGTGCTGGCGCTGAAGGCCGAGTACACTCTGCCATTCGACCAGATCCGTGCCGCCGGCAACGGAATGACCATAGCAACTGCCATTCGGCCGGACGTATGCAAGATCGGCGACCGCATCAAACTCTCCTTCACCGTCACTAACGAAGAGAACCGCAGTTTCGTAAAAGTCACCATCCCCTTCGGCGCCGGGCTAGTTCCAGTGAACCAGCTTTCCGGTTATCGCTGGGGATATTACCGCAACGTGCTCTCAGACCGCATCGAGTGCTGGTATGAGGTCTATCCCGAAGAGAAGACGACCGTTACCGAAGAGTTCTTCGTCACTCGCGCCGGTTCGTTCCAGGCACCTGTGGCAACCATTGAATGTGAATACGCCCCGCACTATCGCGCAAATGACGCGTGGCACGGGCGCCTTGAGATATCTGCAGAATGAGTTATCTGGTACTTCAACGCGGAATGGCCCTGAGCCATTCGATCGAAGACTATCCCGACGGCATAGTCGTGGTGGTGGACAAGCCTTACCGCTGGACTTCCGCCGATGTCATCCGCAAGGTCAAGTGGATGGCCATCAAGCACTTCCGCAAGAAGAACCTGAAGGTCGGGCATGCCGGCACGTTGGATCCGCTCGCGACCGGCGTTCTGCTGGTCTGTATCGGCAAGGCCACCAAGCTGGCCGAATCCTTCCAGAAAGAGCGCAAGCAGTACATCGCCGGCGTCACTTTCGGCGCCACCACCCCTTCGTATGACCGCGAGAAGGATGTGGATGCTTTCTATCCTGTGGATGGCGTATCCCGCGATAGTCTCGAGGCCGTGCTACCCTCTTTCGTAGGCGAGCAGGATCAGGTGGCGCCGCTTTTCAGTGCCAAATCGGTGGATGGGGTGCGTGTTTACGAGATTGCTCGAAAGCGCTATAAGGCAGGGCTTCCGGTGGAGGATCTTGGGGTGCTGCAGGCCAGCAGGATAACGATCTATGATATGCAGTTGCTATCTTATAATCATCACGTCCCTCAGGGGGAACACCTTTCCGGTGGCGATAGAGAATCAACCGCATCCAGCAGAATCAATGTGGCGGAAGTGCCTGAAGGGTTGCCACAGGCGGATATACTGGTAGACTGCAGCAAAGGCACCTACATCCGTGCCCTGGCCCGTGATCTGGGCGAAGCGCTTGGCAGCGGTGCCTTCCTTCACAGCCTCCGCCGTACAAAAAACGGGGGCTTCACCGTTGATGAAGCCCTCGATATAGAAGAACTGAAAAGGATCTTTACTATTTAACTTTGTGAGCAGTTTCGCCCATCAGTTCGGTCTCCGCGGTGGTGGCGGAGAGCAACTTGAACTTGAACTTACTCAGCATATCGCCAGGGTATGAAGGATCATCTTTAGGGAGAGGATACCAATCATAACCGGGAACGAGCGCGAACGTGTCTTTGTCCATATCTCCCGCCATCCAATGATATGTAATCATTTTACCTTTTTCATCGAAGGAGACATCTGACCACGCTTTTTGGGCTTTGGTGATATTGTAAGTAACCTCATCGTTGGCATAGGTGTAGGTGCCTTCGACGTGCACTCCCCAGGCAATGATATAAACGTCAAGCTTATTGCCTTTGAAAATCAGGCTGAAGGTATAATCCTGAGGATTCTCTGCACCTCTCCAGACATTCCAACGGCCTTCCAGAGATGAACTGTTATCCTCTTTTTTGCATGAAACCAGCGCCACGAGCGCTATGGTAAGAAACAGGAATAATCTTTTCATTTGATGAGTTATTTAGTATTAGTGTTGCAATTATATGCATTATTTGGGACAATAGCAAATCTAGAAGCTGAAGTACTCGAGGCGCTGCTTGACTGCAGGAACGGTGTCGCCGGGCTCCTGGGGAAGGATCATCACACGGGCGGTGCTCTTGTACTGACCGACGTTCACGGCCCTCTTGATATAGGACTGCACGGTTTCGAGTTCCATGTTCTTTAGCTCCACTATGCTCTTGGCTTCCTGGATGCACTGGTTCAGGGCGGGCTTGCCCATCTTCACATACTTGCCGAAGAAGCTCATGTCGTCCATCGAACCCAGGTTCATGATGCCGATGGTGGCGGAGGGTAATCCGACCATGGCCAGCTTCGCCTTGTTCTGGACGGCAGTGGCACCTTCTATAACGGAAATGATCGCCTTTTGGATGTCAGTGGTACTGAGCCTGTTGCCAGCTCTGTCGACAAACGATATGATTTTGTATACCGCTCCGTCGGATGCTTCCACCCATGTCTCCTTCACATTATAGTCGGCGGCCATGTGGTCTTTCAGGTCCTGTGTTTCGTTCCAAACGGCGGTCACGTCTGCCAGGAAGGGGTCTATCGCTTCGTTCCTACTGCGCTTACCGTTGAAATCCCACACCACCGGAGCTACCTCCTTCTTCGCCTTGGAGCTCTTTCCCTTGGATGCCTTGCCCGATCCGGCCGCAACGGCGGGTTCCGCCTTCTGCACCGGCTTCACAGGCTCAGGGGCCACATAGGGGGCCTTGGAAACGGTCATGTCATACAGCACGTACTGGCCGGAACGGGCGTTCTCGCACTTGAGCCAGAACATGAGCTGTTCGCACTTGTTGATGGGCACCGTGAAGGTGGATGGCTGCATCTTGTTGTTCAGCACGAAATCTCCCACCAGCACCCTGTCGGCGAAAACCATCAGGTGTACCGGGTTATACGGATCCACATCCTTTCCGAAGATATCCTTGTCGGTGAACTCACTCTTGTTGGCCACCGTGAAGGTGCAGGTCTCATACTCCTTGAAGGGGTTGAAAGCCACTACGGAGGACTGCCTGCCGCCGTCTCCCACCAGGTTCAGCACACCGGCGCTACCGGCCATACCCGCCCCGGCGGTAACACCGGTCGCGGCACCCACCGAGCTGGAACTCATGGCGCTTCCGGCACCCATCATGAACATGAAGGCGGCCTCGGAGAGCGAGATGTTCTCGAAAGCGAGCGGGATGTTGGTTTCGAGCATCACACCTTTATATATCTTGCTGCCATCCTTCATCTGGAAGTATTCCCTCTGGGAACCGCCATTCTTGAAGCAGTCGTTGAAGTCGAAGTTGGTAAGGGTGCTGAGATACCTTCCCACATAGTGGAAATACGGAGCCTTGCAGAGGTCGATAAGGTCGGCCGTCTCCGGGCACGGAGGTTTGGGGTGTACGAACAGGTTGTTATCCACCGGCTTGCCGCGGTACAGGGTGATGTCGCCGAAACCGAAGTACGTCTGCTTGTCCTTGCCGGTGCCGGGCTTGGCGAAGGTAAGGGTGCGGCACTTGTAGATGGGGATCGTAAAGTGCTGGTTCGGCCAGGTGGAGTGGATGGTCGTTTCGAGGACTATCTGGTCGTCGGCGTAGACGCGGATCTTGTCATCGTCCAGTACGCGGTGTTTGGTGAGGGTGCCCACCGTGAAGCTGACCCAGTCGAACTCGCCGGCCAGGTCGAAGCGGTAAAATGCATTGATGTTCTCATCCAGGAACAACCCGCCGTTGCCTGTCGTGAGGATGAAGCCCTCGTCGAACTGCTCCCCACCCATCGAGAACGTGTAGTGGGAGGATGAGCCGTCGAAGAAGGTCTTGTCGAAGCTGGATGAACCGCGGACGGAGAAAGGCTTTATGTTGGAGCAGAGTTTCGCCACGTCCGGAAGAGCGGCAAGCTTCGCCTGCGAGGCGTTGGCCAGGCCGGGCGTGGGAATATCCGGACAGCCGTTCTTGTAGGCGTAGATATCCACTACGCCGAAGCTCATGCCGGCCAGCATGTCTTTTATCTTCTCCAACTCTCCGGAATGCATGGAGAGCACGTTGATGCCAGTCACGTCCAGCACCACGGTTTCCGCCAGGTCCGTCTGCTTAACTAGTTTCTCATAGATTATCTTGCCGTCGCCCTTGACGGTGAACCAGGCCTCGGCACCGTGACTCTGCTGGTCCCACGGTCCTATGACGAAGGATACCTTATCGAAAGCCTTCTGGAGCCAGAAGTAGGCGAAGCCGCTGCTGATGCCCTCTCCCAGTTCCTGGCTGGCACTGAAGGCTATTCCGGAGTAGTACTGGTTGCGGTTGATGCTCATGTGCTTCCACTCTTCGATGCCGCTCCAGTCGTGCGTGGTGATAGGTTTCGACCAGCCCCTGTGGCAGATAAGATGTGGCGTGATGTCCTCTACCAGGTTGACCTTTTCCTTTGCCACAAGGTTTGCCTGGGGCCTGGGCGGGAGCTGAGGTGTCTGGCCTTTCTTCCAAAGCTTGACGTCTCCGAAATAGATACTCTCCAGGCCGGACCAGTTCTCGAAACGGAGTATGTCCACGCCGCTTATGTCCAGGACGTATTCTCTGGGGGCGTCCCAGCAGCGCACCACCTCGTCGACCAGATTCCGCCCATCCGCCTTTACCAGCACGATGTCGGCCCCCTTGTCGTTTGCGGCAAAACGATTAGGCTCCGAGCTGTAGCTCTGGCCGGGGCCCATCACGAAACTTATCTTGTCGTACTCCCCTTTCAGCGAGAAAACGGCATAGGCATATTCCTTTGCCTCGTCGTTGAGCACACCGTTCCAAAGGGAGAACCCGTCCGTGTAGGGATGGATGGAGATGTAGAAGGTTTCCCTGTTTTTATAATCGTATATCTGCGGCTTGTACTTCCTCGACTCGACGGGCTTGAGGCTGCGGATAAGTTTCACCTGCGCCCCGGCATTCAAGGCAAGGAGGATCGCCATGAGGGATAAGAGAATCTTTTTCATGTCTTTCACGGTTTAAATGGAACAATGGTCGGGATCGTCGCAGAGCTGACGGGCTTTCGACTGCCTGGGAGAAGGAATGGCTTCGCCGTTAAGGGCAGCAGCAATCTTCCAGGCCATCACCGTTCCGAGCTGCACCTTGCCTTCCGCGTCTATCAGATATAAAGAAGGTATCCACTTTACGCCGTAGTCGGCACCTACCTTGGATTCTTTCTTGCCTGCAGGATCGAAGAGCTGCACTCCGGGAAGATCGTTCTCGGCCGCAAATTTTGTGAGCGCCTCGAACTCGCGGTCGAAGGATACGGACACAAACTGCACTTTGGCCGGATCGGCTTTCGCATACATGGCCTTGAGTTCAGGCACCTCTGCACGGCAGTCCGGGCACCAGGATGCCCAGAAAACGAGCACCACCTGCCTGCCGCGGAAGTCGCTGAGTTTCACTTCCTTTCCTTCTATATCCTTGAGTATGATCTCGGGGGCATCAGCACCCGCCGGCAGCAGGTTCACGGCATACTGCGGATCCTGGTCGATGTTCTTCCCAGCTTCCGTCCAGGCATTGTATCCTCCGAGAAGGTTGAAGACCTTCTTGTATCCGGCCTTGGTCAAAGCCTTGGATGCGGCAGCGCTGCGGCGTCCGCTCCTGCAATATAAATAAAGGGATTCGGATGCATCGAAAACTGCATCCACCTTTGCAAGGAAATCCTCCCCGTTCCAATCCACGTTCACCGCCCCGGGGATGCTCCCCTCCGCAAACTCTTCAGGTGTGCGCACATCCAGGATGCATGCGCCCTCCTTCACTGCAGAGGCAAACTGTTCGACATCGATGTTCTTATAACCTGCGCTGCAGGCAAACAGGCTGAGAAGAGAAAACGCCATGACGATATATGCTTTCATACTTTTCGAGTGTTACTATGCAAATATAATCAAAATTGCCATCCAACACCCAATGTCATGTCAGCATAAAAAGATTTATCGGAAAAAGAGGGAACAGATGCACCTCCGATGCTGAAAATCAACTTGTTATAATGAATGATGACACCTGCTTCCAAAGACAGACCAGCACAGCTGCGGTCGGACACCATAGCCCAATCGCCAGCGGAATCCTGCCACAGGAGACGGCGGCGGCCGTATCCGCATCCGCCATAGAGCGATCCCCAGCCGACAGGATGCCATAGTGCACCGGCAGACAGGTTCAGGCGGGATACCCGGGAAATGCCGGAAGTCCAGATCTTGCCACCTCCCGGAACCGTTCCGTCCGACAGGCACTCGTACCCATAGCGGGACGGCGAGAAATTGCTTCTTCCGGCAACATAGGCTCCCCACCGGCCATAGAGGGCACAGGCCTTGATACCTGCGGAGAAGTCCGGCACCAGCCCGGCCTCGGCAAGAAGGAGGACATCCGGACGGAGCTTTCTCCTTGTGGGGTTGGATGCAACAGCGCATCCTCCAGCGAGATTGTCCGGCAGTGCGGGGCATGCCAGAAGAGGTGCAGGAGAGGTAGGGATGGACGGAATCAGGATAGGAGCAGTACTTCGCACGATACCATCAGAATACATCTGCCTGATGTCTGCCACCCGTTGGCGTTGTGCAGCCGTAAGCTGGCCGGAAACGCCCTGAAGCTGGGTCTTCAACCCGTTCAACTGGCCTGCCAGGCGGGCGAGTTCCGCACGCGGGACCTTTTCGCCCGAAGCCACGGACTGCTTCACCCTAATACACTCCGCCGTGATGGACTCGTAGCGGTCGAGCGCATCATCATAATCTCCCGACTGGGCAAAAAGTCCCAGAGGGAGAAGCATGAGCAAGAAAAGGACGCAGCCGTTTTTCATCATACAAAAATACTGATTTCCAGCGAAAAAAGCGTATCTTTACGATATGAACTTGGAAGTGTCAGGATTCTTCGCCCCGGCCGACATTTACGATGTCGGTAAAGGCGGTTTCACCCTGATCCACCGTTCCGAAAACGGATTCTTCGAACTGTACCGGGGTGAACGCGCCGGGCATTTCCGGGTTTTCAAATGCCTGAGTCCGGAGTTTCGCGGCAGCCTCATCCACGAGACTATGCTCCAGAAGGAATTCGAAATCAGTTTCTCCCTCAGGCATCCGGGCATTAGGGAAACCTATGCCTATCTGCAAATAGACGGGCTGGGCAGTTGCATCGAGATGGAATGGATAGATGGCTGCACCCTGGCAGAGTATCTACAGAATGGGAAGGCGGATGAAGCCTTTTTCCGCCAGACAGCCGGCAGCCTCTGCGATGCCGTGGCCTATCTCCATGCCCACCAGATCATCCACCGGGACATCAAGCCTTCCAACATCCTCATCACCCATCAGGGGCATCTTGCCAAACTGATAGATTTTTCGCTGGCCGATTCCGACAGTTTTTCCCTGCTCAAACAACCTGCAGGCACCCGCAACTACGCTGCGCCAGAGGTTATCGCCGGCCAGCCGGCAGATGCCCGAAGCGACCTGTATTCTTTGGGAAAGGTGCTCATGGAGATGACCTCCGGTCACCGCAAGGCCCTGCGCAGATGCACAGCCACCGCCCCTTCCGGGCGATTTGCAAGTGCGGAAGATTTGAAGGCCGCCCTGCTCCGCAAAAGGCCGGCGTGGCCATGGCTGGTGGCGATTGCCGTCGTTGCTGTAGTTGTTGGTTTTCTTTTGTGGGGATTCCCGATCAGGTCGGTGAGGACGGAAGCGGATTCCGAGATGACGGCTCCAACTGCCGTAACCGACACTCTCGCCAAGGCTGCCCCCGTCTCTACCGTCATGGGCAGCTCCGACAGGTCATCTCCAGCTCCCGGAAAGACAGCGGAAGCCGTCCGCGAAGATGACGTCGATGCCATCTTTCGCCAAGCAACGGAGCTGTTTGAATGAACTCTTTTTTCATTAAAGAGTGTTTTGTTTCTAAAAATCACTATATTTGCAGAGTTTTAGAAACAAGATATATGGATTTCCTTACTTTTAGGACTCATATGTACCCTCACGGATGCTTCAACATCAACCAGGTATTGTTGTGGGAAAAGGATTTTGACCGCAACAACTTAACGCGTTGGTGCAAGAAGGGACTGCTAGTAAAACTCAGGAATGAACATTACGCATTCCCGGAGTACCGGCTGGTTTCCGGATTTGCACGATATATTGCCAATCAGTTGTATAAGCCCTCTTATATCAGCCTGCACAGTGCCCTTTCATTTTACGGCATTATCCCGGAAGAAGTGGTTCAGCTCACAAGTGTTTCTACACTCAAGACAGCAAGTTTCTCAAACCCTTTTGGCACCTTCCACTATCAGAATGTAAAGGAATCATTGTATTTTGGCTACGAGATATCGACCATGACGGATGGAAGAGGGATCCTGATCGCCACTCCGGAAAAAGCCCTCTTGGATCTCTTGTATCTTAATCCCTTTTACAAAACAGAACAGGACATGGAAGAGTTGCGTCTGGATTGGGACTGGATTCAAAATGATATGGATTCCGAACGTTTCTCCGATTATCTTTCCCGCTTTGAGAGCCATGCACTGGAAAACAGAGTATCATTCCTTAAATCAGTTTACGAGATATGATTGACCTATCTTTTATCCGCAGTTTTTTCCCGATTGTCATAGCCAGCGACAGCAGGTTCGACCGCTATATGTTAAAGGAATATCTGCAACTACTGATTCTGGATTACCTGGCCAACTCGATGTATGCAGGTAAACTGAATTTCATTGGAGGCACAAATCTCCGCCTGATTCAAGGGATTGACCGCTTTTCAGAAGATTTGGATTTTGATTGCAAGGATTTTGATGAGGATGAGTTTCGGACAATGACAGATGGGATTGTCAGATTCCTGCAGCAGAATGGACTGGTGGTGGAAACCCGTAACAGGCACAACACAAAACTCACCGCTTTTCGCCGGAATCTGTTTTTTCCACAGTTGCTGTTCGATCTCGGACTTACAGGGCATAAGGAAGAGCGTTTTCTTATAAAGATTGAAGCCCAGGACCAGGGGGCGTCCTATTATCCTGAGATAGCAACAGTGAACCGTATGGGCTTTTTCTTCAACGTGCAGGTCCCGCCATTAAGTGTACTATGCGCCATGAAGTTTTGCGCCATTCTGGCAAGGCAAAAGGGGAGGGACTTTTACGACGCCATTTTTCTTCTTTCGAAAACCCGTCCCGATTTGGATTTCCTTTGTGCCAGAACCGGGATATCGACAATGGATGGGCTGAAGGATTCTGTCTTGGAATGCCTGAAGAATACAGATTTGAGTATTAAGAAGCGAGATTTCGCGCACCTGCTTTTCAGTGCATCCAATGCAGACCGTATCTTGCAGTTTGACACGGTAATAAAAGAGCTTATTCCTTCTCCAGAAGATTGAGTCCCCCCTGCTTGCCTGCGATATAGGCGAGGGTCATCCGCCCGTCGCGAAGGATGCCGGGCAGCATCAAAGGCAGGCCGTGGAAGAAACAGGGAGCCTCGAAACGGTCGCCCACCTGGAGTTTGGAGTTGACGGATTCCAGCACAGTAAAAGAATCTTCCCCCTCGTAACAGAGCCGCACCACTCGGTTCGGCGCCCAGCCAATGCGGAGGATATCCCCTTTTGCCAGGTCGGATGAACGGATAAAACTGGTATCGAGGTACTCCGACGTCTCCCCCACGCCAAGGCATGCCGCGCGGAATGCGCTGAAATCCTTGCTGCCAACATATCGGGCAAGAATGTCAAGGGTGGACAGGTGGGGCGCCGTACGGAGCGATACATATCCCCAGAGTCGCTTGAGGGTAGAAGATGACAGCCTCTCCCCCGTGGCATGTTCGATGTTTACCGAGAGGGATTCGTAATCGTTGGTCGTGGCGACACGCCTTCCGTATCGCTTTTCGACTTCTTGCAGCAAATGATTCAGTTCCGGAATTTCCATATTCAGTTTTTCCATTCCTTGGGTATTGAAGCATAATCCTTCCAGCCGGCAGTCATTCCGCCGACCAATTCACTTCCGTGTCCGTGAAAGCAGTCGTTATACATCGAAGGGGTCTTGAACAGTTCTGGGTATTCTTTACGCTCGTAAAGATGGACTTTCTTGCCGCTTACAAGAGTATAGGGAGATTCGTTCTTAACATTTATGCAATCGTAGAAGGTGCCGCTGAAAGCGAAAGCCTTCCGGTTGCGATCGAAAAGGGTTTCCGGCACGGACAAAAGGTTTTTACAATCCGCAAAAGTATAGATGAATCCCCAAGCCTCAACGCAGTCGTCGAACAGACCCTCAGGAACGCTCTTCAGCGATTCACACTGGAAGAAGGTCATTTCGAAGTCATCGGCCAGGGAGCAGTCCAGGAAGATGTGGGGAGGAATCTCTTGCAACAGTTTGCAGCTATTGAATACTCCGCTCAGATTCTCCGACTTACAATGAGCGAGAAGGCTGTCGGGCACGTGTCGGAGGCTGCTGCAGCGGGTAAAAAGGAATTCGGCGTGAGTGACGTCTGCGAATATCTTCAGGCTGTCTGCTGCAACCGATTCCAGTTTGCTACAGTCTACGAATGCATTGGCATAATCATCGGTACCCAGGTCGCCCCAGCGCTTTAAAGCGCGTATCCTGTCGGGCACAGGCATATTCTTGCCTTCGTGGAAAGTGGAAAAACACTCAATCTTGCCCGCAATCGTCACATCGTACATGCCATTCTCCTTGTATCTGTGTGTAACCCAGTTATCGCCAGTATACTCGTCGTTGATGTAATCCAGGTTCCCGTCTCCCCAGTCGATGGTTACCGCCACCTTGCCCCTCAAGGGAAGATAGACGCTTCCCAAACCCTCGGCGCTCACCTGGATTATCATAGATTTCGGCCCGTCCGGTTTCGGCGGGCGCGGGATAATTGGATCTTCCTCTATTCGAAATGACTTCTCTACGCTCTCCAGCCGCGTTTTGCCATTTCCGGCGTATGCATAATAAAGATAAAGGCCAGGCTCTTCAAGTGCAGGCGAATCTGCAGCAAAAGTCTTATCGTCGATGACCGTTCCCGGCAACTGCACGAACTCGGTGCCCTCGAGATGATAACAGAAACCGCATTCCGTCAGCGCCCCGGTATCGTTCATCGTGCACGAGAACCGCACCGACCCGTCACTCCACACGCTCGCCTGCACCTCCCCCATCTCCGGCTGCACGAACCCCGCCGGCGACGGATCCCCCACGCAAGATGCGAGGGACGCCGCTACAAGAAGTGTAACAATCAGGCCATGGCGCATTATGGGTATAAATATACGAAAAAAGTATAATACCTATTAATCATTCGAGTGTTGGAGATATTCCTGAAGTTTGCACCTGATAATTAACCACATTTTTCTCCGCATTGTCCAACGCCCAATGTCTCACATGGTTTCGATGTATAATGAACACCAATAGAATGATTACAGTCAACAATAAAACCCCCGTTACAATTCTTAATTTGTCAAGGACTTTATCTCTAATGATTTCCATAATTACAATCGTTTTCCTAAATAATCATAATACACATCTTCGGATGAGTTGAAGAATAATAAAAAAGTAGTATGCCGTTTGACATAAATACTATACTCTTTAAAAAGAACTTGCATCCCCGCATCCAATACCGTAACCTTTTTACTCACATTATTTACAGACAATAAGGCAGTACTATTTTTCCCGCTATAATAATTATTGGCGATGACAAACGTGTATCGATCATCCGATGACAATCTCATTTGTGACCTATTAACAACGCCCGTCAACTTTGATGCGGTTTTAAATAAACCATCTTCATATTCCGCCCTAAATATTTCCTTAATTTTTGCCGCCATTTTTTGTTTAAACGAGTCACTGTCGAGTTGACTAGCAACGCAGCTTATTCCCAACAGGGGGAAAGACACATCATTTTCAATCTTGGCCGAGCCATTTGACAATGTCACGACAATATCAGCAGAATAGTCGCAATAATGACGATCGACTATTTGCGCATAGTTATTTTTATTGAATTGCTCCAAAAAATCTGTTTGAAAAACTGGTAATATACTATCTTTAAAGGTCATTATTATGTTCCCAGCGCCATCTAAAGACCCCTTAGGAATCTTTAGGACTGTAGTTTGACCCGTATTTGATAAAACTATCAAATATGAATTATTAATCATCGCCTTTGTATCCAACGGGTTCTTTATCCTCTGTGGCGTAACCAAATAACACCGTTCTGATACTCGTCTAATATTAAACCATTTAGAGCTAATAACCGAAAAAGTATCATCTGTTTCTTCCTTAATTACTTTTAAGCCATTGTTCAACCTCAATGAGATTGTACGAACTGGATACTGTTCCCCCACTTTAAGTATTCGCCTTTCCTTATGTAGGTCTTTATAAACGACATCTTTATTATTCATTATTAATGCATACTGTTGTTCTGTAGTCCTTTTCAATTCAACAATTGCATCTCCTCTTTTTAAAGATTTTGCTACTGAATCCAATATATCTTTTTGACACAAGTTCACAACACAAACTATAAATGTCAAAGAAAGAACAGCAATACAAGCTCTTAACCAGCTCTTATGGTTATTTATCTCCTCCTCTCTTTTCTTACGCTCTTTCTCTAACTCTATTGCCTTCTCGTGTTCTTCAATTTCCTTACGTTTTTTCTCTTCTTCTATTCTTATTCTTTCTTCCTCCGCCTCTTTTTCTCTATCTCTACTTTCTTGTATGCTTTTAGCTAAATGTCGATATTTTTCTGCGGCATCTGGATCCGGGTCATCGCTCTCACCATTCTCATACATTTCCGCCAAAGGAATCATGCATGAAAGAATGCCAAACCTTGCTCCTTTTTCTAAAACGCCCTCAGCAAAGTCATATTCCTTCTTCTCACGATTAATTATTCCAACAAGGGCCCAGCATTCTCCCCAAAGCCAATGAGAGAATTCGTGATAATCATACTCCACATTGCTCCCCAAGACTTCGACACCTAGTTTTGCATTACGTAGAGCTTCATCGGTCTGACCTTCTTTAAGAAAAATCTCTGACAAAGCATAGAACGCTAATAGTTTTGATTCAGGCGACGGGAGGGCTTTTAAAAGAAGTGCCGCCTCCTTTCGATGCTCCGACTCCGCTTCTTCTAACTCAATATAGACATCCCGAAGCGTAATCTCAAACAACTCATTATATACTTCCTCCATCCACTCAACGTTAAATAATGCGTTCTTAATAATATGGAATGGAGGACATTCTTTCTGGATTTGTTGTAAAATGGCGAATGACTTCTCCGCTTCGAGGTTATCAATTTGTATAGCAAGTATCCGATAATAAAGATTAAACAGCTGATAATCATATTCTTCCGGCTGGCATTCTATCGCTTTCTTCGCCGCTTCTTTGCCTTTCTTATATAGCGAATCATCTATGCCATTCTCCAGCAAATAAGCCAGACAAACAAAACTTGCCAAAGAATAATATTCGGATGCTACACCAATATTTTCTTCAGCCACAGATTTGGCCAAGTTTATACATTGATCGGCTGTTTCTGTCGCAGAAGAAACCGATGACAGAAAAGCGAATTGCTGTACTTCACTGGGGCAAATACTTTTGTAATACTTATAAAAAGCAGCTTGTAGCTCTTGTTGCCTGTCCATAATAATCCATTACTGTAACTCTCTATCAGCTTATTAACTCTTTAGCGGATTCTCGTTGCCAGGAAAGAAGCATTGGTGAGCTTTGTAGGGGGTAACTCAATTCCCTGAGCTCGTAGCTGATTCAGAACGGATGAAAGATTGTCTTTCAAAAACACTTCGTTCTTGTTCGCACCAAAGCCCGGGATATTAACTGTAAACGACTCTCCCTTAGGAATCGTTTGACCATTTCCCAAGAAGATATTACCTCTTGCGGTTAGTTCGTACTGTGCCATTATCTTATCCCCCTATTAATTGCTGCAATAGCGGTGACCGGGTCCTTTATCACCCAATCTATACTCAGCAACGCCGCTGGATACTGAAGCTGATACTTTTGCATCAGCCCTTTTATTGAAAAACCTTCAACACTATAATCTGCCTCTTCCCCCGACTCCATCCAGGAATGTAGGCAAGGTTCTAAAACGGTACTTATTCTAAATAAATCTTCTGCTAAGATGGATGCGGCCTTTTCTGGATATCTTTTGGCTAAAAGATTGTTATAAATACTATCTTGCGTCATAGTTTGTCAAAAAATTTAGTAGTTACATCTTCAGCGAATTTGCGAGCATCTGCCTCAACAGGTTGCATCCAATAGCGGCAGAACCCATAGGTCTGGACATCTTGGTATCCATATTTATAATGGTTCAGATACCAATTGGTTAAATCCCCCGGGCTAGTGTGCACTTGGCGCTCATGGAGGTTATAATCTTGATATGCGTGCCGACCTTCGTGAATTACGGTGTCCAACGACATCTTATAGCTTTCCCCATCCCTTTTAAGATAGTCACTGTTCAACGTAATTGTCTTTGTCTCTGGAGAATAGTAACCGTAATGGTTCTCACCTAGACTTTTCGCTATTATTGGACACGACTCCCGATGTTCTATCCTTGCCGCAGCATTTTCAACCTTCTGAAGCATAATCACCCGTTCTTGAGGTGATAATCTTTTCCACACTTCGTAATCAGTCCCCTCTATCTCAAGCATTGCATCTGATATTTGCTCCGCCTGTTCTATGTCATTCGGGGCCTCTAGATACTTACTATCAAAACTTTCAACGGAATCACCCAACAATGCAGCGACTTCAGGATTGGAATCAATCGCTTGCGGCGGTTGTGCTGTCATCAATTCATCAATGCGGGCAACTATCAGTTCCTGATCTTGTGTTGGAAGAACCTCCTTGATATAATCACGATAACTATCTGTTAAGCCGGATACTGCTTCATAGTCGTGGGTCGAGGATAGCCCCTCCACATTCTCCAGGACATCCATACTATTTTACTTTATTGACTTTAATCCAATGCTTTTCCGCAGAGAGAGCCGTCGAAACAATGCATTGACCAACAAGGAGTTTAGGGATAATCTGCCTCTGCTCCTTGCCTATCCCCATTGATTCAGCAATAGCCTTCACATCATCTTCAGCAACCAGACGATGAGTAATCTTAGTATTAGTATTCTTAATGGCATCCGGAATAAGCCTGGTGGGGACCTGATCAACCAGGAACATCCCTTCTCCATAGGCACGGATTTCCGAAAGCATGTTGCTGAACGTCATCGCGGACTTGTACTGCGGAAGTTCCGGATTATCACACTTCATCATAACCCGGTGAGCCTCTTCTATGACCGTCAGGTGATTACAGCCATTATTATTATAATCAATCAGCCCAATTTCGGCACATGCAGTACGATACTCATACAAGAACTGAAGGATAAGAGCCATAAAGAAGCTCTTGTCCACATCGTCACCGACGTAGGAAAGGTTGATTATGCAAGGCTTCTCAAATAGTTTCTCCCAAGAGGTAGACTTGATCGTATTAAGCATTTCACCCTTCCAACCTCTCTTTAGGCTATCTATGCGAGTATTCAGGCAAGCTTTCATATTACGTTCCACCTTTTCTTCATACCCACGATGCTGAAGCACCTTATCCACCGAAATGCTCATACTGTTTAGGGTAGGGGCCAGCGTCTTACCAAATTCGGGTTCGCTTGTCAACCAGTCTGACGTGGGATTTTGATAAACGGTATAAATCAAATCTTCCATTAACACCGGCAGGATATCATACATCGGAAAAGCTGCTGCAAAAGAGGATTTCACCCGGTCGATATGGCTTAAGACATTTGGCTCCTGGTCTTTATCTAGCCAGACAACCTCAAACGGATTAAGCTTTAACTTTTCAGTAGTAACCACCTGTTGAGTTATTTTGTCTTTATAGGCCTTGCACCCAGGAATATAGATGGTGATGGGATTGTCCTGATGGGCTTTATTATACTCAATTGCCCAATCAACATACTCCGTCTTAGCCGGTTCAATTACCAGAAAAGGAATCTTCCCGCTGATACTGTTTAGAATAGCCTGAACAGTATTGGTCTTGCCGGTGCCGTTTATGCCAGACAAGAGTGTGTGTTTTGATAAACTGTCAATAGACAAAGGATACTCAATGGTTGTTTCCGTCCCTCCATATAGCAATTTGCCAAAATGGAGGATTTTAGCATCTTCAGTGAATTGAGGTTTATTTAGGCTAAAATCCGGCGCAGAATCTATAACACTGATTCCGGGGACAGATTTGAGAGGGAAGTTTATCAAATAAGACAATTCCTTGGTAGTGAGAACGGTCTTCAACTCTTTGTAATGGTTCCCAAGTGGATGCTCGAAGATTCTGCCGTTATTACCCATAATGGAAAGAACCGGAGCATTGAAATGACCCAGTGTTTGTTCTCGTAGCGTTAGTTTATTACTTACAGGTTCATCAAGAATAGCCGAAATATCGTGAATTCTAATAGGCTCATATATAGATTCTTGCCCGCTAAGAATCGAACGAAGCTGAAGTGCGCCACCTTGAAGGTCAGACTTCTTTTCACCCATGAGATAAACACCAACTTTCCATAGGCCAATCGCCTTTCCTGTCTCCAATCGATTTGAGTGGAAAAAAAGGTGTTCTGAAACGGCTTCGATATGTTTACTTACTATATTCCGGCTTACGCTCTGGCTTTTGCTCTCTGTTGTCCCTACGGTTTCTGAAGTGGTATCAGATGTCCCTGTTGTATTTGTCGTCCCCGTAGTATTTGACGGAGTTAGATTTGATACTAAACTACCAAGGCCTATCCCAGCTGCAGCCCCTACGGCAGAAAGAGCAGTGGAGGCAATCATCCCAGCAGCATTGGCACAACCCTCCAGAACAGCACCAGCAGCAGGAAAAACAGAAGCCGCAAGTCCAAGTCCAGAAGCCGTCATGGCCGCTTTCCCTAATTTTGAGAAATCCTTGACGGTCCTGCTTTCGCTGACGGATGTGCTTTGAGTCGAAGTATGAGACGTTGTGTTTGAAGATGAGGTCCCATGAGAGAGGCCTTCTGTCACATTCATTGACTTGAGAGATTCCGCCTGCCCATTCATCTCCCTGCACTGGAACAACATATCTTCAGTATCATCCGTTGGCACAGGATCGGCCACCACCAAATACGCATACCCCTTACTCTTGTTCATTCCGGCAATCAATTTGTCTATGGTTGCTGGATAAAGGGTTTTGTATTGGGTGTTCATTGATGGGATGCCGGTAAGAGCATAGACATTCTCGAACCTATCTGTTGAAAGAGCTTCTTTTACTTTTTTTATATTATCATTATCACCTGATACAATCTCAGTTTTAAGGCCTGGCCAAACGCCTAAAATAAACTCATTAAGGTTCTTTACAACGCCCTTTGCCGGAAGCCCCTTCCCTGGATTCCTTAGCCCTAAAAATAAATGGCTTTCCTGCTGTTCACCTATAACAAGAAACAGCAATTGCATCTCTTTAGGTATAAAACAAGAATATAGGATTTTCTGTATAGCAGTAAAGCAGGATTCAGCATCATCTTTAAGCGGTTTTCCCACTTGGGAAATGCAAATCCAGGCCGCATCGTTTTCAATTGTCGACGGAACTGCTTCGAGAGAAAAGAGTTCCCCCCTTTCAATATTCTGCAAGTACTTTCTTTCCATGCAAAAAGAGAAGGACTGCGAAACCGCCGTTGCCGCCATCAATTTGGCAGCAGGCTCATATTTCTGTAATTCGTTATCCATGCTCCTAGTCAATTAAGATTCTAGCATCCTTTAACGATTCTTTATATTCTTGCAAAATTTTCTTCACAGCACTATTAATGGAATCTCTTACACCATGGTCATTAGTTAGTGACTTATGGATAGAATTTGCAATTTGCTCTTTCATTCCGTCCCACTCTGAGGCAATTGAATCCACCACTTGAGACCGTTCTTGAAGAGTTAATGCCCGAGCCTGTGCCTCCGCTCTCTTCTCTTCTTCAGATTTTCCAAAGATTATTGAAGAAAGAACTGCTCCACCACCAATCAACCAAGCTAGTGGGCCTCCAAGCAAAACTGCGATTGCACCTCCTATCGCCGCTCCGCCTATTGCGGCGCCCCAGTCAGAACTGGTGGCAGAGATGCTGTTTGCGATATCTGTCATGGTGCTCCCCATATTAATGTCTGAAATCGTTGGAACGGAGACTGCGGAAAGATCAACATTACTGACTGTGGAATCACCTCGGGCGTAGTTTTTAACGATACTCTCTACTTTTTTCTGGATATCAGCAAGGTTGTCCATTACAGCTGCTTCCAAGTAAGCAGAAGCATTACCAGTGACCTCTTGGGAAGCGTTCTTTACCGTCGTTTTCACGGCGCCTTTCAAATAGTTAATGCTATAATCAGTAGAACTACTACCGAAATCATTAATAGTATCAGCAAGCTGGTTTACGACATTTTCATAAACAGCGTTTCCAAAAATGTCAATAAAAGAATGGTATATATCATCACTATTCTGCAAACGATCGATAGCTTCCTGTAAGCCTTCATCCATTCCTTCTGTCCGAAGGTCCATGCGGGCCACTTCTGCCACGCCCTCAGAGATTGTTAATGACGGATCATTATCTCTATAGATTTGCGTTTTCTCTACACCCCAGCATTCACAAATCAGGTCCTTTAAGAAATCCATTCGTGATGCTCCACCCGTCATAAAAACGCCATAGATTTTTTCTCCGGGGATAAATTTCTGTCGATAATCCAGCATTGCCTGGCGAATCATCTCCATATATCCCTTGCTTCGAAGCATCTCATCCAATTCGCCGGGTTGAAAAGCTAACTTAAAACGCTCATCCTCCAAGTCTTCATCTTCTACAATATCGTCAAAATTAATGGTCTTCTTGACTCGAAGTGTCTGATCAAAATACACATTCTCTTTAACCTTCCGGCATTCAAACAAGAGAGAGTCTACGAGTTCGGGGTACTTTCTCTCAAATAGCTGAATGCTTTCGTCCTCCCTCTCTTTGTCTTCGTAGATGGCTTTTTCAATAAAGGAGGCACCACAATCATAACCATTGTCAATGAGTGCAGGCAACCCCTTCCTCATATAAGTGAAGTCCAACGTGGAAGATCCCATATCAAACACGATGGCGCCTTTCTCAATGTTTCTACCCAAGCCCGATGTCACATCATTTTGTGCTCTAACAAATGCAGCTCGAGATTCTTTTGTAATACCACCCATGGGAAGCCCTGCCATCTTGGCCATTTCAAGGTATAATGATTGTGTCTCTTTACTCCAGCCAGAAGGTGTTGCAATATAGACCAAATGATTCGTGGGGGTCAAACGGCCGACATTGTTCTGCGTTATCCTTGCATATACTTCCTTCATAAAACGAATCATGAGTTTTTCTGGCGCACCGTTTAGGTCCCTAGGAGCTCTCTTGAAACAAACGCGAACCTTTGCTTGACGAAGTATTTCTGGGGCAAAAGCAGCATCACCAATATATGCATTATCGTTGGGCAGTATAGTTATTGCAGAAGGCAATACGAATTTATTGCCCCCCATTTCCAAGTCAGTTGCCGGGTCCAGCTGTTCAACCTCGGTATCCCATTGAATCGGGCATAACGCAGCTGACGTTTCACCGTGACCAAGGTCAATACCTATGACATACTCAATATGTCTTCTCTGGTTATTATCCATATCTAATGTCAGTTTTATTTATTTATTTGCCGGAATAAAAACTTTCCCTTTTAACACCGCAATCCCGTCTCTAACGATAGCAGGGTAAGCCATTTTAACCTCCGTGGTTTCAGGGCTGGGGATTAATTCGAATAAATGCTCATTATTCCCATCATACTCTTCTGTGGTCAGATTATAATTCTCCAGGCATTCTGCCAAATCTTCGATTCTGAGATGTAGTTTCTTTAAATATTTCTCATCTTCAGAAGAATGCGTACGCTTGTAGCCAATCAACGTCTGGATGTTTTCTAGAAGGAAACCGTATTGCTTTTCAATAGTCGGTTTTTCCATCGATTCATATTTATCGATAACCCTGTTTACTTGGGCTCGGAAGGTAGTAATGAGGTTATCCACACTATCGCAGATACCACCGACGACTTCAATGAAACCTTGAACATCAAGGGGTTCGTTCACAATCTCGGTTCGAATTGTTGAAACAGGCTTGATTACAGATTCCTCCGGTTTCTCATTACCGTTTCTACTAGCAAGGTATACCATTACTGCGGTCCCTGCGATAGCTCCGAAAACGGCACCCCATCCTCCAAAAGCGAGTTTGCCTACCAAAGCACCGGTGGCAGCACCTATACCAGTTTGTGTTGCCGTAATATTTATTCCTAGGTAATCTTGATAACTTTTCTTAGGAGTTGCTTTTTCAGTACTCCCCTCAATCGTCCCCTCCTTTACATCATTATGAACAGTATTGAAGCGGATTGTTTGGCAGATAAAAGTCTTGCTCATTTCCTGCTGGGCAGTAAGCAAAGACATTGTTGCCTGCAAAAGATAGTCTTCTGCCTGAGTGAGATTTTGACGGAACTCTCCTTCAGAGTCAAATAGCTCCGTTAAATACTCGGAAACAGTTTGTTGAACTATCTGATTGTCCTTTGGAAGTGTCATGCCTTCCAGTTTCTTCTCCAGTTCAGACTTCTTTGAGTCGAACATGGTTCTCAAGGTTATTTGACTAGCCATGTAAAAAAATTGATTATAGTGTTATAAACACTGATAGAGCAGGTATTTCTTAACATCCAAGGAGTGCGCTGATCTGCTTTTCATGTATTTATGTTTTTAATTCATTATTTTTTTAAGTATTTACTAATCATATTATCCAACCTATCAGGGTTATTAATAACATTATCACGACCTCCTTTCCAATTCAAGTCTTTAGTAGCCCTGTTTTTATATGTTGCTTTAAGAGCCTTGACATATGCCATTGCCGACAATGTAATCGAGGCATAACCAAGGAATAATACCATCAGTGTCCCTACCCCAAATAGCCAGCAAAGGAATTCACTAGCAATACTTAAAGCTATATTAATAATTACGGCCAGGGCAATGTTTCCCCACAAGTTATCCTTGAATGGGACCGTGCAAATATCCGCTATCTTTGAGTACGTGTTCCATAAAATAATCATATAGGCAATCGTGCTAATAACAGGAAAAGGAACGGCCAAGGCGATAGCACCTAAAACAGCCCTGTATTTTATCGCTTTTTTTATCTCACCATCCAAAGCTCCCTCCAAAAACAGGTTGAGCTTTGTGAACATATACTTTTCTAACATAACGTCCTTTTTTATCCCCATTCATTTGACTCGTTCAAGTTGTTATTATTCTGAATCGGGGCATAGCTATTAGTTAGTTGTAATTAATCTATACACACAGATAGCGCAGGCTGTCTGTTCTCCTGAGATGAGGGCTCTGGTAAGCCTAGGACCAGGAAAAAAGCAACAGCCCGCGCTATCACTATCTATCGGAATAGATATGCAAGCGAGGTGTATGCCAGTCCCGTTCACGTCCAAAGGATTTACCAGATTCTCATCTGTGAACAAGTCTGAACACTACCGTGTCAGTATTTGCCGCAAGTTAGCAAATTATTTTCAAACCTCGGCAGCCTCGCTGCAAAAATGGCAGCGCGGTCTGTTGCCGAAACAAATAAAATGAACCAATTGAACTATATCAAGTTCATTTTGGTTCATTTTGCATTAATGCAAATATGGCTTGTAGTTTTGTTGATTCTGCCTTTAGCTTCACCGGATTCTTTTTCTTTAGCTTCTGAAGATTCATCTGTTTCCATTGGACGGAGGGGTAATTCTTGAAGTAGCTGAATTCAAAGCTGTCCCAGTCGGGCTCTCCTTGTTCAAAACTCACAAGGAAGGATTTGTCGGTAGGGGTCATAAGGGCGCACACGTCTTGGATGAGTTGGGCTCGGGTCTGTTCGAATTCTTCGTAGGTGAAGGGGACATCGGTCATTCCGTCAAACTGATTTGCGAGGACGTCGTGCTGGTCGATTAGGTTGGGGGCGAAGGATTCGTGGAGAGGTCGATCGCTTCCGAGGAGGCAGAACAGGAGGCCTTCGCGGGTCGCCGGCAGCGGGTATTCCATATATTTGACATCAAAGATATCCCGTGGGTGCTGGCGGGAAAGGGCTGCAGCAATCTTGCCGCCGTAGAGGAGGGACATCGGCACGATATCGACTTCGCAGTACAGACCGAACTCTTCCTGAGCTTTGCTGCAAAGTGGCATGGTCTGAACAGGGCCGCCGATGATGCCACGCTTGATCTGATTGACTTCGACTTTGACCTGATTGCCTTGATACTCGCAGAGGAGTTTGCTGGCGCTCAGTTTGGGCACAATGCGCATGCCGCGAAAGCTGCGCTTTGCCTTGTCTGCAATGCTCATCAGGTGGGCATTGATATGTTCAAGACTCTCCTCCCTTCCCTCCAGGGGAATGTAGGTAAGGTCTATGTCAACCGAGTATCGGGGCAGATTCTGGACAAAAAGGTTAATGGCCGACCCGCCGTGGACGGCGAAAACCTTTTCGTCCATCACGATGGGAAGGAGCCTGAGGAGGATCTCCACTTTCTCTGCATAGTCCCTATTCATAGTCAGCGAGCTCTACAGGGATGATAATCTGATACTTTTTGTCGAAGCGGCCGGTGGCGGATATGTTCCTTATGCCTTTGCCAAGATCCACCTTGGAGAGGTCCAGGGCACGGAACCAGCTATGGCCGGCCTTTTCGGCCATATACAGGAAAAGGCGTTTCACCTTGATGGAGGTGCATTTTTCCAGCAACTGCTGGACCAGGGCTGGACGTATCGTTGTCATCATTTCCATGACATAGTAGCTGTCCAGAAGGGAGAACTGCTCCGGAGAGAGGTGAAGACATTCCATTAAAGCGCGTTCCGGACTTGAGATAAGCAGCGGCGCGCCGTTATAGTCGTAAATCTCCAAACCCAGGTTCCCGCCGAAGATGGATGTGGTGAAATACCTTAGCGTCATGTCCAACTCCAAGGAGCCGAACCAGCCAGGCAAGCGGGACTCCTTGTCAGTGAATAGATATGCAGAGGGTTTGCCCATCGATACGTAATGGGAATATCCCCGGAGGTCCAACGCAGAGGATGCACCCACGTGGCAGGCCTTGCCCAGTTGGTTGTTATATGATGCCACGGCACCATATAGCGTGGGACTGCTCCCGGCTATAATGTAAACGCCCTGAGCCACCCTTTCCAGCCAGCCACTACGTACATACAGAGTCTGTCCTTTACGATCTATTCCATGTGCGGCCATCCAAGAAGAGAATAGTAAGGTATTTCGAGGTACCAAATCCATTATTTTCTTTATTTTTGTAGCCATAGCGGTAATTTTTACCGCAAATATATACCATATTAATAACAATAGCAAGTTAAGCCACCCACAATATACACACAATTTACCCCCGGAAGGTAGTCCCGACCGGGGGTAAAAACTAAAATATATGTTTGCCTATGGGCAAATGGCTGGAGGCCAGCTATTTAATCGAAATCTGCTTGACGGTCTCGGGCTTCTGGATCTTTTCGCGCTTTGGGAGATGGACGTTCAGGACTCCGTTCTCCATGCAAGCTTCAATCTTTTCTTGATCCACATCGTCGGGCAGGAGAAGGGTCTGGGCGAACTTCTCGTAGGAGAATTCGCGACGGAGATACCTGCCGTGCTTCTTGCCTTCCTTGTTCTCGGTCTTCTTTTCCATAGCGATCTGGAGGTTGCCCTCATTGTCGACATGGATCTGGAAGTCCTCCTTGGTCAGGCCCGGAGCAGCGAGCTCCACTTCGTATTCCTTTTCATTTTCTATAACGTTGATGGCAGGGGCGGTGTAGTTTGTCCTTTCCATCCAGCTGTTGTCGAAGAAGTCGTTGAAAATGTCCGGCAACCAGCTATCAGCAGTTCTACGTACAGGTAACATAATTCAAAAACTTTAATCGTCACGGTTTCCGGCCACCCGGCCTTCTTGCCGTATCCCTTGCGGGACACTTTGGTAGATACAAACTGCGAACCACCTACCAAATTCGGCCATATTGTCAGTATTTCTGCCAAAATGCCAGCGTCATCCTTTATGAATAAGCCCATTATTCCGGGTAAGGTCCAATTTCATGGCCGGGACCTTACCTGCTGTAACACACTACAGGGCATAAAAGCAGGAAAGGTCCCCCGCCTAAAAAGGGACCTTTCCCGAATCAGTTGAAAAAACTTCTAGTAGAGTTCGTCCACGGGCTCTTTGTAGTCGTCGGCTACGGGAGCGGGAGCCTGCTCGCGGCGCGGCTTGAAGCTGCGGCGCTCTCCGTCGCGGTTCTCACGGCGCTCGCCACGGTCCTGGCGGTCGCCATCGCGACGCTCACGGCGCTCTCCGTCACGACCTTCGCGACGGTCACCACCGCGGCGCTCGCCACCTTCGCGGCGGGGTCCACGGTCGTTTCCGCCTTCACGGCGAGGTCCGCGACCACCCTTAGGCTCTACATAGCCTTCGGGCTTCTCGGTAAGAGCGCGCATGGAAAGGCGCATCTTGCCGGTCTTGGCATCGATCTCGAGAAGCTTCACATCCACTTCCTGTCCGACCGAAAGCACGTCCTCGACCTTCTCGGTCTTGGTCCAGGCAATCTCGCTCACGTGGAGCAGGCCTTCCTTGCCGGGAAGGATTTCCACGAATGCACCGAAATCGAGGATGCTGACCACCTTTCCGTGATAGACCTGTCCTGCCTCTGGAACAGCGCAGATGCCCTTGATCCACTCGAGAGCCTTCTGCATGGCTTCCTTATCGGCGGAGGCGACATCAACCACACCTTCGGTAATGTTGGTGCCGGGGATGGGAACTTCCTCGATGTTGATGGTGGCACCGGTTTCCTTCTGGATCTTCTGGATGGTCTCGCCGCCCTTTCCGATCACTGCTCCGATGAACTCTGCAGGGATGCGGATCTGCTCGATGCGGGGCACGAAGGGTTTGTAGTCTTCGCGGGGCTCGGAGATGGTCTTCAGCATCTCGCCCATGATGTGGATACGTCCCTGGCGTGCCTGCTCGAGTGCCTTTGCGAGCACTTCGTAGCTGAGGCCGTCGACCTTGATATCCATCTGGGTGGCGGTGATGCCGTCGGCTGTGCCGGTGACCTTGAAGTCCATGTCGCCGAGGTGATCCTCGTCGCCGAGGATGTCGGTAAGGATGGCGTAACGGTCGTTAGGGCGCTCGGCGTCGGTGATCAGACCCATGGCAACACCTGCGACGGGCTTCTTGATCTTAACGCCGGCATCCATCAGTGCAAGGCAGCCGCCGCAGACGGATGCCATCGAGGACGAACCGTTGGATTCGAGGATATCGGAAACTACGCGAACTGCGTAGGGATTCTCGGGTGCGAGCGGAACCACGGGCTTGAGGGCACGCATGGCCAGGTTGCCGTGGCCGATCTCGCGGCGTCCGGTAGCGCGGATGGGCTTGGCCTCACCGGTAGCGAACGGAGGGAAGTTGTAGTGCAGCACGAACTGCTGGTCTTCCTGGATCAGGACTTCGTCCATCTCCTTCATGTCCATCTTGGTGCCGAGGGTGACGGTCGCGAGGGACTGGGTCTCACCGCGGGTGAAGATGGCGGATCCGTGGGCGCAGGGGAGATAATCCACCTCGCACCAGATAGGACGGACCTCATTGCAGGCACGGCCGTCGAGACGCTTGCCTTCGTCGAGGATAAGGTTGCGCATGGCTTCCTTCTCCACCTCGTGGTAGTAGCGCTCCACGATGGGAGTCTTCTCCTCGAGTTCCTCTTCGGGGATGGTTGCAAGGAATTCTTCCTTGATGGCCTTGAAGCCGGCCTCACGCTCCTGCTTGGGCTTCGCGGACTTGGCAAGCTCGTAGCAGCGGTCGTAGCAGGACTTCTGCACGGCAGCCTTCAGCTCTTCGTCCTCCACGTCGTGGGGATACTCGCGCTTGGGGCCGTCGGTGCCGAGCTCGTGCATGAGCTCCTTCTGCACGCGGCAGTGCTTCTTGATCTCTTCGTGGGCGACTTTGATAGCCTCGAGCATGTCTGCCTCGGAGACTTCTTTCATCTCACCCTCGACCATCATGATATTCTCCTCGGTTGCAGCCACCATCAGTTCGATGTCGGCGTCGATCATCTGGGAGAAGTTGGGGTTGATTACCCATTCGCCGTTGATGCGGCTCACGCGGACCTCGGAGATAGGACCGCCGAAAGGCAGGTCGGAGGTTGCGAGGGCGCAGGAGGCTGCCAGGCCTGCAAGGGCATCGGGCTGCACATCCTTCTCGGCGGAAATCAGGTTTACATAGACAAATATCTCATTGTGGAAGTCCTCAGGCCACAGAGGGCGGATGGGACGGTCTACCAGACGGGCGATGAGCACCTCATAGTCGGAGGGCTTGCTCTCTCTTTTCAAAAAACCTCCGGGGAAACGCCCTGCGGAGTAATACTTCTCACGGTAGTCTACCGAAAGGGGAAGGAAATCCGTTCCTTCTTTCACTTCATCAGCTGCGGTCACGGTGGCGAGCAACATGGTGCCACCCATCTTCACGACCGCGGATCCGGCCGCCTGCTTGGCGAGTTTGCCGGTCTCGATCTCGATTACCCGACCGTCGGGCAATACGATCTGTTTGTTAATTACGTTCATTCTTCTACTATTGCGTCTTGTGTGCCGCGGCCCTGTGCCGGGGCAACTTGTTTTCAAAAAAAAGGGTGGGCTCCGAAGAACCCATCCCCTTTAGCATCGTGTTTATCGACGGAGACCGAGCTCCTTCACGATATTACGGTACCTTTCGATGTCAACTTCCTTGAGGTAGTCGAGGAGCTGACGGCGCTTGCCGACCAGACGGAGAAGGCTGCGACGGGTAACCACGTCCTTCTTGTTTGCCTTCACGTGTTCGGTAAGGTGTGCGATACGGTAGGAGAACAGTGCGATCTGGCTCTCTGCGGAACCTGTGTCGGTGTTGGACTTCCCGTACTTTGCGAAAACTTCCTGCTTTTTCGCCGGCTGTAAATACTCTGCCATGTTTTGCGTTTTTAATATGTTAATAATCAGGAATCTCCCGGAAAAACCGGAAGGCTTGTTGCCGATGTGGTAAAATCGCTGTTCGCCACTTCGAACAAAAGCGCGCAAAGATAGGAATTATTTTGTTAATAACAAAAATAACTTTCAGTTACCAGCGTCCGCCGGGGCCGTCGCCGCTGTTGGTGTAACTGCTGAGGGTTACTGCAGATCCGCCGCTCACGGTGCCGTTCACCACTCCATATCCTCCGAATATCTCGGTACCGCCACTCACAGTAACACTGGACTTGACCTCGGGTTTGGACGCTCCGGATACCACCAGCTTGGTGCCGCCGCTGGACGGAGTCTTGAACACGTAAGTATCCTCTCCAACAGTGATTGAGTAGTATTTATTTGTGCTCCAGGACGACGCCTGATAGCAGGTTTGGGTGAGGCTGGCGCCAGATTCCAGACCGCCGAGGGCGAAGATGGTGCCGCCGCTCACATAGAGCTTGAATCTGCCTTCCGTATTTGCATCGATGGCAAGTTCCGGGGAGCCTTTGCCGCATGCATACACTACGCCGCCCTTGACATAGAAATTGCCGTTTGCGTCCAGGCCGTCGTTACCCTGAGAGATACCGCATACAAGGCCGTCTTCAATAGTGAAGGTGCTGGCACTGTTGATTGCATCGTCCGCCTTGCTCCACGCATAGACCTCACCGCCTTTGATGGTTAGTTTCCTTTTTACCTCGATTGCTTCTGCATTGGAGCAGTTGACGGTAATCTTGCCACCAGCCACCACGAAATCGCCGGAGAAATCAGAGTAAGTATGCTCGTCCTTCTTGACCGCCCAGCCTATCTTTATACCCTTGGATTTCTTTTCATCCGAGATTCCGTTAAGCGTATAGGCGAGTTTCTGGCCGCTTGTGGTAATGTCGATCGTGCCGCCGGTGACATAGCTTGTGCCAAGAGTTTCCATCACGGTGCTGCTGCCGACCCGTATGCCCTTGCCTCCCTTGCCGGTATTATTGATGGTAAGGCTGCCGCCGGTCATTTCGAACACTTTGTCAGCCTTGATGCCGCCGGAAGACGTGTAATCCTGATCTTCTTCATCATAAGCCGCATTTCCTGTGATTTTCATGACAGTGGTACCGCCAGTGATACGAACCAGGGAATCGGAGCTGAAACCTTTCTTCATATCGGCGGAAACTGCCACATTGATGATGCCGTCATCCACCCGGATATAGTCCTTGCCGCGGATGCCGTGGCCTGCTGAAGAAGTAACGTTCACCGTCTGATTTCCGAGAAAACGGATGTAGTCGTCGGATGTGATTCCGGCCTTGCCGGTGGCGTTCACCGTGAGGGAACCGTCGCCACTGAAAATCAGCTGAGCCTCACTGAAGAAGGCAGCTTTCTGGTCTTCGGTGCCGGACATTGTGTAGGTCGCGCCGTCGGCCAGCTTGTTGGTGCCTTCCAGAACCACGAAAGTGCGTTTTTTGCTCTGGTTGTTGATGGCTGCGCCGGACGGATTTGTAAGGTTCAGGTCCCTAAGTACCAGTGCCTGTTTCTTGCCGCTGTATAGTTTGAAGAAACCGTTGTCGGAAGTACCGGTAAGCACGTACATGATAGCATCTGATCCGGTGTTGGTGGCCGTAACCTGATTGCCGTTTATCTTCACGATTCCGGCATCGTCCCCTTCGACTGAAGCGCCCGAGGCCGCGAAGGTGATGGTTATCGTGCTCTTGAAAGAAGTCTTGGAGATGTTGTCTTCGTCATCGTTAGTAACATCGCTGACCGTGGGGATTTCAGTCCCCGTGTTGTCATCGGTGTTCTGTTCTATTATTTCTTCATCACCGGGCTGTTTTTCCGGCGTGCATCCCCACGCCATAACGGCGAATGAGAGAAGCAACAATATTAACCTTTTCATAACAATTTGGTATTTAGTACATTATAGTACCTGAACCTAAAAACCAAAACCGTGCCAGAATTTTTGTTTACTTTTGTATATGAAAGTTTTACTTCTGCTTGCATTCCTCCTGAATCCCATCCTTCCGGGGTTCCATCCCGACCCTTCGATCGTGGCGGTCGGTGGCGACTACTACATAGTCAATTCCTCTTTCCACTACTTCCCGGGCGTGCCCATCTACCATAGCACAGACCTGGAGCATTGGGAGCAAATCGGGAACGTGCTGGACCGCCCGTCGCAGCTGCCCTTGAAGAACAGCAGCTCCTGGCTGGGCATCTATGCGCCGACCATATGCTACAACGACGGCACTTTCTACATGATAACCACCAACGTGGGAAACGGCGGCAATTTCATGGTTACCGCAACCGATCCGGCCGGCCCGTGGTCTGAACCCATCTGGCTGGAACAGCAGGGTATCGATCCTTCGCTCTATTTCGAGGACGGACGCTGCTATATGGTATCAAATCCGGATGGTGTCATCACCCTATGTGAGATAGACCCTGCTACCGGAGCCACACTGAGCCCATCCAAGCCCCTGTGGCGCGGCACCGGAGGGCGTTTCCCGGAAGGCCCGCACATCTACAAGAAGGACGGATGGTATTATCTCCTGATTTCGGAAGGAGGCACGGAACTCGCTCATAAACTGACCATCGCACGAAGCCGGAAGATTTACGGGCCGTACAAGGCCTTCTCCGGCAATCCCATCTTCACTCACTGTTCCCAAACCGCTCAGAACAACCAGATCCAGGGCACCGGACACGGGGATTTCTTCCAGAAAGAAGATGGTTCCTGGGGCGTGGTATTCCTGGCATACAGGCGTTATGGCGGAGACTTCCATCATCTAGGTCGGGAGACCTTCATGGCTCCGGTAACATGGGAAAAAGGATGGCCGGTAATCAACGGCGGCAAGCCAGTGGAAGCCAGCCCCGGACCGGCTGTCAGCAGGAACTACCGTTTCGACAGCAATGAGTTCGGGCCGGAATGGATGCACATAATGCATCCGGTCAAGGAAAACTACCGGGCGGAAAACGGCCGGCTGATCCTCCGTGGCAACGGGCTCGGGCTTGATACCCAGGAAGGAAGCCCTTCCACCATACTGCGAAGGCAGGAAAGGGCCACGGTCACCATGGAAACCACGGTGCGTATGCTGGAAGACGGCGAGGCTGGCCTCTGCCTATACCAGATATTCTGCGGACACGCAGGTATCTACATAAGCAAGAAGGCCGGGAAACAGGAGGTTACAGTTCGCTATCGGATTCGCGGTATCGATCACGAAGCCGCACGTGTGAGAGTGGCATCCGATAAGGCCAGGTTCAGAATCACTGGATTCGACGACCGCTACGATTTCGAGATGTTCGATGCAGGCGCCTGGAAGTGTCTGGCCAGTCTGGATGTGGCGCTTTTGAGCACCGAAGTGGTAGGAGGATTCACAGGCGTTACCACCGGCCCGTTCTGCAAAGAGGGCACGGCCGAATTCGATTATTTCAAGTACGAAGAACGCTAAATCTCCTTTCCTTCCAGATACACCGAACGGATGTATGGGGTGTGGTGCAGATAAGGCAGTTTGGTAAGCGTCCAGCCAGGTTCCGTAAGGATGAAATCCGCCCGCTTGCCGCGGGTGATGGATCCGGTCATGTCGCTTACGCCCATGGCGTAGGCGCCGTTCAGGGTGACGGCATTCAGGGCTTCCGTCGGTGTCAGGCGCATATGGATGCAGGCGAGGGCCATCACGAAACGCATGTCTCCCGAAGGAGATGAACCAGGATTATAGTCTGATGCCAGGGCCAGGCCGAGGCCGGCCTTGATGTAATCTTTCGCACGGCCGTAAGGGATGCCGAGGAAGAAGGATGTGCCGGGAAGCATCACGGGCATGGTCTCAGTTCCGCGCAGAGCCTCGATCTCGGCGTCGGTGGTGCGTTCGAGATGGTCCACCGACAGGGCGTTGTGCCTGACTCCAGCCTGCACTCCCCCGCTCACCG
>JAEEGG010003784.1_pt1 | contig 37439 bp, 43 predicted proteins | sample 9134161 | NCBI WGS metagenome assembly JAEEGG01 (sample SAMN16246543, study PRJNA631951) | gut metagenome | biome: gut microbiome; feature: rumen; material: CR-attached | host: Bos | place: Iran: Karaj | collected 2018-10
CACCATAGATTGCCGTGAGGCCGTACTCGACGGTCTTGTTTTTCGGCAAATCGACACCAGCTATACGTGCCATACGATCTCCTTATCCCTGCTTCTGCTTGTGACGGGGGTTCTTCGAACAGATGATACGCAATACACCCTTGCGACGGATGATCTTGCAGTTTTCACACCTGGGTTTGATGGAGGCTTTGAGTTTCATAGGTTAGACCTTCTTTTGATACCTATTACTTGTAACGGTAAGTGATTCTCCCACGATTGAGGTCGTAGGGAGAAATTTCTACCAACACTTTGTCGTCCGGCAAAATTCGGATGAAATGCCGACGCATCTTTCCTGAAACGTGAGCGAGAATCTCGTGGTCATTTCCAAGTTTCACACGGAAGAACGCGTTGGGGAGTGCTTCCAACACAACGCCTTCTACCTGTATTCCTTCTTCTTTAGCCACTAGGACGCCATCCTGCCGCGAATGCGGCCATGTTTCAAGAAACCTTCATAATTCTTGGTATGCAGTTGGGCTTCGAGCTGACGAAGCGTGTCCAACGCCACACCGACCACGATGAGTACCGAGGTGCCCCCAATATAGAAACTCATATTGAGCGCGTCTTTCAGGTGGAGCGGTCCGACGCTGATTAGAGCGAGGAACAGCGAACCCGGAAGGGAAATTCGGGTCAAAACATGGTCAATGTACTCTGCCGTCTGCTTACCGGGACGCACGCCAGGGATAAACCCACCAGACCTCTTCAGGTTTTCGGCAATGTCGTTAGGGTTGTACTGGATTGCCGTGTAGAAGTAGGTGAAGAATATGATGAGCAGCGCGTCAATCACACTGTAAGAAATGTGACCCGGGATGAACATGGCAGCAAAGGACTGCATCGCAGAAACGTTCGGGAACCACGACGCGATCATGGCCGGAATGAACATGATGCACGAAGCGAAGATAACGGGGATCACGCCAGCGGTGTTCACCTTGAAGGGCAAATAGCTGGACTGACCGCCCATGACCTTGTTTCCGACAGTCCTGCGAGGACTTTGGAGTGGAATGCGACGGTTCGCCTGCTCCACGAAAACGATAAAGCCGATGATCACGACCACGATCGCCAGGATGAAGATCTCGATGGCGAGCGGCTGGATCTCTTCTCTAAACATTTCCAATTCGGCAAAGAAAGCCCGCGGAAGGCCTCCGACGATACCGGCGAAAATGATAAGCGAAATACCGTTGCCTACACCGTGCGAAGTAATCTGTTCGCCCAGGTACATCACGAGCACCGTACCTGCGGTGAAGGTCAGGGTAGCAAGTAGACGGAAGCCGATATTCCCCGCACCGGTAGCGAAGTCGTCCGCGAGAACGGAGACGCCGGCGCCGGCAGCGGCGGAACCCACTTTAAGGGAGGAAAGCCATACGGAAATGCCCCATCCCTGCAAAGCGGCAAGAACCACCGTAAAGTAACGGGTGTACTGGTTCAGCTTGGCGCGCCCTTCCTGGCCTTCCTTCTGTAGCATCTGGATGGCCGGGATAACAGAGCCCATCAACTGGATGATGATGGATGCGCTGATGTAGGGCATGATACCCAGGGCGAAAATCGTCGCTTTCGCGAACGCACCGCCCGTGAAGGAGTCGTACATGCCGAACAAGTTGTTCGAGTTCTTGAAGTATTCCGCGAGGATCGCGGCGTTTACTCCGGGGATAGTGATGTGCGCACCGATGCGGTACACGATGAGGATTCCGAGCGTGAAGAGCAACTTCTTGCGCAGATCCTCAATCTTGAACGCATTGACGAACGCATCTATGGCTTTCTTGAGAGCTTCCATTAGACGATCTCGACTTTGCCGCCGGCAGCTTCGATGAGGGCCTTGGCCTTCTCGCTGATGGCGTTAACCTTGACGTTGATAGCCTTGTCGATTGCACCGAACGCGAGAACCTTGACCGGCTTCTCGATGTTGCGGATGAATCCGAGGTCGAAGAGGACCTTGGCGTCGAATTCGGCGACATTGGAAGCCGCGAGACGCTTCAGGTTCACGATCTGGAATTCGATACCGGCGTGCTTGAAGCCACGCTTCGGGATGCGACGGTGGATCGGCATCTGGCCGCCTTCGAAAGCGACACGGCCGGCCTTGGCACTCTTACGAGCGCCGGCACCCTTCTGGCCACGGCCAGCGGTGGTGCCCCAACCGGAACCCGGGCCACGGCCAATGCGCTTGCGCTTGACGACCTTGGCTTTGCCAGGATTGAGAGTATTGAGTTCCATCTTAGATCTCCTCGACCTTCACCATGTCACGCACGGCATTGATCATGCCCTGGATGCTGGGGGTCAAATTGTGTTCAACAGTCTGTCCGATCTTGCGGAGGCCGAGGGCCTTCACGTTGGCACGATGCACCGGGAGACGGCGGACAGTGCCCTTGATCAAAGTAATACGAACTTTCTTCATGGTGTATTACTCCTTAGGCTTCAAAACCGCGCAGCTTGGCGCAGTCCTGCTTGTTCATCTGGGACATCAGGCCTTCGAGGCAAGCGCTGACAACAGTGCTCGGGTTGGAAGAACCGTGAATCTTGGTGAGGATGTTGCGCACACCGGCGAGTTCGAGAACGGCACGGGCAGCGGCACCGGCGATAACGCCAGTACCCGGAGCAGCCGGCATCAGGAGGATGCGGGTGGAGCCGTTCTTGACTTCGATGTCGTGCGGGATGGTGCCGTCGAGCAGCTGGACTTCGACAATGTTCCTGTGGGCAGCTTCAGTGCCCTTGCGGATGGCTTCGGAAACTTCCTTGGCCTTGCCGAGACCCACGCCCACCTTGCCGTTCTTGTTGCCAACGACAACGAGAGCGGAGAAGGACATGCGACGACCGCCCTTGACGGTCTTGGCGCAACGGTTGATGTGTACAACCTTGTCTTCAAATTCAGAAACTTGAGCTTCGCGTTCCAAAGTGTACCTCACTAGAATTTGAGTCCGCCTTCACGAGCTCCCTCAGCGAGAGCCTGAACGCGACCGTGATAGATGTAACCGCCGCGGTCGAAGACCACGGATTCAATGCCCTTGGACTTAGCGACTTCGGCGACCTGGAGGCCAAGCTGCTTGGCCTGTTCAGTCTTCGTCATTTCAGCGAACTTGCCCTGGAAATCCTTGGCAGTCGTAGAAACCTGGACGAGAGACTTGTTGTTCGCGTCATCGATAATCTGGGCGACCATGTGAGACAAGGAACGGCGAACGGCCAAACGAGGGCACTCTGCAGTTCCGACAACAGACTTGCGCACACGAGCGTGGCGTGCGATTCTGGACTGGATTCTTTTTTTAGCGATTGCAGTCATAGTTTACCCTTATTTACCTGTCTTCTTACCCTGCTTGCGGCGGACAATTTCGCCTTCGTACTTGATGCCCTTGCCCTTATACGGTTCAGGCTTACGGTACTTGCGGATTTCAGCTGCAGCCTGGCCGACCTTCTGCTTGTCGATGCCGGAGATGGAGATCTTCAGCGGGTCGACAGCCTTGAGTTCGACGCCTTCCGGAGCCTTGAAAATGACCGGGTGCGAGAAACCGAGCACGAGGTTCAGGTCCTTGCCCTTCTGTTCCACGCGGTAGCCGACGCCCACGATTTCGAGGGTCTTCTGGAAACCCTTGGTCACGCCTTCAACCATGTTGTTGACGAGGGCGCGGGTGGTGCCGTGGATAGCGCGGGTGAACTTCTGGTCATCAGGACGGGAGAACGAAAGCTGGTTGCCTTCGAGCTTGATGGAAATGAGTTCGTGGACGTTCGTCTCGAGCTTGCCCTTCGGGCCTTCCACCTTGATGTTCTGACCATTGACGGCGACTTTCACGCCAGCCGGGATATTGATAATAGCTTTTCCGATACGGGACATCTTTACCTCACCAGACCTTCGCGATGACTTCGCCACCCACCTTCTGTTCGCGGGCTTCGTGGTCGGTCATCACGCCTTTAGATGTGGAGATGATAGCAAAGCCGAGGCCGTTCCTTACGCGCGGGAGCTTGGCCACGTCGACGTAGTGACGCAGACCAGGCGAAGAAATGCGCTGGATGCCTTGGATTGCGGGAACGCCGTTGGTGTAGCGGAGCAGGACCTTGAGCATGCCCTGCTTGCCGTCTTCAACGACGACGAACTTCTTGATGAAACCTTTTTCCTGCAGAACGCGAGCGATTTCACGCTTCAGGTTGCTGGCAGGGATGTCCACCACGGGGAGCTTTGCCTTGCAGGCATTGCGCACGCGGGTGAGCATATCGGCGATAGGATCTGTCATTGCCATTTTATACTCTCCTTACCAGGACGACTTTGTGATACCGGGGATTTCGCCGGCGAGTGCCATTTCGCGGAAGCAAATACGGCAAAGGCCAAAGCGGCGCATAAAGGCGTGCGGCCTACCGCAACGCTTGCAACGGTTATACCCACGAACGGTATACTTCGGGGTACGCTTGCATTTTTCAATCATTCTTCTGCTTGCCATGGTATTACCTTACTTCCTGAAGGGGAGTCCAAGTTCTTCGAGAAGGGCACGGCCTTCGTCGTCCGTCTTGGCAGAGGTGACGAAAGAGATGTCCATACCGAAAGTACGGGAAACCTTGTCGATATCAATTTCGACGAAGATCGTCTGTTCCTTGATACCCAAGGTGAAGTTGCCCATTCCATCGAAACCACGACGTGCGAGGCCACGGAAGTCGCGGACGCGCGGGAGGTTGATGTTGATGAAACGGTAGAGGAAGTCCCACATGATGTCGCCGTGGAGGGTGACCTTGGCGCCAATGCCCAGACCTTCGCGGAGGTGGAAGTTGGCGATAGCCTTCTTGGCGGTGGTGACAACGGCCTTCTGACCGGTAATGGCAGTGAGAGTGTCGGCAGCTTCGTCCAGAATCTTACGGTTCTGGGCAGCGGCGCCCACGCCCATGTTCACCACGATCTTTTCGAGACGCGGGATTTCCATTACGTTCTTGTAGGCAAACTTTGCTTGCAAGGCCGGAACGACTTTTTCGAGATAGAATTGCTTCATCTGGTTCATGGTTACACAGCCTTTCCAGTCTTGACACTGGTACGAACGCCCTTCTTACCCTTCTCGCGGACGACGCGGGTACGAACAGGCGTGTTGCCTTCGAGGAGCATCACGTTGGAAATGGCGATAGGCATTTCCTTCTCGATGATGCCGCCAGTTTGATTGGTCTGGGACGGCTTCTCGTGACGCTTACAGACGTTGACGCCCGAAACGGTCACCTTGCCGGCCTTGACACTGATCACGGTGCCGGTCTTGCCCTTGTTGGCGCCGGAAATCACCTTGACGTTATCATTCTTCTTGATGTTAGCCATTAGAGAACCTCAGGTGCGAGGGAGATGATCTTCATGTAATTTTTTTCGCGGAGCTCACGAGCCACCGGTCCAAAAATACGGGTTCCGCGCGGTTCACCATCCTTGGTGATGAGAACCACAGCGTTGTCCGAGAAACGAATGAACGTTCCGTCCGGACGAGCGATTTCTTTGCGTGTGCGCACGACGACAGCGTCGGCCACGGAACCCTTCTTCACCTTGCTCTGGGGGATAGCGTCCTTAACGGCTACCTTGATGACATCACCGATGCTAGCATAGCGACGGTTCGTGCCACCCAAAACACGGATGCAGGCGACTTCCTTGGCTCCACTGTTGTCAGCCACGACGAGTCTGGTTTCTTCTTGAATCATAATTCGCCTTACTCCAGAATTTTACTTCTTCTTTTCCACGATACGGACGAGGCGCCAGCGCTTCGTCGCGGACAGCGGACGGGTTTCCATGATTTCCACCAGGTCGCCCTCGCCCGCTTCGTTGTTTTCGTCGTGGGCCTTGAGCTTCTTGGTGGTGGTCATGATCTTGTTGTACATCGGGTGACGCTTGCGGTTTTCGACCACAACCGTGATAGTCTTGTCCATCTTGTCAGAAGAGACAACACCCTGCTTGACTTTACGAAGGTTTCTATCCATTTCCTGCTCCTGCCGGCTTATGCCTTGGCCTTTTCGCTGAGGATGGTCTTGATACGGGCGATATCCTTGCGGGTAGCCTGAATCACAGAGGGTTTTTCCAAATTACCGAGCTTCGCAGTCATGCGGTAATTGAACAAATCGAGATTCAACTGAGCCAGTTTTTCCTTGAGCTGGTCAACGCCCAGTTCTTTCAATTCACGTGCTTTCATTAGATCTCCGATTCTTCGATGATTTTGCATTTGAGGGGGAGCTTCTGCGAGGCGACATGGAGGGCTTCCATGGCGAGTTCGCGTTCGACACCGCCCATTTCGAAAATGATACGGCCCGGGAGGATCACGGCGACCCAGAATTCCACGGCGCCCTTACCCTTACCCATACGGGCTTCGGCCGGGTGACGAGTGATGGGCTTGTCGGGGAACACGCGGATCCACACGCGACCGCCGCGCTTGATCTTACGGGTCATAGCGATACGAGCCGCTTCGATCTGGCGAGCCGTCAGCCAGCACTTTTCAAGAGCCTGAATGCCGAATTCGCCGAAGGCCATGGTATTGCCGCGGGAAGCGACACCCTTCATGCGGCCTTTCATCTGCTTACGATGTAATGTTCTTTTAGGACTCAGCATATTACTTCTCTCTCTTGTTGTCGTTCATGACGTCCTTGCCGATCTTTTCGCCGTGCATGATCCACACCTTGATACCGATGGCACCATAGACGGTCTTAGCAATGGAAGTCGCGTAGTCGATGTCGGCACGGAGAGTGTGCAGAGGCACGCGGCCTTCGGCATACTTCTCGACGCGGGCGATTTCGGCACCGCCGAGGCGGCCACCGCACTGCACCTTGATACCTTCCACACCCATGCGCATAGCGGACTGGATGGCGCGCTTCATGGCGCGGCGGAAGGAAATACGCTTTTCGAGCTGACGGGCAATGTTTTCGGCAACGAGCTTGGCATCCGTTTCCGGGCGCTTGATCTCGTGGACGCTGATGAAGATTTCCTTACCGGTGAGGAACTGGAGTTCGCCCTTCACGCGTTCCAGCTCTTCGCCCTTCTTACCGATAACGATACCCGGGCGGGCGGTAAAGAGGTTCACGTTCACCTTCTTGACGGTGCGTTCGATGCCGACCTTGGAGAGGGAGGCATGTTCGAAACGCTTCATCAGGTAGCGACGGAGCACGATGTCTTCATAAAGAAGATCGGCAAAGTTGTCTTCGGCATACCACTTGGATTCCCAACCGCGGATAACGCCAAGACGAAGACCATTGGGATGAGTTTTGTGACCCATTGTTATTTCTCCTTGTCTGCGACGACGACGGTGATGTGGGAGAGCGGCTTCTCGATACGGAAGGCGCGGCCCTGGGAACGCGGGTGGATACGCTTCATGATGGTGCCACCATCGGCAGTGATAGTCTTGACCACGAGTTCCTCGGCGGAAACCGGGGCGGCAGACTTCTGCTTGAAGTTGGCGACAGCGGACTTGAGGGCGTTCTCGACGAGCGGGGCACCCTTGGTCTGCGTGTGCAGGATGGAGAGCATCGCGAAGGCTTCGTCGACGGACTTGCCACGGACGAGGTCGACAACGCGACGGAGCTTGCGAACGCCGTAGCGGACGTTTTTCACTTTAGCAACAGCTTGCATTATTTCTTACCTCCAGCGGTTTCCGTCTTGCGGTGGCCACGGAACGTACGGGTCATTGCGAATTCGCCGAGCTTATGGCCGACCATGTTTTCAGAAACATAGACCGGGAGGAACTGCTTTCCGTTGTACACGGAGAAAGTGAGTCCGACCATATCCGGAACGATTGTGGAACGACGGGACCAGGTCTTGATCGGCTGCTTCTTGTCGGAGCCAGCCATAGCCTGGGCCTTGCTGAGAACGTGGGAATCCACGAACGCACCTTTCTTAAGGGATCTCGACATGAATTAGGCCCTCTTCTGACGACGGCGCACGATGTACTTATCGGTACGCTTATTGTTACGAGTTTTTGCACCCTTCGAGTTCTTACCCCACGGAGAGCACGGATGACGACCACCAGAGGTACGTCCTTCACCACCACCGAGCGGGTGGTCGACCGGGTTCATCACGACACCGCGGACAGAGGGACGCTTGCCAAGCCAGCGGGAGCGGCCGGCAGAGCCCGAGGATTCATTCATGTGGTCGATGTTGGAGACCTGGCCCACGACAGCGAGGCAGTCTTCGGAGATGAAGCGGACTTCGCCACTCGGAAGCTTGACCTGGCAGAGCTTGCCATCCTTGGCGACGAGTTCGGCAGCGGCACCGGCGGAGCGGACCAGCTGGGCACCCTTGCCGGGCTTCAGCTCAATGTTGTGGATCATGGTGTTCAGCGGAATATCGCGGATCGGGAGGGCGTTGCCTACGCGGAATTCGGCACCTTCGCCGGAGTTCAGCACGTCACCGACCTTGATGTCGGCCGGGGCGACGATGTAGGCACGCTTGCCGTTCTGGTACTTGACCAGGGCGATACGTGCGGAGCGGTTCGGATCGTATTCGATCGTTTCAACCGTGCAGGGGATGCCTGCGAACTTGCGCTTGAAGTCGATGATACGGTACAGCTTCTTGTGACCACCACCGCGACGGCGGGAGGTGATTTCACCGACGTTGTTACGGCCGGAGCTGCTCTTGATGCCCTCGGTGAGGGGCTTGTACGGCTTTTCCGCAGTGATTTCCTTGCGGTCACCAATCTGCTTGTAACGCAGCGTCGGGGTAAGCGGGCGATAAGATTTCAGACCCATGATTATACTCCTTCGAACTCGGCAATCTTTTGCCCGGCCTTCAGTGTGATGTAGGCCTTCTTCCAGTTGGGTTTCTTGCCAGCAGCCATGCGCTTGCGAACAATCTTGCCACGGTTGATGAGCGTGTTCACCGCACTAACCTTGACATTGAAGCGCTTCTCGATAGCAGCCTTGATATCGGTCTTGCTAGCGTCCATGGCAACCTTGAAAACATACTTGTGCACATCGTTACGCGGATTCACCATGTTCTTCATGGTTTCTTCGGTCACGTGCGGAGCAACGAGGATTTCGTGAAGTTCCTTCATTAGCGGCCTCCTTCAAGTTCCGCGAGAGCGGCCTGAGAGATGACAACGTTGTTGGCACGGACGATGTCGTAGGTGTTGACATCTTCGACGCGGGCGCAACGGCACCAAGGAATGTTGTTAGAGGAGAGGTAGAGGTTCTGATCCTTGACGCTAACAACGAAGAGGACGTTGCGCTGTTCGATACCGGACTTGGTAAGGACGGCGAGCAGGTCCTTGGTCTTCGGGGCGTCAAAGCTGAGGGCCTCGAACACCTGGACCTTTCCTTCCTTGGCCTTGTCGGCGAGGGCGGAACGGAACGCGATCTTCTTGACCTTCTTGTTCACCTTTTCGAAGTAGTCGTGGGCCTTCGGACCGTGAGCCTTGGCACCACGCACCCACACGGCGGAGGTGTTCTGACCGGCACGGGCGCGACCAGTACCCTTCTGCTTCCACGGCTTCTGGCCACCGCCGCTAACTTCACCCTTGGTCTTCGTCTTAGCGGTGCCCTGACGGTTGTTGTTCAGGATAGCCTTGATGTGCAGGTACATGCAGACCTTGTTGACTTCCTGGTCGAACATAGCCGGGAGCTGGATATCATTCTTAAAATCGCCGGTAGCGGCGAAAAGCTTTGCACTAGCCATTAGTCTTTCCTCACCACGATAATGCTGTTCTTCGGGCCCGGGACAGCGCCGCGGACGAAGATCAGGTTGCGGTCGCCATCAACTTTGACGACCTGGAGGTGCTTGACGGTCACTTTCTTGTTGCCGTATTGACCAGGCATACGCTTGCCCGGGAACACGCGGCCCGGATAGGAGTGAGCGGAGGTACCGCCCGGTTCGCGCATGTTGTGCGTACCATGGGAGCGGGGACCGCTGTGGAAGCCGTGGCGCTTGATGGCACCAGAGAAACCGTGACCCTTGGAAATGCCGGAAACGTTCACCATCTTTGCGTCGGCGAAGTCAGCGGCACCGAATTCCTTGCCAACCGGCCAGGATTCGAGATCAGCTACGTCAAATTCGGCGAGGTGTTCACGAACAGCAACGTCAGCCTTCTTGAAGTGGCCGATTTCAGCCTTGTTGGCACGCTGTTCCTTCTTGAGACCAAAGCCGATCTGGACGGCAGTGTAACCGTCCTTTTCTTCTGTCTTGTGGCAAACGACCACGCACGGACCGGCCTCGAGGACCGTGACAGGGACGCATTCGCCCTGTTCCGTGAACACTTGGGTCATTCCCAACTTCTTTGCGAGAATACCGTTCATTGTATTAGACCTTAATTTCGACTTCGACACCAGCCGGCAAGTCAAGTTTCATGAGGGAATCAACAGTTTGCGGCGTAGCGTCGAGGATGTCGATCAGACGCTTGTGCGTACGGGATTCAAACTGTTCACGAGAAGTCTTGTCGATATGCGGAGAGCGGAGCACCGTATACTTCTGGACTTTCGTCGGGAGGGGGATGGGTCCCGCAATGCGGGCACCCGTTTGCTTAGCTGTATTCACGATGTCTTGGGCAGAGCGGTCGATCATACGATGGTCGAAGCTCTTCAAGCGAATACGGATGCGTTCACCAGCCATGATTTTTCCTTACTTGATGATTTCGGTTACGGAGCCAGCACCAACAGTACGGCCACCTTCGCGGATAGCGAAGCGGAGCTGCTTTTCCATGGCGATCGGGGCGATGAGGTTCACGTGGATCGTGACGGTGTCACCCGGGGTCACCATTTCGACGCCTTCCGGAAGCTGAATCGTGCCGGTAACGTCGGTGGTGCGGAAGTAGAACTGCGGACGGTAGCCGTTCATGAACGGCGTGTGGCGGCCACCTTCGTCCTTCGTGAGGACGTAGATTTCTGCCTTGAACTCGGTGTGCGGAGTCACGGACTTCGGGGCGGCGAGAACCATGCCACGGACGATGTCCTTCTTTTCGGCGCCGCGGAGGAGAAGACCGACGTTGTCACCGGCCTGGGCGTCGTCGAGGAGCTTGCGGAACATTTCCACGCCCGTGATGACGTATTCGGTGGTTTCACCGAGACCGATGCGTTCGACCTTGTCGTTGAGGCGGACGATACCGCGTTCGATACGGCCGGTAGCGACAGTGCCGCGGCCGGTAATGGTGAACACGTCTTCGATCGGCATCAGGAACGGCTTGTCGGTATCGCGCTGCGGGAGCGGGATGTAGGTGTCGCAAGCGTCCATGAGTTCCATGACCTTGTCCTGCCATTCGGCTTCGCCTTCGAGGGCCTTGAGGGCGGAACCACGGATGATCGGGGTGTTGTCACCGTCAAATTCGTACTTGGAGAGAAGTTCGCGGACTTCCATCTCGACGAGGTCGAGGATTTCGGCGTCGTCGACCATGTCGACCTTGTTCATGAACACGACGATCTTCGGCACGCCCACCTGGTGAGCGAGGAGGATGTGTTCGCGGGTCTGGGGCATCGGGCCGTCAGTGGCGGCCACGACGAGGATGGCGCCGTCCATCTGGGCAGCACCGGTCACCATGTTCTTCACGTAGTCGGCGTGCCCCGGGCAGTCGACGTGAGCGTAGTGACGGTTTGCAGTGGTGTATTCGACGTGAGAAGTGTTGATCGTGATACCACGAGCCTTTTCTTCGGGAGCGTTGTCGATTTCGTCGAAACGCTTGGCGCTGGCGAGACCGCGTGCAGCGAGAGTCGTGCAGATTGCAGCGGTCAGAGTGGTCTTACCGTGGTCAACGTGGCCGATAGTGCCAATGTTGCAGTGCGGCTTGCTTCTGTCAAAATGTTCTTTTGCCATTTTATTCCTCTTCTTCAGCAGAAGGTTTATCGCTTCAAGTCAAGAAGCCTCAAGGACTTCCGTTAATCCGGAAAGCATAGGAAGCGGTACTCTCCGAAATTGAGCCACAAATTTAGTAAATGACATTTTTTTTGCAAGCGTTTTTTTTTGTTTTTTTACGAAAAAGGGGAAAAATGCAGGGTTATCCACAATCAAAAACGCCTCTCGCAGCACGTTTTTCGACCGCGCCAGCCCGTTTCTGGCGAAATGCCGTTTTTCGCGCAATTTCAAGGTTTCAATATTTTTAACAAATGGATAGTTCCACTTTATCAACATTTAACTAACACTTATGAACCAACCCGCATGCGAGTTTCCCTCCTCCACCGCCATTATTGTAATATTTATTTTACATTAAGATTTTTTACATTCAGTTTACATTTGCGTTTTCACCGTGTGACCGAGAACATAAAAAGAACGCAATTAACGAGTTAGCGATTTTTTTACAAGGAATTCAACATCAATTAAAGTATCTTTGTCTGCGGTGTAATTAGGGTAATGAGGAAATTATGAAACGTACATTTTTGAAAGCCCTGCTTGCCGCAGGTGCAATCCTGTTCACCTGGAACTGTTCTGACGAATCAAGTACCGGTCCCAAAGCACCGGATTACATCGTCACTTCGGAAGCATGGATTCTTTCCGCTGACCAGGACTACGTCATCTATCCCCCTGCCAATGGCGAAAACTTCGGTATCGTCACCAACGCCCAGGGTGACCAGATCGGCATATTCACTTTCAATTCGGCCAACTCGCCCATCGGCACCATCACCGACCTGACAGGACAGATCCTGTACGATGCCGTTGACGTGGGCAGCCTCACCGTAGTCCAGCAGAACACACCCGTCTACGCCATCACCGGCCCGGTCTGGCACCTCACCGATGATTCCGGCGACTACCTCGTATACCCCCCTGCCGACGGCATCACCGGCATCGTCACCGATGCAAACGCAAACACCGTAGGCTACTTCAACTTTACGACAAACACCCTCGTCGCCCTGGACGGCGTTACCGAAATCACCTCCGTCGACAACATTACCGACTTCCCGGTTCTCAACCCGGGCGACAAGTTCACCAAGACTCCCGACCCGGTAATCGTGGAATCGAGTTCCAGCGAAATCATTCCGGGCCCAGGATCCAGCTCAAATGTTGAACCCGGTCCCGCATCCAGTTCTTCCAAGCCCAAGTCCAGCAGCAGCCAGCCGAAATCTTCGAGCAGCGCACCGAAGAGCAGTTCCTCGGCAACACCTACCGGCGGATGCCCGACTATCAAGACAAAGGGTGGTGGCGGAAGCGGATGGGCAACCCGTTACTGGGACTGCTGCAAGCCCAGCTGCTCCTGGCAGGAAAACGCAGGTGGCAACCCCGCCAAGCAGTGCACCAACAAAGGCAAGAACCCGAGTTCCGACTGGGGTGGCGGAAGTATCTGCAGCGGAGGCCAGCTCATGACCTGCACGAGCCAGATTCCCTTCACCGTTAGCGGCTGTACCGAAATGGGCTTCGCCTTCGCGGCCGTGCCTGCATCTAACGGTGGCCAGTGCGGAAAATGCTTCCAGTTGACCTTCACCGGCAAGGGCAAATACGGCACTGACGGTAACCACAACGCAATCAAGGGCAAGAAACTCATCATCATGGTCACCAACGTGGGCCATGACGTGGAACAGGGCCAGTTTGACATCATGATCCCGGGTGGCGGCGTTGGCGCATTCGACGGTTGCTCAAATGCTATGGGCTGGGGTAGCCAGGGTGAACGCTATGGCGGCCTGCTCAGCGACTGCGAAAAGGAATCCAACTACGTCGCAGCCAAAACGCTCTCCTGCCTCAAGAACAAGTGCAACAGTTCCTTCGGATCTGACAGCGAAGCCAAGCAGGGCTGCATGTTCCTCGCCGAATTCATGCACGCGGCAGGCAACCCGCTGCACGACTACGTCGAAGTGGAATGCCCCGACGTGCTGAAGCAGAAGTACTAATGCGACCGTTCGCGCTAAACTCGAGTATTAAACTACTCCGGTAAGCGCTCACTCTCACTGCAAAGGCTCGTTAATACGAGCCTTTTCCGTTCACAGGAAACTAAGAACAAGTTTAAAGGTTCCGCAAGCAACGCGGAACCTTTTCTTATTTGAGGGGTAGAACTTCGCGGGCCATGTTGATTATCGCACACCGGCGATTTGCAAAACCGCCCGCCCGGCACGATGGCCGGCCGCTCAGGAATTTATATTATAGGCATGATGTTTAGAAAAGTATTTAGAGCGGCTGCGGTGGCGGCCATTTTCGCGGGATTCACGTGTGCGGCACATGCGCAGACGCGCGTGGCGTGCGTAGGCAACAGCATCACCGCAGGCTACGGGCTCGGCTGGCAAGAAGACTACCCGTTCCAACTGCAGGAGATGCTGGGCGAAAGCTACAGCGTGCAGAACTTCGGAGTCTCCGGCATGACATTCGCCGGCGAAACCATCAAGTCGGGCACGAACAACTCGAGCTACTGGAAAACGGACAACTTCAAGGCGGCGCTCAATTTCAACCCCAATATAGTCGTCATAGAGCTCGGGACAAACGACAGCAAGTTCTTCAGCAACAACTGCATCGGAACAGACGGGCAACCCCAATACAACTACAACTACGGACAATACGATAAGGAAAATCTGTACAAGGACTACGAAGCGCTTATCGACACGTTCGCGCACCTGCCGACAAGCCCGAGAATCATCGCGACGCTGCAGCCCTATTCCAACAACTGCGGGTGGGGAATCATGGATACCGCAATCGTGAACCAGATAAACCCCATCATCCAGGAAGTCGCGACCCGGAAGGGCGTGGAGATTATTGACCTGCACTCGCAATTCAATACGCCCGAATGGTTCCTCGCCGACAGCGTACACCCGAACGCAACAGGCGCGAAGGAACTCGCGAGAATTATAAAGGAAGGCATTTTGAAGGCACCTGCGGATACCTCGAAGACACCGGCGGACACTTCAAAGACGCCCGCGGACACGGTGCCCGAAGTAAGCGATTCTACCGGAACACAGGATTCCACGACGGCGATTCGCGGGAATGAATTTGCACGAGATGCCGGTAGTTCTCAGGAACGGAATGCGCGCGGTTTTGGGGGACAAGATGCGCACTCTTTCGTGAACCAAGATGCGCGCAAGTCGAAAGCGTACGACATGCAGGGCCGCTATATTCCGAGCAGAAAGCAGGCCGCCAGCCCGACAGTAAAGAAAGGCGGGACTAGGTAATGCCAAAGATCCTTTTCGTGTGCCACGGCAATATCTGCCGGAGCCCCATGGCCGAATTCGTGATGAAGGAGATGATCTCTAAGTGCGCGGATTCTAGATGTGCGGACTTCGAGATTGCAAGTGCGGCGACGAGCACCGAGGAAATCGGGAACCCGGTATACCCGCCGGCACGCCGCATGCTCGCCTCACACGGCATAAGCTGTAGCGGAAAGACTGCACGCCAGATGACCCTGCGGGACTACGAATACTACGACTATATCGTGCTGATGGACCGCAACAACCTGCGGAACCTGCGCTGGATACTGCCCGCAGAAATCTACGAGAAGGAGTGCGCTGGTGGCAGGAAAGTTTCACTACTGATGGACTGGACCGGGAATTCGCGCGATGTAGCGGACCCGTGGTATACAGGCGACTTCACCGCCACATGGAACGACGTGAACGCAGGCTGTCGCGCGATGCTCGAGAAATTACTGCAGTAACTAGAACTGCTCCAGGAGCTTGATACGCTCCGGAGTGTCGGGGTGCGTGCAGAACAGGATATTCGCCTTCGCGACAAGACCCTGCAAGCCCACACTGTCATTATCATCTTCCTCGTCGGGGTGAATCACATAAAGCTGCGCGATATCGCTACGCTGCACGGAGGCAAGTCCCGGATCTGCGGAAATCTTCCTCAAGGCGGAAGCAAGTGCCAGCGGATCGCCGCAAAGCTCGGCACCGCCCGCATCGGCGACGTACTCGCGCTTGCGCGAGATGGCAAGGCGCGTGAGCGTGCTGAAGAAATACCCGATGGCGGCCCATACCAGCAGGACAATCAGTACCAGGACAATTCCTGCACCAACACCATCGTTCTTGCGACTATGGCGGCGCGGCATACGCCACATGTTCGCCAGAATGCGGGTTATTACATGCATCATCATCGAGAATATGCCCACGAAAACAATGCACACCACCATCAGGCGCGTGTCGCGGTTCTTGATGTGCGTGAGTTCATGACCCACGACCGCAGAAAGTTCCGCATCGTCCAATTTGTCTATAATTCCTGTTGTGAGTGTAATGGTATACGACTTGATATCGATACCGCTCGCAAAGGCATTAAGGCTCGAATCCTCGACAATGTTGATCTGCGGCATCTCGATGCCACCCGCAATGCAGAGGTTCTCCACGATGTTGTAGACACGCACGTTCTCCTTGCGTTCGAGCGGGCGCGCGTGGGTCGCATGCCGGATAATGGATACATTCGCGAAGTACGCAATGATGAACCAGATAGCCGTCATCGACAGCGTAAACGGCATCGCATCGAGGAAATAGCGCCAGATGACTCCCCAGTGGAACGTGGTCGCCTGCAGGCCCGGAGGGCAAACGCCATTCCAGCAAAAAAAGCCGAACCAGTCCAGCAACATGATAGTCCCGAGCACCATTCCCAAGAGGAGCAGTGGGAACATGAAAAGCAGAATAACCGTATTGCGGTTATTCCGCCAAATCTGGGTCTGGATACCGACGTATTTCATTTGTGAAGGCTAGAACTTCACCTCGGGGGCCTTGTTGAGGGCCTCGCGGCCTTCGGTCGCCTCGTACATGGGCGCGCGCTTGAAGCCGAACATGCCGGCGACGATATTGCTCGGGAACACCTCGCAGGCGTTGTTAAGCTCGCGGGTCGTGGAGTTGAAGAAGCGGCGGGCAGCAGAGAGCTTATTCTCGATATCGGCAAGCTCATTCTGCAACTGCAAGAAGTTCTGGTTCGCCTTGAGTTCCGGGTAGGCCTCAAGGGAAACGCGGAGACCGGCGAGCGCACCGGAAAGGGCCTTGTCGGCGGCAACCTTCTCGTCGACCGTGGTGGCGCCCATGGCGGCGGCACGGGCAGCAGTCACCTTCTCGAAAGTCTCTTTCTCGTGGGTGGCATAACCCTTCACGCTATTCACCAGCTGCGGCACAAGGTCAAAACGCTGCTTGAGCTGCACGTCGATATTCGCGAAGGCGTTCTCGCGGTTGTTGCGGAGTTTCACCAGGCCATTGTACATGGCGATGAACCACACGACGAGAACAACCACGACGATTGCGACAATAATTCCTGCTGTCATAAGCGACTCCTTCAGTTGAGGGTACTGTGGGGAATATATAAAAATTATTCCGCAGCCTCCTCAACCTTCATGGAAATGGAACCAATCGAAACAACATAGCACCCGTTAACGGAATTAATCTCCACCTTAGGCAAATCGCCATAATGGAACGACATCCCGTCCGTTTCGATATGGAGCCCCTTCTGGCGCATCGGAGAGGGGCCATACGAATTGACCGAGCACAGAAGCACTTCCTTCCCCTGGGCATTTGTGGAAGATATGGAAACACAATAGTCATCATCTTCCCGTTCACCCTTTATGGTATAACCAGAAATTTTCGCAATCAACGATTCCGGGTACAACATGGGGCCGCTGGAATCCGGTTTTTCCTGCGGAACAACTTCGGGCTCAACAACAGCAACAGGCGTTTCTTCCGGTACAGTTTCAGGTTCCTTTTCCACTTCCGGCACCGGGGCCACCTCAACTACGCTCTCTTCCGGCGTGGGCTCGGGTTCCGGCGCAGGCGCCACCTCCTGCTCTTCCGGAACAGGGGCTTCCTGCTCGGCAGGCAGTACAGGTTCTTCCACAACGGGTACCTCGACATCCTGCGGCACCGTCTCCTGCGGGATGGGGGCGGCATTATCCGGAACCGTCTCGAGCGTCTCCGTCGTTTCGGCAACCGGAGCCTGATGCTTTATGATGAAGCCGTCATTCTTCCATGCCTTCGATGCAAGCTTCATCGTCTGGGAATATTCATCCTTCGTATTCGAAAGCGCCTCAATCTTCTCGCCCACCGAAATATGATATTCTAGCCTGAAATCACGAGCCTCGTGGCGATAAATACTGCATAGCCTTATGAAATCTTCCATGACGCTAGGTTTCAAGTCACGCTTTCTTGACAACCGCTCATGCGCATCACCAATCTGGTCCTTAGCATAGACAATGCGCTTACAAACAAAGGTCCTCTGGCCAGGCTCCAAGAAGTCAAGTTTCAAAACCTTTCCATAGAATTCTTCCACGTTTCCCCAATAGCGGGGCTTGTCGTCATCAGCACTCTGTGCGGAGAGATATTCAAAAAGTCTACCGAATTGTACCAAGTCAACAAAGGAAAGGTCAAACCTATTTACAACGCCTTCCACATCATTAAATGTCCTTTTGAGCGAGTTCATGCATGCCGTGAGATCAATGCCAATTGGATGCTCGTTGGCGATTCCCAGGCAGCAAATATAGAACTGGTTGAAAGCCTCGTCGGTATCTGCCTTCATATTCTTCTTGAGCGTGTCGGCAATATCCTTGACAAAAGAATTATCGTTTCTCTTAGTTACAAATTTACACAACAGGTTCACGCACTCCTGCTTGTAGCCCGAATTCTTCTTCTGCGAGTTATAGTACGCATTCCATACGTCCGAATCAATATGGTGTGCAAACAGACACGTGAGCATACTATTGTCAATAAGGTTCTTCTTCTGCTTATTCGCATTAAAGACCAACTTAGCAGAAGATTCGTCCATTTTCGTTACAATCTCATCCTTGAGATTGGCATACTCTTCCTTGTAAATGTCGCAAATTGTAGCATAATCCTTTGCGTCATTAAAGAGATACAGACTCTTCGGGAATCCTTCACTATAAGCCTTCGCCAGGTTAACCTTCTTTCGGTCTTCTGCAGGCAGGTCAAACGCTTCCAGTTCTGCAAGCTTACGGAACATCTGCGTCTTGAAATAGAACTCAATCAGAAGAGATACTTCAAATTCAAACAAGTTCTGCTTGTCAATAGCCTCGCTGATTTTCTGAGCCTGGTCAGCAGAGAGTTCAGTCTTGCACAACCCGCGCAAGATCTCGTTGAAGCACCACCGCCATGCTTCGAAATCATAATCCCACGAAAAGATTTCATTCCTTAAGTTTGCGGCATAGTTCTTTTCCAATACAGCACATTTATCCAACGCATCAACAAAGAATTCCACCGAACTATTCGTCTTAAGATGCATAATAAGCTTGTTCTGCAGGGAATCACGACAATCGGGATCAATGTCAGCGATTGTGACCATCTCGGCCAAGGCTTTGTCTTGTTCTTTTTCAAGCGCCAAGAACCAGCAGTGAATAGATGAAATCCTATCGCCCGCTTCATAGAATTCCTTTGCCGCAGTTATATAATCGCCCTTCACATAAGCAATGTCGCCCTTAATTTTTAAGCACTTTGGATGGCTAACGTCATGAATTTCTGCAAAGCGCTGCAGAGCGATGTCCAAGCGTTCTTCATCGCGGTTATCAATACCTTCCCGCAAAAGTTGCTCAGCAAACTTTTCACGATTCTCATCGGAAGTTTTTCCACTCAATGAATTTGAACGGCCGCATATAGGGAGCGCAAACTTTTCGCTGGCACTACCATCTTTATTCCAAGCCCTCCTGCAATTCGTCGGGATAATACCTTCAAGCCATTTTATTACTGGCTGTTCTGCCCCCTGATCCACTTTCAGTTTATCCCAGAATGTGTTAGTAGGCGCATCTAGAATAAACAATTGCCTCTTGGGTCTAGTAACTGCCACATACAAACGATTTATAAAATATTCCAATTCGAGCTGGTGGCCATCCGTATCCTTGATGTTGTTGTCAAGTAACTTCGCAAACCTAGAGCCCCCTTCCTCATCAAAAGCACCAAAGCCAAAGACCACAACCTTGTCGTATTCAAGCCCCTTGATATCTTGGGAACTAAACACAGGATATTTGTATTTACCTTCCTTTCCAGGAACACAGAGATAATCGCGCAATATGCGATGATCTTCAATAAACTTAGCCCTATTTGAACTATCGCAAGGCAATATGAAACTGACATCGACGTTCTTTTCGAGCCACTCCCAAAAATCCGTTTTTTTCCAGTCATAAAAAAGGCAAGAGCCGGGCGCCTCATTCCATGGCAACTGAGGCTCGATACCATTCTTTTCCGGATTCAATTTTGCGGCACGGATTATCTGAACTGCATTGCTGAATTTCACTATGTTGGAATCAGAACGGTAGTTCATTTTCAGTTCTTTATAGTTCAGTTCAACCGTAGATGCGTTCTTATCCAACACTCGGGCTATTTTTTCCACAAAGCCCTTTTTGGTAGCTTCCCAGGAAAAGCCCGTGGGGTTCAAGGTCTGGAACGGGTCACCCGCAAAGACAAACGGAATCTTATTAACATGGTTCCGGTCCACCTTCCTATACAGGAACAAGGACATTTCTAGAATCGCTTCCAGTTCAATACGAGTAAAATCCTGTGATTCGTCACAGAAAATAGCACTGAAACGATCATGTTCTTCAAAATACCTATTCAGCAGGGAGCCCGATTCGCTCTCCTCGTCTTCGTTCAAAACATAGCGGACCAAGTCCTGGTCATCCCAATATTCAGATTTAGGCTTCGCCTCAAATTCCTGATCGCCCTTATCCGTAAACAATGTTATACTGCTATACCACGGCCAAACTTTTTCGTAGACAAACTTGAACATCTCCTTGGAAACGGAATAGCCTGGGCTAGATTCATATTCCGCGACATCCACAAGGGCTTCGACGGAATCACCCTTTATATAGGTGCGGATAACGTGCCAGCATATTTCCGGCGTAGTCTTGTGCATGACTTCCTTGTCACGCCTAAACTTTTCGTGCCAAAGGGTTTTAAACCTCTGGAAATCAATCTTGTTGTGCAGCGAAAACGGGTTTGGCTTATTGGTATTTGCAACCTCCAACAAGAAATCGCTGAAATTTCTAAACGAAATCTCTCGGGAGGCCTGTTTTTTCCTCACGATAAAGTTCTTCTTGGCCTCATCGGTTATGCTGCCCAAGTACTCATGGTTCTCCAAAAGCTTGTCAACGGTTTCTCGAGCCGCCGAAAGCAACTTGTCGTTATAGGTAAAATAAATCGGGCTTGCATCGTGTTCGTTTTCCGAGTCCAAATAATGAAAATAGTAAGACGTAAACAGGAACTGCAATATGGTAGATTTTCCACTACCGGCGCGACCATTGATGAACAGAGGATACTTTCTTGATTCCGAATTCAGCACGCTAGACAAAATGTCCAGTTCTTCCGGAGAAAGAGCCATATTATTTGATTTCTCTGTCTCGATATTTTCCCACAGCGACGGATCATCCGGATTCGTCACAACCGATTCGGGATAAGAACGCGATATATATTTCAAAACGGTATTCTTGTCAAATGGTTCAAAAACCGTTTTGTACTTTAATATAAACGCCTGGGCATCTTCCTCACTAGTCTCAATCTTACCCAAGGCAAAAATGGACTCATTCGGGTTATAGTAGTAGCTGAACCACCTCTTGTGTCTTGAACCATACTCCAACTTTTGGATATCCCATCCATTTAGGTCATTCGCACCAGCAGCGGTGATAGCATCAATAACCGATTCATACAGTTTAGACAAAAACGAAGTATTCAGGATTTCATAGTTCGACTTGTCGTTTAAACTAGTAACCCACTCCTTCGTTTCATAAACAGCCATGTAACTTCTTTCCGTCGTACCACGGAGCGTACCATAGAGAATCTCATGCTCGTAGAGGCTAGGCTCTTCCTTGGGCTTCAGGACGTTCTGCTCACTTAGCCTTTTGCGGCAATATTCAATACATTTTTGTTTATGGTCAGACGGCCTATAGCCATGGCTCTTTGCAAAGCCCTCCGGATCCCTGCAGAAGCAATGGGAATCACTCGGGCTATTATAAGCAGGGTCCTTGCGGATCATCAAGTCATGAAATACGAGGAGTTCATGCTCTTCCCCATCGACAACATTCTCCGGAATCGTCTCCGTACTTGCGATAAGACGATACTTGTACTTGAGTTTTTTCTTTACATAGAAGCCGTCATTGAATGGCGTAAAACCGGTGTACTGTTGCTTTTTCTCAATCCTGTTCCGCAGCGCCTTGATGCAAGCCTGGAGATCCTTGAAGTCGCTTTCCTGCATTTTAGCGTCAAACTTAGGGGTGCTATAGACGAAAAGCATTATTTATCCTCTCATTAAAAATTCATTTTTCAAACTATATTTTCAGTTTACAAAAGGCAACAGGAAAATATCTTTTCTTGAACCAGTGCAACACACTTTTGAGCATTATTCCAAATTGGAGTATATTGCGGGCATGAAAATCGATCTATGGATTTTAACAACCTTATTAATATATACTACATGCTTGGTTACATATTTGAAGGTTTTTCCATCTGTATAGCTTACTCAATATGCTACGAAAAAGACGGCAAGGAAATTACCTGGGACATGAGTAAAGATGTTGATTTTTTTGACCCAGAATTTACAGAAGTATCAATGGATTCTTAGTCAGCGAAATGTCTGTTTTTTTGTGGAAAAAATAAAGCACCCCTAGTATTAACTAGGGGCGGAATCAAACGCTTTCCGGATTGCCTTACTTGCGCTGGGCGCGAACGGCATCTACAGCGGCTTTAACGGCCTCTTTCTTGGCCTGTTCCTCTTCGGGAGTCGGCTTGGTATCCTCGAGCAGGCGATCTGCCCATTCGTCCCAAAAGCGGCAGCGTTCGCCCTCGAGTTTCATCTTGGCAAACTTCACCGGTTCGGTCTCGACGGCAAGCGTCACGACAGATTCCTTGTAGGCCTGCGGGAGGCCCGCCACGTGCGACATGCGCTGCTTGAGTTCGGCGACGGTCGCATCCAGGATATCCACCTCGAAACGGCGTTCGATGTAGCGGCGGGCAATGAACCCGAGCGCCATGAAGTAGTCGCCCTGGTTGCCTTCGGCCAGGTAGTTCTTCTGGCGGAGCTCCTTAAGCGCGAGCACGGCTTCCTCGTACGGCGGGAGGCGCGGGGCCTCGCCCTTCTTCGCAAACTTCTTGTGCAGGAACCACCCGAGGAACACGAGCAGCACTACACCCAGTACAATCAGCACCACATAGAACCATTGCGGGAGGCGCGGGTCATCGAGCGGGTCTTCCGCTTCCAGGATGTCCGTCTCCTCGCCCGTAGTGCGGGTAGAGACCTTCACGGCCACCGGGTCGGTATTCACCTTCACGGTATCGCTACCCACCACGGCATTCACCTGCTGCGGCGCAATCAGAAAGTCGCCGCTCACGAATGTGTTGAGCGTCGCGTACCACACGAACTTCGCGGTGCCCTTGGGCATGCCCTCGGTCACCTTCTCGTTCTTCATCTCCTTGACCTCGAAACTCCCGAGGTTGCCGACAAAACTCGGCAGGTCTACGATGGCGTTCTCCGGAGCGGTCACCTGAATTTCGTAATTGAACATGTCGCCCACGAACACCTGGGCGTTATCCACGTTCGCCTTGACGCTCACATCGAAGGCGAAGGCGGGCAGCGAACAAAAGACAAAAAGGACGGCCAGCGCGGCGGGGCGGAAAAGGCTTTTACAAGAATAACGTGACATAAAGACCTCTGTGCCGAAGAATATACAAATTTTACCGGAGAAAAGTACATGGCGCAGGTCACCGGCCGCCACACCCTTTTCACAAAGAAACATGCGGCAAATGCAGACCGGAGAGTTTCTATATTGTAACTTTATGTTACACCCCTCCATTTGCAGAATCGTCCTCGTGCTCACGCTAGCCGTTGCCGTACTTGCAAGCGCGGGCGAAAATGCGAATGCAGGCGAAAACGCGAATGCGGGTGAAAAAGCGAACGCGAAGGCCGATTCGGCGACGCAGGCCATAGCCGACACGACAGAATTCTCGCAGGAGCATATCTTCAACGTGATAGGGCTCGTGCTCCCCCACAACTCGCTGCGCAATTCCAAGACACTTCACAACTGGCCGTTCTTCGCCCTGGCCGCACCCGCCTGGGTATCGACCATCAGGCTCAAGAGAGATATCAACAGGGCTTTCACCCTCAAGGGGTTCGCCACGTACGACCTGGGATTCAACGGAATCGGGCTCCGCATAGGCACATCGCTGGAACTTATCCACCTGCTGGAACTCGGCGTGCAGGTGAACACGGGAACGGCACTCAACTACGGCGAGACGGCGACCTTCATGGGCGTGTACGACCCCGAAAAGAGGGACTACCGCCAGGACATCATCTTCACGCAGTACGCCTACGGATTCAAGTACGATGCCGCGCTGACCATCCCGCTGCTCGCGTTCCTGCCCAAGAGCAAGTGGACAAAGATTATCCTGAAGGGCACGGCGGAATACGCCTACTCGGGCTACACCGGCGCCGATGACGGCGAAGTGTGGAAGGCGGGCAGCGAGAACCTGGTGAACGGATTCAAGTACAAGTGCGGCGGCACGTTAATTTATATGCTTCCGTTCAAGCGCGTGAACATGGCCATGGTATCGGCAAACGTGAGCGGGTTCAAGCACGCCTACGACTTTGACGATGCCTACAGGGACTACAATCCCGGATTCAAGACGGTAAACATTACCCCGATGGCGTCGGTCAAGATAAGTGAGAACTGGAACGGCATGCTGATGGCGGTCATATCGCGTGACCGCGTGTTCGAAAACAGGCGCTACCCGGTCACCGAGGAACCCTTGCAGAAGCAGGTCGGGAGCGAATGGGACCTGCGCACCGTGATGTTTATCGCGAGCAGGAAGTTCTAGGGTCGCCACGGCTTTTTCGCATATTCTATCTTTGCGGTGACATGACAGCCGCCCTCATCATATACCTCATAGTCCTCGTGTTTATCGCCCTGCGAAGCGCGCGTAAGGTCAAGGACGTTCCCGACTTTTTTGTAGCGCGGAAGGGCGCTTCGGCGCGTATGGTGGCGGGGAGCCTGGTCGCGACCATCCTCGGCGGGTCGGCCGTAATCGGCGCGATTGATTCCGGAGCAAAACTCGGCGGGGCCGCCAGCTGGTTCATGCTCGTGGGAGCACTCGGGCTCCTGGCACTCATCCCCTTTGCGGCGCGCGCATATAAGCACGGGAAATACGCACTCCCCGATCTAGTAGAGAATTTATATGGAAAGGGCCCGCGCCTTGTCGCGACGGTCGTGATTCCCATCGCCTGGACAGGCATAGTCGCGGCACAGATCATTGCGGCGGCAAAACTCCTGATGACATTCACCCCGATGGAATACACCACGGCCGCCGTCGTAGCGGCGGCGGTGTTTACGGGCTATACGCTCGCGGGCGGCCAGCTTTCCATACTGCGCACGGACTTTCTGCAGGCATGCCTCATCATCGCAGGCCTACTGCTCATCGCGGGCTTCGCGCTGTTTAACGGTGCGGGCAATATCGCGAGCGCGACTAACAACGCGACAAACAGTGCGGCAGGCATCGCGGGCATATTGCAGGGTACACCCGCCTTCCCGTTCAACGCGAACTTCACGCCGCTCGACCTGTTCCTGCTTATCCTTACCTACGGCACCACCTACACGGCAGGGCCCGACATCTTCAGCCGCGTGTTCTGCGCGAAGGATACCGCAACCGCAAAGAAGGGAATCGCGATGGCAGCGGCAACCCTCATCCCTGTCGCCTTCATCATCGGGTTCCTCGCGGTTTTCGGCACGAGCCTCGGTGAAGTACAGGGGGCGCGCATCACGTCGATTGCAGGGACCGTTCTGCCCGCACCGCTTATCCCGCTGGTAGCGCTCGCGCTCCTGAGCGTCGTGCTCTCCAGCGCCGACACCACGCTCCTCAGCAGTTCCGTCATCCTGTGCGGGCTGTTACGCATCGGCGCAGACCCGAAGGGGGCTCGCGACCCGCAAAACGCAACGGCACGTGACCCGCAAACCGAAGACAGGCCGCTCCTCAAGGCGCGCATCGTAATCCTCGTCAACGGCATTGTGGCACTCCTGCTCGCACTCGTGTTCACCGACATCATCGGCACGCTCCTGCTCGCGCTCGCCGTATATGCCGGTGCCTTCACCGTCCCCATCCTGTGGGGCCTCGCAGGCCTGCGTTCCAAGCCAGCAAGCGTCGCAGCGGGTATCATACTCGGTGGTGCACTCGCCCTCGCAGGCAAGCTCTGCCCGCCCCTTCCGGGAGCTATCGGGAGCCATACCGGCGACGTCCTCACGATTGCGGCATTCATCGTGAACGGAATTTGCCTTGCCATCGGACGCATCAGGCCGACAGGCTCCCCGTAAAATCATATCTTTTAGGGCATGGGTGCAAGTTTTTCCGGACATACCGCTCCACGCCTGCTCATAGGCATCATCGGCATGGCGCTCGCGGGCCTGCTCACTTCGTGTTCCTCCACCAAGATGGAATACGCGAAGGAAGTCGAGATGGACGCCTACCCCGGGCCAAACATCCAGGGCATCAACCGCTACCTCAAGGAAAACACCGTGGGTTCGCGCCTGCATGGCGGGTTCATCGTGAGCAAACTCGAGCACTACGGGGTTGACGGCGTAGAAAACAAGGACGAGTGGGATTCCGTCGACGTGGATTCGAAATACAGGATTACCTACCTGCCCGTCTACGGTTCCATCGACAAGTTCGTGAAGGGCGAACTCTTCATGATGAACATCGGGTTCGGCATCTACCACGGCATATACGCCTCCACCTCCGTCGGCATCAACACTAGGCACTTCGAGCTCGGGCTCTCCTCGTTCCAGCGCTTCACCTACCAGATTATCAACTACCTCGGCTACGAAAAGGACGAAGAGGGCAACCTCAACAAACTCGAGAACTTCGACAACGAGAACAGGCTCGTGTTCCAGTACGGCGCAGGCGCCTACGCAAGCCTATTCCTTGGCCCCGTGACGCTTTCGTACAACGGCAACATCTACAGGCCGAACAAGTCCGTCATCATAGACAAGCCGATTCCGCAATTCAAGTTCGCAACCCCGTACCTGTTCACGAACAACTTCCTCGTTTCGTACTGGTACAACCCCACCACGGAATTCCAGGTAGGCCTAACAAACATCCTGCTTGACTTCAATGGCGGGCACTGGTCGATTACCGGCGCTATCTCGCTCTGGTCGTTCTAACCGTATAAATCCTCGCCTTCGCGAGGATGACCCATTCTTACTTAGTTGCCGGATTTACAATCGGCTTATTCAGTATCCGCTTGCTGCGCAGGGCAACTGTCGGATGCTCGCGATAGATAAGCGAGAATAGCGCCGTATGCGGAATCTCGCAGCGGGCAAGTTCCTGCATGGCAAGCTTCGCGACCTTCTTGTCGGTCTTTTCAAGTGCATAGCGGTCGCATTCGTATTCCTGGTTCCAGCAGTAGAAATGGAAGAACGTGCGGAAGGGGATTGCCACAAAGTGCAGCCACAGTACCGCCTCCACGAAGGACTGCTCCCAGCGCACCATCAGTGCGGCCATGAGCCATATCGCACAGAGCGCGAAGGCCACCTTCACCAAGTTGCGCAATATGCCATGGTGAAACTTCGCATGTGCCTGCTCGTGCATTTCCACGAACTTCGATACCTTGGGCTCCTCGCGCATCTCGGGTAGCGGCGCCAGGTCGTTTATCAGCGGCAAAAGGCGCATTACGGTAAAACCGCCGAAGCGGCACTGCACCGCACGGCATTCGCGCACCTCAAGAATCACGCGAATCACGAATTCACAACAAAGTAATATCGCCAGTAGCATCTATAAACTTTTAGCCAAGCGCCTTGAGCACGTTTGCAAGTCGCTTCACGGAATCCTCGAAGCGGGCACGCTCCCATTCCACAAAGGCCTTGTCCACCGGGTGGGCGCTGTCGTAGTCGTCGAATATCTCGCGGCCGCGCTGGTTATCCTTGTCAAGTCCGTGGAACACTGACTCGAACCAGCCCTTCTCGAGCATGCGGAATCGCTTCACCAACTCGTCGAGCGTCTCGGGGAGCTGCACCGCACGCGCAATCTCGCGGGGCATGTCGGCAGGCAGCAGCTTGCGGAGTTCACGCGGGGTCTGCTTCAATAGCGTCTCGTCATTCTCGACAAGCGCAATGATGCTGTCGAGCACGTAGCGTTCCAGGTACTCGCCGTATGCCTGCAGGGCATTCTGGCGCACGCGCTCGCGCATAAAGTTCTCGCCGAGCCCGTCGATATGCTCGCGAGTATAGACGTCGCGCACCTGCTCCACCTGCAGGCGCATCCACGCATCGTACACGTAGCGCACAATGTCGGGGCTGAACAGGCTGCAGAACGCGGCACTCACGACTCCCTTGCCACGCTGGGAATACTTGTAGAAGTTGCGGTCCAGCGCGTAGGCGTTGCGCTTGTAGTTCCATGCAGGCACAATCTCGTTCAGGCGGGCAGGCACGCCCATCAGCTGCGGGTCACCCGGACGGATGAGCGAGAACGGGAACTTGAGCCTCTGCGGGAGCGTCGTTATGCCGCTCGCGATAATCGTGAACGGCGACTCGCGGAAGTTCGCGGGGAACTTGACGTTCACGCCAAGCCCGAAGAACATCCCGCGGCCAGGCATCACTTCCTGGTCGGGCATGCGGCCCGTGTGGTTGCTCCCGACGTTCGCGCCATAGCCCAGGTTGCCACAGCCCTCGGGCCAGAGCGCCGCAATCAATAGCGAGTGGTGGTGCATCTGCGTCATGGGGCCCATGTACGAACTATTCACCTCGCCCTCCTCCACATGGCAGCACGGCGCCAGTATGGAGGACTTCACAATAGCCTTGCTCCCAACCTTCACGCGGGACATCAATACGCTCCCCTGCACCTCGGCGCCGGTATGCACCTTCACGCCCATCTGCAGGTTAGAATTCTCAATAATCACGGAATCGTACACGTGCGTCGATTCCTCAAGCGAACTCAGAATCACCGTATTGCGGATCTTGGATGCGCCCTCAATACGGGCATGCGCACCGATCCAACTGTTGCGGACAATGTTCGTGTTGCTCACCACGGCACCCTTGCCCACCACTCCAAACGGGAGTGCCGTCTCGGTACGGAACTGCTGCAACTGCTCGTCGAAGGATGCCTCCACCTCGGGTTCGGCCTTGTGGAAAAGCTGCACGTCGACAAGGTCGGGAGTAATGTCCGGGAAAACGCGCACGCTGCGTCCGCCCATCTCGTTGCCCACGGTAATGGAGGATCCGATCATGTAGTTGATCTTGCCGCTGCTCACCATCGAGCCCACGTTATGCACCACGGCACTGCTGCGCACAAAGACATTCGAAAGCATCGCCACCTTGTACACGATGGCGTTGCCGATAATGCAGTTGCTCACGAGGCTATCGTACACGCCCGTCGGGAAGGACACGTCGCCCGGCAAAAGGAGCGTCCCGTAGAACGCGGAGAGCTTCACGTCGCCCATGAACACGGAATTGTGGACGCGGTCGGCCACGAAATTCGCCTCGACCTGAACGCGAGCCCAATCCTCGCAACGGTTACCGTTCTTCTCGAGGGCGGCAATTTCTTCGGGGACAAGCGCACGGAACTTTCCGCCAGACGCCTTCGCATCCTTGACACCCTCGGCCAGGGTCGCCAAAACACTGTTCTTCAGTACTTTTTTCAATTTAAGCAGTCGCTGCATACCCAAAAAATAGACTAATTTTGTCGGGAGATGAAGCAAGAACTCTTCAAATTGATTAGAAAGCACCACTTTAACATTTCCATCTACACGGCGGAAATCTTCGAGAGGCGGTGCCAGGAAGAAATTATCCGTAGCGACGAGGACCAGAGTTCCTTCGTCTACCTGGAATTCGATTTCGACGAAATCAAGAAAGTCGCGCAGAGCGACGAAGATTCGCTCAGATTCTTGGAGGTGATGCTCACCGCCCTCAACAGGAACAACCGCGGCAGCGACATCCTCGGTTTCCTCGAGAACGACTCGGGCCTAGGCATGCTGCTCCTCGATTCCAAGATTGAAGGCTGGATTCGCGTACGCGGCCGCATACTGCAGTGCGCAAACAGCGAAGGATTCCCCAATGCAGGGAACATCATCGCATCTGTTGTCAAGCCCATCGTCTACCCGACATGCATCGCCGACGCGCAAGACCTGAAGGCGATCGAGGCCGTATCGCAGGAACTCGCGACACCGGTCGAGAGCACGGAATCCGCACCCGCGTAACATGAAAGTCCTCGTCATAGGCTCCGTCTACCCCAGATTCCACGAAGACGCAGAAGTCCCGTGGCTAAGGACGTCTGTCGCCCACCTGAAGCAGGCCGGAGTCGAGATACAGGTACTCGCACCCGCATACAAGGGCCTGAAGAGCCACGAGATCGACGGCGTGAAGGTGAACCGCTTCCGCTACGCACCCGCAGGCTGGGAGTTCCTCACGCACGAGGAAGGCGCCCCCAGCAAGATGGCAAGCAAGCCCTGGCTGCAACTGCTCGCCATACCCTACATCATCAGCGGGTTCTTCAAGTGCATCAAGATATGCCGCAAGTTCAGGCCCGACGTGATTCACGCCCACTGGCCGTTCCCGCACGCCTACATCGCACTCGGCGCCGCAAAGCTTTTCCGCATCCCGCTGGTACTCAACTTCCACGGTGCAGAGCTTTTGCTCATCCGCAAGAAGAAGTGGGTGAAGCCGCTCCTGAAGTTCGCCATCGGGCAGGCGCAGGCCGTGTTCGCGAACTCCAGTTTTACCGCCGGCAAGATCAAGGCGCTCCGGAACGTGGACGTGGAATGGAGCCCGTACGGAACGACGCTTGAATCGGGCAACGCATCGGGAGATGAAATTGCGCCGCACCCGATAAACGGCAAGTTCAAGATTCTCTTCGTAGGCCGCCACATCGAGCGCAAGGGAATATGCTACCTCATCGAGGCAGCGAAATTCCTACCCCGCGACCAGTTTGAAATCCGCATCGTCGGCGTCGGCGACCTTACAGATAAACTAAAAACACAGGCCACAGAAGTCTCCACGACACCGGACGCTGCCGAGATTATCTTCACCGGAAAACTCTCTCCCGAAGAACTGGCGAACGAGTACAAGACGGCCAACGTGTTCACGCTCCCCGCCATCGTCGACAGCAAGGGCGATACCGAAGGCCTCGGCGTCGTTCTCATCGAGGCAATGGAACTCGGGCTCCCCGTAGTCGCAAGCAACGTGGGCGGCATCCCCGACGTGGTCGTGGACGGCGTCTCGGGCATACTCGTTCCCGAAAAGGACCCGCAGGCACTCGCAAACGCCTACACGCGCCTCGCCGCAGACCCCGAACTGCTAAAGCAACTGCTCACCGGTGCGCAAAAGCGCATCGCCGAATGCTTCACCTGGGGCAAGATTGTCGAGCGCCAAATCGCGGTATACGAAAAAATCAAGAACCCGTAAAGGGTAGCGACTAATAGTTTATGGCAATGTAGAGGCTGCCCGCGCCGAAGCGGCGGTCAAAGCTCTCGAAGCCATCCCACAGGGCATCCCATGCGGCACCGAGTTCCAGCTGCATGGCGGAATTGCGGAAGAACACGACACCCGCCTCGACACCACCAGCAATGCCGATAGCGAAGTACTCGCTAAACTCGGCATAATGGTTGTCGAACTGCCCGCCAAGACCGATTCCGGCACCAAAGTACGGCGAAACGGCACCCGACTGGATGTAGTAGCGGCCACCGATAAGGAACGTCTCGTGAATCTGCCAGCCCTTGCCGAACACCATGTCCATGTTGTTCAACAAGGTAATGGCAGCATGGTTAGATACCTCGAAAATCCTTGCGTAATGGAATACGAACGAGGTTGACCAGTCACGGTCCACGTCCTTGTCATCCTTGTTCGTAGTATCGCGTGAATAGTCGTAGTTGTGCCACAGGGCGACACCCAGGCCAAAGCCGTTGTAGTTGCGCGTGGGGCGCTTCTCTAGCGGTTTTTCTTCGGCGGGCTTTTCCTCGACCTCGACCGTAATCACGGACGTATTCACCGGAAGCGGCTCAGACTTCTGCGCATTCTCTGCAGGAGCCTGGTCGACAAGGTTATCCTGGTGCCCCAGGAGTGCTTCCACGGTAGCCTTCTCGATAGCCACATCGAGGTCATCTACACCGATGGACTTCTGCTTGCTCGATATTACGACCGCACCGCCCTTGAGCTGCTCGCAGACTACCAGGAGGTGGCCGCCCATGCTCATGATGCTCGTGCGGAGCTGGATTTCGGAAGCATCCTCGACAGGCGTATTGCCCGACTTGCTCACCGCGGCGCGAAGCAGCGACTTGACTATCGTCGGAGCGTCAGCCGAAAAGTCGGCACCCGTCGGTTCGAGAATCTGTACGTTGGCGGCGAAAGAAGTCACCGCCAGGGAGAAAAGGACCGCTATAAACTTTTTCATATTCATAAAGATATAAAAAAGCACTGGAAGGGGGCGAACAGGGCATACAACTTTCTATTTTTTGACTAGAATTAACTAAGAACTGTGCCGCGGGCACAACAATCTATGAATAGAGCCGCCATAATCGTTGCTGTAAGCATGCTCCTGAGCCGCGTTCTCGGGATTTTCCGCGAAATGCTCCTGGCCCATGCCGCGGGCGTATCGCTCGAAAAGAACGCGCTCGACCTCGCCTTCATGATTCCGGACATCCTCAACCATGTGGTGAGTACGGGCTTCCTCTCGATTATCTTCATCCCGATTTTCACGGGCTACAAGGTCGCGGGTGACGAGAAAGGCGGCTGGAAGTTCTTCAGCAACGTGCTGAATACCTTCGGTATCGCGCTTTTGATTCTGGTGGTTCCCGCGTTCATATGGATGCAGGAACTTCTGCAGTTGCTGACCGTAGACGGAGCCACGCCGGAACTTATCGAGCGCGCCACGTACTATGGCCGCATCATCTTGCCGGGGCAGGTGTTCATCTTCGTGGGCAGCATCCTCGTTGCCGTGCAGCACACCCGCAAGCAGTTCCTTATCCCCTCGCTCACGGGCCTCATCTACAACGTGGCGATCGTGGGCGGTGGTGCACTCGGGCTCGCGCTCGGTAAGTACACCGGCACGGACTACGGCCTGGAAGGCTTTGCCTGGGGCGTGCCGGTGGGCGCCTTCATCGGGTTCTTCGCGCTCCAGATTATCGGCGCCCGGCGTGGCGGCGTGCACTACGACCTTATCGTCCAGCCGACCCATCCCGATATCGTGCGTTACTTCAAGATGATGCTCCCGATGTCGCTCGGCGTGGGTTCCATGTTCGGGCTCGAATTCATCATCCGTAGCTTCGGCGCGAACTTCGGTACGGGCGGTATCTCGAGCCTCAACTACGCCTACCGCGTGATGTACACGCTGGTGGCGGTCTTCGGGTTCTCCGTAAGCGTCACGAGCTATCCCGACATGGCGCGCCTCGTGAAGGAGGGCGACTTCGGGCAGCTCAACCGCAAAATCTGGAAGAGCCTCTCGCGCATGTTCTGCATATTGATTCCCGCCGTGGTCGCCGTATGGGCATTGAGTTTCCCCGCCGTGCGCATCCTCTTTGAGCGCGGCGCCTTCCAGCGCGAAACTACCGAGGCCATTTCCGAAATCCTCCGCTGGTACCTGCCCGTAAGCCTCGGGCTCTGCCTGCAGGCGGTGCTCGTTCGCAGTTTCTACGCCTGCGAACGCATGTGGGTGCCGACCCTCTTGAATACAGGCATCTTTGCCGCGACCATTCCCGCATACATTTTGCTTGGCGCTCCCGAAGCGGGACTCGGCATCAAGAGCGTGCCTATCGTCGGCGCCACGGGCGCCATTCTCCAGGTCATCTCGATGATCTTCATGTGGGCCAAGAAGAACGGTACCGACGGCATGAAGGACGCCCTTCTGAACATGCTCCGCGCACTTGTCGCCTTCGGCATCATGATTGCGGCCGCCATCGGGCTCGACCGCGTCTCCGGTGAATTTGTACGTAACGCAAGCCTTATCGTCCTCGTCATATACGCCTGCGCAGCGGGCATCGGGCTCTTCACGCTCACGCTTATCGTCCAGCGCTACCTGGGCAGCAAGGACGCGAAGGACATTCTGAACGAACTCCTCGGCAAGGTGCTCCGCAAGTTGCACCTCGCGAGGTAATTCCCCACCATTTTTCTATATTTTAGGCATGACCGCAGACGAACTTTTCAACAGACTGAACAAGATCCAGCCGGGCGCCGTGCTCTGCCACTACACCCGTGAAAAAGTCGAACAGATGCTCCCGCTGATCAACGAGATCAACGAGCGCAAAAAAGACCAGGATACCGTCATCCTCGCCCACAGTTACTGCGCACCCGAAATCGTGCTCGGCGTCGCCGACTACACGGGCGACAGCTACAAGTTGAGCGAAGATGCAACGAAGGTCCCGCAGAACACCATCCTGTTCTCTGCAGTCCGCTTCATGGGCGAGACGGCCAAGATACTCAGCCCGCAAAAGGACGTGCTCATCCCCGGTACGCTTACCGGCTGCAGCCTCGCCGACTCCATTACCGGCAAGGACGTGCAGGCGCTCCGCGAAAAGTACCCGGACCACGCGTTCATCTGCTACATCAACACCACGGCCGACGTGAAGGCGGCCTGCGACGTGTGTGTAACGAGCGGCAACGTGATGAAGATCGTGGAAGCCTACCCCAACGACAAGATTTGCTTCGTTCCGGACAAACTAATGGGCCAGAACATCATTACCGAGATGAAGAACCGCGGCGTCAACAAGGACATCGTGCTCTACACCGGCAGCTGCTACGTACACGAGACGTACGATGCCGAACTCATCCAGTTCTTCCGCAGCCAGAACCCGGGACTCAAGGTGGTGAGCCACCCCGAATGCAACCCGTCCGCGGCGTTCTACAGCGACTTCGTGGGCAGCACCGGCCAGATGGTCAAGTACATCGACGGCCTGCCGCCCAAGAGCAAGGTGCTGCTCCTTACGGAATGCGGGCTCAACGCACGCATGCACTACGAACACCCCGACATGGAATTCATCGGTAGCTGCAGCATGTGCAAGTACATGAAGTCTAATTCCCTCGAGAACATCCTCGAGACGCTGCGGCACCCCGAAAAGGCGAACCGCGTGGAACTCAACGAAGACACGCGCGTCAAGGCCAAGAAGTGCATCGACGCGATGTTCCACTACGCGAACCTCTAGCGCGCATCCAGGTCCCCGAAAAGCGAAGCAGGCACGCATATGGCAAAGAAGGTAGCAGTCGGACTTTCCGGCGGAGTGGATTCCGCCCTCGCCGCTTTCCTACTAAAGCAGCAGGGTTATGAGGTCATCGGCATGACGATGGCCACGTGGGACGGCTCCATAGACATGCCGCACGTGGAAGGCCGCGAGGGCTGCTTCGGCCCTGGCGAAGACGCGAGCATCGCCGAAGCGAAGACGGTCGCCGACCGTCTTGGAATCCCGCACCACGTGGTTCGCATCTCCGAAGACTACAAGCGCGAGGTGCTGGACTACTTCCGCGCCGAATACCGCGCCGGGCGTACGCCGAACCCCTGCGTGCGCTGTAACCAGTTTATCAAGTTCGGCGCCCTCCAGAGGGCGGCCCGCCGCATGGGGATTGACTTTGACTACTTCGCGACGGGCCACTACGCCCGCCTGGAATTCAAGAACCCCGACGTTCCCTTCCTGTACGCGGCGCTCGACCACGGCAAGGACCAGACATACTTCCTCTCGCGCCTCACCGCAGAGCAACTCTCGACGGTACTTTTCCCGCTGGGCGGCATGACGAAGGTCCAGGTGAAGGAACTCGCCAAGCAGATCGGCTGGGTGGATTTCGCCACCAAGAAGGAGAGTATGGACTTCCTCGAGTGCGGGGACTATTCCGTACTTTTCGACGAGTCCGACAACGTCCCGGGCGACTTCGTGGACCTGCAGGGCAAGGTACTCGGCCAGCACAGGGGAATCATCCACTACACCATCGGGCAGCGCAAGGGCCTCAACATTGGCGGGCAGCCCGAGCCGTTGTTCGTGGTGGCAATCGACGTGAAGAAGAACCAGGTGGTTCTCGGGCCCCGCAGCACGCTCAGCTGCACCGAAGTCGAAGGTACGGAACTCAACCTGATGGTATCGGAAACCTCCCCGCTCCTGCAGGGCGAACTGACGGCGCACATCAGGCTCGGCCACAGGGGCGCCGTCGCGCGGATTGTCGCGCTCGACACTGCCGCCGGTACAATCCGCGTGCGGTTCGACGAACCGCAGTTCGCCTCCGCACCCGGCCAGATTCTCGTGCTGTACGCCGACTCGGGCGTGGTCGCCTCCGCCATCATCGCCTAGGCCGCCCGCGACCCACCCGCACAATTCGCCCTCTTTTCTAAAAAATTACGTGCCGCAGGTAAAAAATCATAATAGATTTTATACGTAGATTTTCCCGGACCTAGGTCCCCGAGGTGTATTCGATGAAACTGATATCGATACTGAAATCAAAGGACTTGCACTATGCCGCGGCGCTTATCGCCATCGCGTTCCTCGTCAACATAATCCCCTCCAAGATAGCGATTGCGCTCGGCATCCCCGTCTTCATCGATTCCATCGGCACGATCCTCGCGGGCATGCTCGGCGGCACGCTTCCCGCGGTTATCGTGGGCTTCTGCTCCAACGCATTCAACAGCATCTCCGACCTCCCCACGCTCTACTACGGCATCATCAGCATCCTCATCGGCGCAATGGCCGCCATATTCCAGCAGAAGGGCTACTTCAGGACCCTCCCCAAGATAATCGTCATGGTGCTCATGTTCGCCATCCTCGGCGGCGTGCTCGGGTCCATCCTCACCTATTTCCTCTACGGCTATGATTTCGGCGAAGGCGTCTCGGCCCCGTTCGCCATCGGCATCCACGAGCACCTCGGGCTTTCCAAGTTCACCTCGCAGCTCGTCGCCGACTTCATCATCGACGTCATCGACAAGATATTCGTCGTCGCGGCAGTCATCATCACCTACCACAAGATTCCGCTGCACATCAAGAAGCACTGCAGCAGGGTGTTCCTCTTCGACCCCAACCCCGTCGCCCAGTTCGAGGATGACGGCACCCGCGCCGTCAAGCGTTCGCTCCTGCGCAGGGTGGTCGTCATGGTCATCACGGCCGAAATCCTCCTCGGCGTACTCGCGAGCACCACGGGATTCGTCCTCTACCAGCAGCAGTCCATCGAGAAATTTACCGACATCGCGCACGGCCTTACCGAGGCGGCATCCATCGCCGTCGATACCGAGCGGATAGACGAGTTCATCGAGAAGGGACGCGAGGCGGAAGGCTACACCGACATAGAACAGAAGCTCTACAGGATGAGGGACGGGTTCCCGCAGGCGCTGTACCTGTACGTCTACCGCATACAGCCGGACGGCTGCCACGTGGTATTCGACCTCGACACCAAGGAAGGCGAGAAGGCGAGCCAGCCCGGCGACCTCATCGACTTCGACCCGAGTTTCGAGCCGTTCCTGCCGCAACTGCTCAAGGGCGAACCCATCGAGCCCATCATCTCCGACGACCAGTACGGTTGGCTCCTCACGGTCTACAAGCCGCTCAAGAACTCTACCGGAAAGACGGTCGCCTACATCGCCGCCGACATTTCCATGGGCGAAATCATCACCGACCAGGCGGAATTCTTCATCAAGCTCCTTTCGATGTTCTTCGGCGTATCCATCCTCATCATGAGCATCGT
>JAEEGG010003785.1_pt1 | contig 37439 bp, 29 predicted proteins | sample 9134161 | NCBI WGS metagenome assembly JAEEGG01 (sample SAMN16246543, study PRJNA631951) | gut metagenome | biome: gut microbiome; feature: rumen; material: CR-attached | host: Bos | place: Iran: Karaj | collected 2018-10
GGTAGGAAATTGGAGGGCGGACTATTGGAGGTGCCAGGCAATATCAGTTCGCAATATGTCTCGGCGCTGCTGATGATTGGTCCGATGTTGAGCAACGGACTGACGCTGCACCTGATGGGTGACATCATCTCGCGTCCGTATATTGACCTGACGCTGTGGATGATGCGCGAGTTTGGAGCCGCTGCCGATTGGAGTGACTATGAGACTATCAGCGTACAGCCCCAACCCTACAAGGAGCGTGCGTACTATATTGAGAGTGACTGGAGTGCGGCATCGTACTGGTACGAGATGATGGCACTGTCGAAGCAGAAAGACGACGAGGTGCGCCTGGAGGGACTGATGGATGGTTCGAAGCAGGGCGACAGTACGGTGCGCTACATCTTTAGCCTGTTAGGGGTAAAGAGCATCTTCGGAACTACTGAAGAGGGTGTGCCCACCACGGTAACGCTGTGCCATAGTGGCCGTTGTGTGCCCCGTCTGGAATATGACTTCATGAACGCCCCCGACCTGGCGCAGACCTTTGTGGTGTGCTGCTGCATGCTGGGTGTGCCCTTCCACTTTCGTGGACTATCGACGCTGAAAATCAAGGAAACGGATCGCATAGAAGCGCTGAAGAAGGAGATGCGCAAGTTGGGCTATGTGGTGCACGACGTGAACGATAGTGAGCTCTATTGGAATGGCGAGAAGCTGGATCACGGGGACGATGCTGTCGCTATTGATACCTACGAAGACCATCGCATGGCAATGGCCTTTGCTCCTGCTGCCTTCCGTCTGGACAGTCTACGCATCAACAACCCGCAGGTGGTCAGCAAGTCGTACCCCAGTTTCTGGGAGGACCTGCGCAAGGCGCAGTTCGTAATTCATAATTCGTAATTCCAATGCAATTTCTGCTGATTGTCGTCATATCGCTTGTGGTGCTGGGCATCATCGCTGCTATCGCCTCTATCGGTAGCACGGATGAACCTATTGTCACCAAGGAGGGCGACTGTGCCTCGTGCAGCAGCAGGAGTGAGTGTAAGTTGGCGGAATTGAAGGAAGAGGGAAAAAGGAAAAAGGAAGAGAAGTGCCATACATCGGAAGGCGTCAAATCGTCTCTGACATCTTACCTCATACTTCTTACATCTGCAGCAGCGCTGCTGGCAGGCTGCTCCACCAAGCACAATACAGCACAGAGCCGTTTCTGGCAGTCGTTTACGGCACGCTATAATACCTATTACAATGGTTCGCAGGCTTTCATAGAAGGCAGCATAGAGAAGGAGAGCGGCAACAAGGACAACTGTACGGAACTGATTCCGCTGTACCCCGTTGCCAACAAGCAGAGTCGTGAGTTAGGAAAAGGTAACTTCGATCGTGCCATTGAGAAAGCCGAGAAGACCATCAAACTGCACAGCATCAAGAAGCGACCAGAATGGAACAAAGGGCGCAGGAAGACGCAAAAGGACATTGAGTGGTTGAATCGTCGTGAGTATAACCCCTTCCTGTGGCATGCCTGGATATTGCTGGGTAAGTCGCAGTTTCAGCAGGGTCAGTTTGAAGAGGCTGCAGCCACCTTCTCCTATGTCTCGCGACTCTATCAGACACAGCCTGCCATTAGCGGTATTGCCCATGCGTGGTTGGCCAAGAGCTATACCGAACTGGACTGGCTCTACGATGCTGAGGACATCATTACCAAGCAGTTGCGCGACAGCATCCACTATCGTGCACAGAAAGACTGGGACTACACGTTGGCCAACTACAATATCCGTGCAGGTCGCTATCAGGAGGCTTTGCCTTATCTGCGCAAGGTCATCAAACACGAAAGGCGTCGCAAGCAGAAAGCGCGTGAGTGGTTCCTGATGGGACAGATGCAGGCATTGCTGGGACAGAAGGAAGAGGCCTACCAGTCGTTCAGGCACGTTATCCGTCTGAATCCACCCTACGAGTTGGAGTTCAATGCCCGCATTGCCCAGACCGAGGTGATGCCTGCCACCGATGCCAAGGGCAAGATTAGCAAGCTGAAGCGCATGGCCCGTTCGGACAATAATAAGGAGTTTCTGGACCAGGTATATTATGCCATTGGTAATGTCTATCTCACCCAGCATGATACGCTACAGGCCATTGAAGCCTATGAGGAAGGCTGCAAGAAGGCTACGCGTAGCGGTATTGAGAAAGGTGTGCTGCTGCTGACGTTGGGCAACGTCTATTGGGACAAAGAGAAGTATGCCGATGCTCAGCGCTGCTATGGTGAAGCCATTGGTTTGCTGGATAAAGACCGCAAGGACTACAAACAACTGGACGAGCGCTCGAAGGTGCTCGACGAGTTGGTGCCCCACACTAGTTCGGTAGAGTTGCAAGACTCGTTGCAGCGTCTGGCCCTTATGCCGGAAGCTCAGCGCAACAAGATTATCGACAAGATCATAGAGGACCTTATCAAGAAAGAAAAGGAGGAGGAACGAGCCCGCGAGGAAGCCGAGGCTGAGAAGATTCAGCAACAGGAAGAGGCCAGGAACGGTAATCGAAACACTAGACCAACCCCCACTGCTCCACAGCCTGCAGCTACTGGTCAGTCGGGACAATGGTATTTCTATAACCCACAGGCTGTCAGTCAGGGTAAGCAGACCTTCCAGCGACAGTGGGGTAGGCGAGAGAACCAAGACCACTGGCAGCGACTCAACAAGACGGTGGTGAATCTGGAACAGGAGAATGCAGAGGCGACAGACAGTCTGGCAAATCAGGACAGTGCAGAAAATCAGGAGGGTGTGGAGAACGCAGAGACTCCTGCAGGAACCGCTGTACCCAGCAGTTCCGACACTGCGCCCAACGATTCCATTGCTGGGTCTGGCGCTGCTGCCGACAGTACTGCCCTTGACCCCCACAATCGCGAATACTATCTGGCACAGATACCTTTCACGGAGGAGCAGGTGGCTGAGAGCAACAATCTCATCAAAGACGGGCTGTTCCATTCGGGTATCATCTTCAAAGACAAACTCGATAACTTACGACTCAGCGAGAAAGCGTTAGGTCGTCTGACTACTCAATATGCTGACTACGAGAAGAATGACGAGGCGTGGTATCATCTCTTCCTGCTCTACTCACGACAGGGACGTACCGCGGAGGCCGACCATTGTCTGGAAATGCTGAAGAGCTATTTCCCGGAAAGCGACTGGACGACACTGCTGTCGGACCCCTACTTTGCTGAGAACCAGCGTTTTGGTGTACATATCGAAGATTCGATTTATGCTGCCACCTATGAGGCCTTCAAGGCCAATCGTCATGAAGAGGTGGGAGCCAATGGTGAAATCTCAGAGAAGCGTTTCCCATTGGGACAGCATCGTCCGAAGTTCCTCTTCATTGAGGGTCTCAGTTTGTTGAACGAAGGACAGGCAGAGGCTTGCATCGAACGATTGAAGCAGGTGGTAGAACAGTATCCGGAGAGCGAGGTCAGCGAGATGGCAGGTATGATTATCCGTGGTGTGCAGCAAGGAAGAACGTTGCATGGCGGCAAATTCGATATCGGTGACGTATGGTCTCGTCGTGCTGTAGATATGGCTGCCGACTCCACCAACAACGACACGCTGACGATGGAACGTGAGACGAACTTCGTGTTCCTGTTGGCCTACCATCCCGACTCTGTGAACCATAATCAGTTGCTCTACGAGATGGCAAAATATAACTTCTCGAACTTCTTGGTACGCAATTTCGACATCAATGTCGATCAGGATGCCCACGGACTGGTACGCATGATGATTAGCGGCTTCCTCAATTATGACGAGACTCGCCAGTATGCCCGTCAGTTGTATAACGACCAGACGATGGCTGATATGCTGCGTCCTTGTCGTCCCATCATCATCAGTGAGAAGAACCTGCCGTTGCTGGGTACCACCTACAGCTACCGAGACTACGAGCTGTTCTTCGAGAAAGAGTTGGAACCACTGGAGGTCTCGGAAGAAGATTTGCTTGACGAACCGGAAACCATCATACAGAACGAAGAGGACGAAGACGGTGAAGATGGCCAACAGCCAAATGATGACAGCCAAGAGCCAGACGACCCGTTGTTCAACAATGCACCCCAGCAACAGAACAATGGCTACATGGAGTTCGATGATGACTTCTGGCATTAGTCGTAATAACGATATAACGAAATAACGTAATAACGAATAAATAATGACCAACGGATTGCTGCTTTGGGCTGACGATGAGATGGAACTGCTCCGCGCCCACTTGCTCTTTTTAGAGAAGAAAGGTTATGAGGTGGTGACGGTGACCAATGGTACCGACGCTATTGAGGAGTGCAAGAAGCGCACCTTCGACCTGGTGTTGCTCGACGAGATGATGCCTGGCCTCAGTGGTCTGGAGACCTTGCAGCGCATCAAGGAGATGACGCCGCAGGTGCCCGTTGTCATGGTGACAAAGAGTGAGGAGGAGGACATCATGAACCAGGCCATTGGGCAGCAGATTGCCGACTACCTCATCAAACCTGTCAATCCCAACCAGATACTGTTGACGCTGAAGAAGAATATCCACCGCAAGGAGATAGTCACTGAGACCGTGCAGAGCAACTATCAGCAACAGTTCCAGCAACTGTCGATGCAGATTATGGACTGTCGAACATGGGATGACTGGGCGGCTGTCTATAAACGTCTGGTGCGCTGGGAACTGCAGCTCAGTGCCACAGACTCGCAGATGACCGAGATGCTGGAGATGCAGAAAGAGGAGGCGAACCGCGGTTTTGCCAAATACGTGAAACAGCATTATCTAGACTGGATGAAGGGCGACGAGCACCCGATGTTGTCGAATGAACTGTTCAAGACAAAGGTGTTCCCTGCACTGAGCGAAGGTGAAAAGGTGTTCCTCATCGTCCTGGATAACTTCCGCTATGACCAGTGGAAGACGCTGGAGCGCGAGATTGGCGACCTGTTTGATATCGATGAGGATGTCTATTGCAGTATCCTGCCCACCGCTACGCAGTATGCCCGTAATGCCATCTTCTCTGGACTGATGCCTGTACAGATAGCCCAGATGTTCCCTGACCTGTGGGTCGATGAGGATGAGGAGGAAGGCAAGAATCTCAACGAGGAACCACTTATTCAGACGCAGCTGGAGCGCTATCGCAAGCGTAACACCTTCTCGTATCATAAGATAAACACTTCGCAGGAGGCTGACAAACTGCTGCAGCAATTGAACTCGTTGGAGAAGAACGACCTGAACGTGGTCGTCTTCAACTTCATCGATATGCTCAGTCACGCCCGTACAGAGTCGAAGATGGTGCGCGAGTTGGCTAATAACGAGTCGGCATACCGTAGCATTACGCTATCGTGGTTCCGTCACTCGGCAATGGCTGACCTCTTCCGACAGTTGGCGCAGAGCGACTACCGCATCCTGATTACCACCGACCACGGTAGTATCCGTGCCACCAATCCAGTGAAGATTATCGGTGACCGCAATACGAATACCAATCTGCGCTATAAGTTGGGTAAGAACCTGGCATACGACTCCAAAGACCTCTTCGTCATCAAGGAGCCCCAGAAGGCACATCTGCCTGCGCCCAACCTCTCGACGAGTTACGTGTTTGCTACGGGTGACGATTTCTTCGCTTATCCCAACAACTACAACTACTACGTCTCGTACTATCGTAATACCTTCCAGCACGGAGGCATCTCGATGGAGGAGATGATTATACCAATCATATCATTGAAGGGAAGAAAACGCTAAGTTTTCGCAATAACGATATAACGACAATGGAGATAAAGATTCAAGACATAGAGCATATCCGTGAAGCAGCACGGGAGTTTATTAAACATATTGGCGACCACCGTGTTTTTGCCTTCTATGGGAAGATGGGCGCAGGTAAGACGACTTTTGTGAAGGCAATCTGTGAGGAGTTGGGCGTGGAGGATGTCATTACCAGTCCCACTTTTGCCATCATCAATAATTACGAATTACGAAATACGAATGACGATGCAGGAATTCGGAATTCGGAATTCGGAATTCCCAAGGACATCTTCCATTTCGACTTCTATCGTATCAAGAAGTTGGAAGAGGTGTACGATATGGGTTACGAGGACTATTTCTACTCAGGTGCTCTCTGCTTCATCGAGTGGCCAGAGCTGATAGAAGACGTGCTGCCCGACGATGCTGTACGTGTCAACATCGAGGAGCAGCCGGATGGTAGTCGCCTGGTTACCTTTTAACGAATAGTACAAATGCTATGCTTCACCCTGTCGGAACAGGTGGGTGAAGTACTTGTTGTAGAGTTCGGAGAGTCCCTGACGATTGTCGATGGCCTCACCAACCACGAGCATCGTGGTGAGTGTGAGGTTGTTGTCGTGAACAATCTTTGCCAGGTCTTTCAGTACGCCACGATAGATTTTCTGGTCTGGCCACGTAAGATGATAGCAGGCAGCAACGGGCGTATCCTCGGGGTATTCCTGCAGGAGTTCGCGCTGTACATCATCAACGATGGCTGCAGAGAGGAAGATGCACATGGTGCTTTGGCTCTTGGCCAACAGGTGCAACTGTTCTTTCTCTGGCATGGGTGTTCGTCCCTCACCACGCGTCAGGATGATGGTCTGTGTACGCTCCGGAATGGTAAACTGAGAACGTAGTTCGGCGGCAGCGGCAAGGAACGAGGAGATTCCTGGGGTGATGTGATACGACATCTGGTGCTTATCGAAAAATGCCATCTGTTCCTGAATGGCGCCAAAGATGCAGGGGTCGCCAGTATGCAGTCGGACAATGAAGTGTCCCTTGTCGTAGTGTTCCTTCATCAGCGCACACTGTTCTTCAAGGTTCATATTGGCAGAGCTTCGCACCACGGCACCAGGCTTGTGACACTCCGTCAAGGCCTTGGGAACCAGAGAGCCGGCATAGAGAATCAGGTCGGCCTTCTCCAGCATCTTACGACCACGCACACTTATCAGGTCTGGGTCGCCAGGGCCTGCACCAACGATTTCGATAGACCCACCCCCTTGCCCCTCCCTGTAATGGAGGGGAGTAGATAGGTCCTGACTGTGAGAGTAATTACTCCCCTCACTCACAGGGAGGGGATGGGGGTGGGTCCGTAAGTGTTTCTTATCGATAGCCAATGCTGCAGTCCAGTTTTTGCCCTTTACCTTGGGAATGATAAGTTTTCCGTTGTTAGAGCCGAGGATGGCGGCAGCTTCGCATACGCTGGGAGTGCCGACGTGCTTGGCAACAGTATCGCTGGGATTGGGAACATCCACTGCAGCCAATTCTTCTGCTGTATAAAATACGACCTCTTCTTCGTATTCATCTTCAAGCATTGCGCAGAACTCTTCATCCTCTTTCACGTCGATGGTGCAATAACGATGGGCACAGGGCAGAATGCCTCTCTCAGCAAAAGCTTCGTCTATCTGATCGTAGATGGCATAGTAGTCATCGGGATGATGTGCCAGCCCGAATCCTATTGTACCCACCATCGGTACGAAATGCAGTTCGAGCATACCGTAGGGCGCAGAGCGATTGTAGGGCGTTACCATAATCAGCAGTTTGTATTTCCGTGGGTCTGCCTCGCTGATGTCGTTGATGATGGTAACGTGGTCTGGCTTTGTGGCCTCTAAGTAGTCCGTACCTTCATCGCGAGCCTCCAACAATAGGGCGGTTGGTTGGCGATTGACGAAAGCAAAAATACAGTCGTTCATATCTTCAACATCGCTGGCGACGGGCCAGTCGAAACGCTTCTCGAAAGTGTCGAGTGCCCAGAGACCCGCATTGTCGCTTTGAGTGGTAATCACCTCGTTGGCACCAATAACATCTGCAATTTCTCGTGTCAAGTCGTTGGCTCCACCCACATGGCCACTGAGTACGGAGATGACGTTCTTTCCCAATGAGTCGATACAGACCACTGCTGGGTCTGTGTGCTTGTCCTTAATATATGGTGCAATGGTACGCACACAGATGCCCATAGCACCGATGAACACGAAAGCATCAAATTTCTTCCAGTTGGTCTTAATACTGTCGCGACGTATGAGACTGGCACCCAGTGTCTCCTGAAGTTGAGCAGTGATAGAGGCGCCTGCCTCGCTGATTTGTATGATGGCTATCTTTTGCATTTTAATATCGTAATTGGATGGTTGTCATTGAGTTGGATGTGTAGGGGTGGCTCCTGTTGGAGGTGAAATTCCTCGCAGGCCTCGTTCCAAAGTTTCTGACTATCGGTAGTAACTTTGGGAGCAATAACGCTGTTCATCACGATGATGCCACCAGGGGCAAGAACAGTCAGCACCTTTGCCATAATTTCCTTCAAACGGCCACCGTGACCTCCGATGAAGACAGCATCAGGGGTTGCGTATGTTGCGACCGAATCGCAACAAACACAGAAATCACCCATGTGGATGTTGATGCCAGGAGCACCGAAGCGACGGGCATTCTCCTGAATGATGGCTTCACACTCAGGGCGAATCTCAAAGGCTTCGATTTGCAGGTGTGGGAACTGAAGACGGGCCTCGATAGAGATGCTACCCGTGCAGAAACCAATGTCCCACAAGACGTGCCGATGGGGTAGGTCGAGGGCCTGGAGTGACAACAGACGGATGGGCATCTTGGTAATCATCTTTTCACGACCATCGAGCAAGGCAAAGGTACTATCAGGGATGCCAAAGGGGGTAGTGTACTCTGCGGTTTCCCCACAGAGGATTACACAGTTTGGCATAGAGAAATCGCGACGGGTAGCCTCTTCGAGGGTAAGCGTCGTTACCTTTTCTAATTGCGGGTTGCCAAGATGTTCGCCCACATGCATATTATAATAGGTATAGCCGTAATCCATCATGCGTTGGGCAATGGCTGCAGGGGTATGCTCTTTATCGGTAAGGACGCCTATCTTCTCTGTCCTTTCAATGAGCGCCTTGTCGAACTCAGGCCAAGGGCGACCAGTCAGTGAGACGATGCGCATATCATGATAGGGCATCACCATTTTGTGAGCCAACAGTTGCAGGGAATTGAAGGAGGGATAGATTGTAATAGCTGCATCAGGAAATACACGGCGCAAGGTATTGGCAAAGCCAAAAAACAAAGGATCTCCAGAAGCAAATACCACGACTTCATCATGGTATCGCTTGAAAACAGCATCCAAAGGAACAGTAATGTCTATCCACTCTGTATCTGCAGGTAGCAACGACGCCACAATCTCATGGTGGCGCTTGCCACCAGAGAAAACATTGCCATTCTTGATGATTTCCAACACTTCTGGTGGGAAGAACGGCTGTGGATTATCAGTAATTCCTATTACGATGAACTTCATAAGTCACGACCAGGTTTCAGTTGAGCAGCATCGTCAAAGGTCAGGATCGCGTTGCAGAGCGTAGCAGCAAGATTGCTGCCACCCTTACGACCCTCTACAATCATCTTGGGAATCTGTTTCAGCGTCTTGACAGCATGTTTGCTTTCACAAACATGAACGAATCCCACTGGAGCAGCAATGATACCTGCAGGATGCATCTTTCCCTTACGGACCAAATCACAAATCTCAAAAAGCGCAGTAGGTGCATTTCCAACGGCATATAGTGCTTCAGGGTATTCCTCTGCAGCTTGTTGCATGCAGGCTTGACTACGTGTGATACCCTTCTCGTCTGCCATCTGCTTTGTTCTGGGGTCATTGATATAACAATGCACTTGGATGCCGAGTCTTTCCAAAGCGCCCTTACGAATACCACTGGCAGCCATTGTAACATCTGTGACGATATGTTTCAAGCTACCATCGACCACCTTATTATATAATATCTCCGTAGCACGTTCGTCCATCCAAAGACACTGTTCCATGCTGAAATCCACAGTAGTATGTATGGCATGCAACAACGGCCATAGTCGCCATGTGGGTACGTCAGGATGCTGCATCTCAGAGAGGATAGTACTGAAGGATTGCATCATAATGGTTTGTCCAGGCTTCTCTCCTTCTTGTTCCTTATTGCGATAATAGCCTCTTGGTGTAATCATTTTGCCCTCATAGAGATACGACTGTGAATTGCCAATGAGGATGACTGTAAACATATCCACATCCTCTGGATCGAAAGCACCAAGGGTGGTCATCTTTACTTCCTGTTCCTTACGACCTGCCTGACGGACATAGCCCACAGGCGTATCTGCAGAACGCTCCTGAAGGAACAATTCCTGCAGACGATAGAGTTGCCAATAGCGCCCATGCGACTTAGGGTTATAGATAGCAGTGACGAAGTCGCCCACAGCAGCAGCCTTGATGCGACGCTCTATCACTTCCCAAGGGGTCATCAAGTCGCTCAGGGAGATGAGACACAGGTCGTGACCCAATGGAGCACCCAACAACGATGCTGCCTTCTGGAAAGCAGAGATGCCAGGGAGGGAGAGGACGTCGATGTCAGCGGGGAAACCGCTGACCGCACGCTCACGCTGCATCTCGTAGATAAGCGGAGCCATCCCATAAATGCCGGCATCGCCAGAGGATATAACTACTACCGTCTTGCCTTGTTCTGCCAACAAAAATGCCTGCTCGGCCCGCTCGCGCTCTTTCTTCATGCCCGTGTCGATACACTCGCAACCATCCTTGACGTAGGCCTCAATGAACTGGAAGTAGTACTTGTAGCCTACAATGACATCTGCCTGCTGTACCGCTTCGAGTACGGCAGGAGTGATATCTTCTGCACTGCCAGGACCTATCCCTGCAATAATGATTTTTCCCATATTGTCGTTGTCACTATGAATGGCAAAGATACAACTAATATGGCAGATATGCAAATTTCTGTATGAAAAATTTGTTTATTCAGAAATAATGCGTACCTTTGCCCCCCGAGAAAGCTTATCATTTTTTTAATGTATAACTAAAAATAGATGTTATGAAAAAGATTCTTTTAGCAGTGATGGCTGTTGCTGCCATCGGTTTCACTTCATGTGGTAACAAGACTCAGCAGACTGAGGCTACTGACAGTACGGAAGTTGCAATCAATGCCGAGGAAGAGGCTAATGCCGTTATTGACAACCTGAAGGCATTTGTTGCTGCTGGCGACGCTGAGAAGGTGGCTGCCGCTCTGGATCAGGTGAAGGAAATGGTTGGTGAGTTCGTGCTCAATAATCCTGACGCTGCCATGACCTATGTTACCACCGTACAGAACTATCTGAAGGAGAATGCAGAGCAGGTAAAGGCTGTTGTTGAGAAGAATGCTGATGCAGCTTCTGCTGTTGCCGTCTTTATGGAGACGGAGCCAGAGGTAATGGTTAGTGCTATCGTTGAGACTGTCAGCAATAAGGCTGAAGCAACAAAGGATGCTGCTGCAGACGCTGCTGTTAGTGCAAAGGATGCCGCTGTGGATGCTGCCAAGCAGACAGTTGACGAGGCTAATGCCGCTGCTAAGCAGAAGGTTGAGGAAACCAAAGAAGCTGCCAAGAAGCAGGCTAACGAAGCTGTTGACAATGCAGCAGATAAGGTAAAGAAAGGCTTAGGCATTTAAGTTTTTTCGCTGAATAAAAGAGCCGGTTCGCTGAATATATTTCACGAGCCGGCTTTTTTAGTGTACCTTTGTTGTTGATAAAACAATAAAAGCGCCATATGCAACGTTATTTATTTTGGATGAAGATACAGTCACGACAGGAGAACGTCATATATTTGGCACTCTGGGGCATGCTCTTTGCTGCTCCAGTGCTCAGTTTGTATATCCGTACGCTAAACAACAGTTTCCTTACCTTCAACTGGACGGAGATATTCATCGCCTGGAAACTCTTTGCTGTCTATCTGCTCATCTTCCTCATCCATAATTTCTTGCTGGCACCACTATTGATTTATCGTCGCAAGCGTGTGCTTTATGCAGCAATGATGGCAGCTGTCTTCTCCCTTTTTGTGGCCTATCAGTGTAGTCAACGTCCCAAATTCATGGGGCGCAGGCCTATACCGATGGAAAGAAGGATTGACAAGGAACACGAGATGCCAAGAAGAGACCACGAACCGCATATGATGGGAGAAAGGGAAGACCATAAGAGACCACCTCGTGAGTTTCGATGGCAAGGACAACGTCCGCCTGTCTTTATCGGCCAGCACGACATTGTGGCGGTAGTCATTCTCGTCTTGATGTTCGGTATGAATATCGGCATCAAACTCTTCTTTAAGAACCGCACAGACCAAAAGAAGCTGGCAGCGCTCCAGAAGAAGAATCTGGAACAGCAGTTGGAGTATCTGAAATACCAGATCAATCCCCACTTTTTCATGAATACGCTGAACAACATCCATGCGCTTGTGGATATTGACCCTGAGAAGGCGAAGGATACCATCCTCGAACTATCGAAGATGATGCGGTTTATCCTTTATGAGGGCGATAAGAGTGGGGTACCCCTGGCTCGGGAGTTCGATTTCATCCGTCATTATGTGGCACTGATGCAGTTGCGCTATACCAATAAGGTGGAGATTCTTGTAGACCTGCCCAGCGAGGCACCAGACAAGACGGTACCTCCCTTGATGCTTATCTCCTTCATTGAGAATGCCTTCAAACACGGCATCAGCTACCAGCACGCTTCGTTCGTACATATCAAGGTGGCTATCGATGGTGATATGCTTCATTTCACGTGTAGCAATTCTAAAGCAGAAATACCAAATCAAGAGAAAGGTGGCGTCGGCCTGGCTAATGTCAAGCAGCGTCTGCATCTGCTTTACGATAGCAACTTCGAATTGCGCATCCAAGACAAACAAAACACTTATATTGTTGAACTAACTATCCCACTCACATGATACGTTGTTTGGCTATTGACGATGAACCGCTGGCACTTCAGCAAATCGTCACCTATATCAGTAAGATTCCCTTCCTCGAACTGGCAGCACAATGCCAGAGTGCTCTGGAGGCTCGTCAGTTTCTGGAACAAGATACTGTTGATGCTATCTTCTGTGACATCAATATGCCTGACCTCAATGGCATGGACTTTGTCAAGTCATTGGTTACCCCACCGCTCATCGTCTTCACTACCGCTTACGCTGAGTATGCTGTCGATGGTTTCAAGGTCAATGCTGTCGACTACCTGCTCAAACCTTTCGGCTTGCAGGATTTTCAGCGTGCAGCATCACGTCTCAAAGAACGATTGGAGGGTAGTAACCCTGTGGTAAGTGCCCCCATGGTCAGCGGATTATCCGCTGACATCAGCGATGACACCATCTTCCTCAAGACTGAATATCGCATTGTGAAGGTCAGCATCAGTGACATCCGCTATGTTGAGGCCATGAGTGAATACCTGAAGGTGCATATTGTGAGCGACAGCCGTCCTATCATCACTCTGCTGTCGATGAAGAAGATGGAAGAACGCTTGCCTGACTATTTCATGCGCATCCATCGTTCCTATATCGTCAATCTTAAGATGATTCAAGAGGTCAACAAAAACCGTATTATCATGGACAAGGACACCTATCTGCCCATTGGCGATATGTATAAAGATACTTTCCAACAGTATCTTGATACGAAATTTCTTGGCAAATAACAAAAAATGTTGTACCTTTGCCGCGAAATTCTAAAAAACAACATAGAAACATGAAAAAACTATTTATTCTGATACTGGCAGGAATGATGGCAGCGCCCTCATTCGCACAGTTTAACACCAGTCGTAGCCGTAGCCGTTATAACCACAACGATACAGAGAGTTATTATGGTGTCCGTCTTGGACTGACAATATCTTCTATGTCGAGCGATATGGCTATGCTGGATACAGATAGCCGTACAGGTTGGTCTTTCGGTGCTGTCTATGGCCTGCAGTTGGCAAACTCTACTCCAGTTTGGTTGGAAACGGGAGTAAGCTACTCTGAGAAGGGTGGTGAGAGCAAGATTTACGACCAGACGCTTGAGAAGATTACCTATCGTATGTCTTATTTGGAAGTCCCCATTGTTATCAAGTATGGTTTCGATATCGTTGACGATCTGTATATCGATCCGTTCCTTGGTGGCTATCTGGCATTAGGTGTTGGCGGCAAGACCAAGACCTATACCCGCAATGTCGATGACCGTACCTCAGAGAGCAGCTATGACTACGTAAACCGCTTCGATGCAGGTTTGCGTGTAGGTTGTGGCCTGGAGTATCAGATGTTGTATGCGGAGGTCGGTTTTAACTTCGGTATAGCCAACATCGGTAAGAGCGATTTCGATGCCGTTCGCAACCGCAACCTCTTCATCAATGTGGGTGTGAATTTCTAATCAGAGCATTTAATAACAACAATAAACCGGCTGAGAGCATCGCTGCTGTCAGCCGGTTGTTTTTTCATAGTATCATATTTAATTACTTAACAATTTTCTTGCCATTGATGATATACATGCCTCGTGGCAATAGGTCAGGGTCAGTACCTACATAGCGACCATCAAGTGTATAGATGCGAGTGGTCTTTATGTCTTTGTGGGCGCTTACTGACTGTATGGCTGTAGTATTAGGATCAACAACCAATACCTCGTCGAGGAAGAAACGTCCCTTCTCAGCAGCAAACGTCACCTTGACATTACCTGTTGCAGTGATGGTTGCGGTACATTCAGTAAACGCACCCTTCTCCATCGTCACTGTAGCAGGAGTAATCGTTCCGTTGGATACCGACAGGTTGAGTGTTGTCCCATCGCTATTCGCATCCCAAGCACCAGCGTTGAACGTCAGGGTTGCAGTACCATTGATAGTAATAGCAGGAGTCGTTGCAGAACCATCAATTTTACCTGTACCGAGCTTGACACACTGGTTAGCACCATATGCTTTCTCGGCTGCCCATCCTTCGTTGTCTGGAGTGAAGGCTCCTAATGCTATACTGCCACTCCAGAGCCCATCATTACCACCCGTACTATTGCACTCGTCGAAAGACTCATAGAACAGATAGTTGCCTGTAGGTTGCTCTTCCGCGCTGCCACCGTAGTTGGCAACGAAGTTGAAGGAGATAGAACCATCGTTGTTCTGCTTGATATTTTCTACAGACGAGTCAATCCAATAAGTGCCGTTGGTATTCTTGTTGAAGAACTTGGCAGCCTTCTCAGCAACCTTGTCATTTTTCTTAATCTTGAAGTCCTTGTTGAAAGCGGTCACAGTTCCATGTGGGAACAGGGTGGCGTCATCGTAGTATTTAACACCTTCCCATATGTCATAAGTATACTCACCATCGGCTGGTACTACTGTCATACGCTGATGGTTAGGGTCGTCATTAGGTTGGTTGTTCCACCAAGTTTCCTTGTCGTAGTCGCAATGTAAAATGAGCAAGCCCTTATCAGACAATGAGGCATCCCATCCGTCCTTTTGACGGTTCTCCAAGAGGAAGAACTCGTTTTGATTACCTTTGTTATAAATGATGTAGCTCTCACCTCCGTTCTGAAGTGACTTCATGTTAGTAATAGCAGCGTCCTCAGCATTCAGTTCGATAGGTTCAAGCCATCCTGCCACCCAGCGCTCATAGCTAGTATATCCTGCGGGCTGATAGCCATTACCATTATACGAACCGCTGTCCATCAGGTCATAACTTCCCATGCCCTGACCACCGCTATAGTCTATATCGTAGTAGTCAGGATAACCTAGGCAGTGAGAGAACTCGTGACACATCGTACCGATACCGCAAATGTCGCCTTCGCCATTCAACTCTGAGCCGCAGGCATAGGTGTTGACGACAAGTTTTGTTCCAACAGTTATCGGACCGCTTCCCCCGCCATAGTAATTGGCAGCATACAAGGTGTAGGCATGAGGCCAGATGGCATCAGTCATATCGTCTTCACCAGGGTCGGCTTCGCCTTTACCTGCATAGATGAGATAGACCTGATCAACCTCGCCATCGTTGTTCCAGTCGTACTGCTTCCAGTCGGTCACTAAATCCTTTGCCAAAGTGACAGCTTCTATGACCATCTCTTCAGCGCATTTGTCCCCTTCCTGATCAGATCCCTCTATAGGAACATTCTCGCCATAATAGCTGGCATTTTGGCTGACTGTCACAGGACCTACGACGCCGAAGTCCAGTTCGAACAGTCCACGGCTCTGAGCCTTGAAGTAGTCAGCCATAGAACCCTTGAAGTTCCCCTCAGAGAATCCTTCCTCATTGGCAATACGATTGAAGAGAGTATTATCATGAGTTGTCTGGAATTGCTTGTCCTGGAAATTTACCAAGATAATGATACCTCTCTTTTTGCCAAAATAGTTTCCTAAGTCGCCCATTCGACGCGCAGCCCTCAGACGCTTTGCACGTTGGGCATTAACCTGCTGACGACGCACCTTGGCCTTTGCTGCTATCTGCTTGGCATCAACAGCTGTATAATATGACGTGCCACTTTGTTTCGCATAAGCTTGCCCATCAGCAGCACGCCAAAAATGTCCGTGCTCATCGCCAACAAGCATAGCACGCACCTCAGTGCCATCCTGCAGTTTCAGCGTTTTCCACTGTCCGCGCTTGGCGGGAACTGCCATCATCGCCGTGGTAACAACCAAGAGAGATAGCGTAAGAAGAAACTTCTTCATATAGATTTTCATATAACTATTCACCTAAGACGACCTTCTTTCCATCTACAATATAGATGCCACGGGTAGGATTCGTCACACGCTGACCACGCAGGTTGTAGATGACGCGCTGGCCAGAGACAGTGTTGGTCTGTACGTCATAAATAGCGGCACTACCATTGTAGTTGTCGTAGCTGAATGCCACATCCTGCTTGTCGCCCCAAATATACTCTTCCAAACCAGGATAGTCGATAAATGGGTTGCGGTTGTTCTGAATGCCATAGACGGCATTGTTGCGGTTTGTCTCCTTCTCGCTGACGGGGTCATTCTTTGCCCATTTCATCAGCATAGCCAGTTGCCACGAGCTAAGGCCAGGATAGGTGTTGCCATCGAGGGTAGGCCGCGATTCTGCATTGGCTGTGTACCAGTCGGGCAGTTTCTCTTCGTAGCATGTAACCATGTAAAAATAGGTGCGGGCAAAATCGCCTTTATACTCGTCATTGGGTTCAAAGACAGTTCCAGTATATCCTTCGACAGAGCAAGGACCTAACTTACTGAAGTCGTTGGCCGATTTCCAATTCGGATTGGTAGTCTCGCCAAAAGGATAGTTGGCTCGTTTTCCGTTCACAATTTTGTCTGTAGGATACATGTGAAACAGGTCGGTGTACATAGGCATGACCTTGCCTCCAAACCAACTGTTAGGGAAAGAGTGCTCTCGATTGTAGTACTGGCCCTCTTGATTACCGCTGCCAGTATCCTGATCAGTGCCAAACTCCATTTCACGTTTGTTCGAGTACATATCCCACACTTTACCATTTGCTTTCGCATCAGTTGTTTGGAAGTGCGTCCATAAGGCTTTGTATGCGGTACTAAGATCTCCGCCCTCATCACGGGTATAAATGATGCCGCATAGCGCCGTCTTCAGCGCGGCACCTTTCTTTCCATCAGCATTCTGATAATACGTGTTAGAACCATTGGGTCCCTGTGCCCAGGCACCACAACCGCAAGCAATAAATAACGATAACAGTAGTAGTCTTGTTTTCATAGAATATAAGATTGTTAGTTAGTATCTTTTCAACAGGGCAAAGATACGCACTTTTTTCTAAAAAAACAAGAAAACTACTGTCTTTTTTCGTTTAGTACTCCAATATCAGGGCTTGACGGGGTTTCAAGGGCAGGTTCTCGCGCAGACTGTATTTCTGTCCGGTGATGACATCCTCGCCCATGGTTTGATCGGAATCGAAGAGTTCTGCGTAGCGCTTCATCTCCATGGTAGCATTGCGGCGCGTACCATTGATGATGGTAATGACACCATGGCGATGCCAGCGACGAGCCACGACATAGACACCATTATAAGGTATAAACTGGGTCTGATAGCCGCGGATGATGGTCTCGTTGCCCTGACGCCAATGCAGCAGTTTGGAGAGCCAATCGAACATCTCGTTCTCTGTCTTTGTGCGACCTTCACGGCTAAACGCGCTATGCTCATCGCCAGGGAATCCGCCAGGGAAGTCCTTGCGCACATGACCATCAGTCTGAGCTTTGGTACCGTTCATCATAATCTCGGTACCATAGTAGAGCTGAGGTATGCGACGTACGGTAAGCAACAGTGCCAGACCTTGTTTCAGTGCCGTGATGTCCTGCCCGTCACCTAGAAAACGATCGGTGTCGTGATTGTCCAAGAATGCCATTACGCTCGATGGGTTGGGGTAGAGGTAGTCGTAGCAGAATGAGTTATACAGACGATTGAATCCGCGCCACCAGCTATCGGTAATCTCGTGCTTGGCAGAGTCGAGTTTCTCTTGGAACGAGAAATCCATGACGGTTTTCAGATAACTGTTCTCCTCCGACAGTTTCGAGTCCTTCTGCCAGGCTGCAGTGTAGGCGGGCTCTGTCACCCATGTCTCGCCCACAGTGTTGAAGTTGGGATACTCCTCGTCCAGTTCCTTCATCCACTGTGCCATCGGCTTACGGGAGGCATACGGATAGGTGTCCATGCGGATACCGTCGATGCCAGCGGTCTCTATCCACCAAATACTGTTCTGGATGAGATAGCGCATCAGGTGCGGATTGTTCTGGTTCAGGTCGGGCATGGTGCTGACGAACCATCCTTCCGTAGTCTCGCGCATATCCACCTCTGAGGCGTAGGGGTCCAATACGGGTGTCAACTTATACGAGGTCTGCAGGAAATCGGTGCCACGTGAGTCACTGGTACCTCCCGATTGTTCCAACCATCCTGGCAGGTTCAACCAGTCCTTCGAGGGTAGGTCGGCCACCCAGGGGTGCTCAAAACCGCAGTGGTTGAAAATCATGTCCATAACCACTTTCATGCCTTTCTTGTGGCAAGCATCAATCAGTTGGCGATACTGCTCATTGGTACCAAAGCGAGGGTCTACTCGATAGTAGTCCGTGCAGGCGTAGCCGTGATAGGTGGACCACTGGCCCTGATCTGGTGAGTCGTTCTCCAGAATAGGCGTAAACCACAGCGCTGTCACGCCTAGCTCGGTGAAGTAGTCTAGGTGCTGCTGCAGTCCCTCCAAGTCTCCGCCATGTCGAAGCGATGGAGCCGTGCGGTCTTCTTTGTAGGTGTGCATGCCTTTTATCTGTGCTTGATGGTTGGCTCCCTGTGCAAAGCGGTCGGGCATTAGCAGGTAGAGTACGTCGCTGATGTCGAAACCCTGACGCTTGTCACCGCTCATCTCGCGCTGTTTTAGCTGGTAGCTCACTATCTCACTCTTAATTTTTCCCTTTTCATTCTTCACTTGGAATGTGAGTTTCATTGTGCCTGGCTTCGCATCCTTTAAGTTCAGGTATACCAGCAGATAGTTCGGTGAATCCAGTCTTACGATGTCTTCGATGGTGACTCCTGGGTAGTCCGTCGTCACCTGCTCGGTGTTGCGGATGCCCTTACCGTAGACCATCAGCTGCACTCTAGGGTTCTTCAATCCCACAAACCAGTCAGTGGGGTCAATACGTGTAATCGTCTGTTTCGTCGCTGCACTCATGGTCAAAATGTTCGCAATAAAAATAGCTGTAAATAGGAATAATCTTTTCATATTACGTCTTGAGTTAGTATTTTCTTTTGCAAATATACTACTTTTTCCTTTATTCTGTTTCTTCTCGCCTTACCTTTTTTTAAAAACCGTGCAAAATCGATTGCACAGTGCCTTTAGCTGTTGTAATATGAAAATGAAAGAAAAAGTGGACGAATCGTTGGTGGTTTGCTCATTTTTTTGTACTTTTGCAATCAGAACTAGATATTATAACAAGAAAATGGGAAAGATTATACTTACAGGTGACCGTCCAACAGGTAAGTTGCACTTGGGTCACTATATCGGATCGCTGCGTCGCCGCGTAGAATTGCAGAACGCTGGCGACTATGACAAGATGTTTGTATTTATGGCCGATGTACAGGCCTTGACAGATAATGCTGACAATCCAGAGAAGATTCGTCAGAGCATCATCAACGTGGCATTGGATTATCTGGCCGCAGGCCTGGATCCAGATAAGTGCACGCTGTTCATCCAAAGTCAGATAACCGAATTGGCTGAACTTACCACCTATTTGATGAACCTCGTCTCGGTGAGCCGCGTACAGCGTAACCCAACTGTGAAGACGGAGGTGAAGATGCGTGGTTTCGAGGGTGAAAGCATCCCCTTGGGCTTCTTCTGCTACCCCGTGTCGCAGGCTGCCGACATCACGCTGTTCAAGGCTACTACGGTGCCTGCCGGTGAGGATCAGGAACCGATGCTTGAGGTGACGCGTGAACTGGTGCGTCGCTTCAATCAAGTCTATGCTCCCGTACTGGTGGAGCCAAATATCATGCTGCCTGAGAATGCTACTGCACGTCGCCTGCCAGGAACGGACGGCAAGGAGAAAATGTCAAAGTCGCTGGGCAACTGCATCTACTTGTCTGACGATGCAGATACCGTATGGCAGAAGGTTCGTTCCATGTACACCGATCCTGAGCACATCAATCTGAATGACCCGGGTCACGTCGAGGGCAACGCCGTATTTACCTATCTTGACGCGTTCTCGAAGCCTGAGCATTTCGCACTATACTGGCCTGAATACCAGAACCTCGATGAGTTGAAGGACCACTACCGTCGTGGAGGCCTGGGCGATATGAAGTGCAAGAAATTCCTGAACCAGATACTAAACGAGTTCCTGGAGCCTATGCGCCAGCGCCGTCATGAGTTGGAGCAGGACATCCCTGAAATCTATAATATCCTGAAGAAGGGTACTGAGAAGGCCCGCGAGACTGCCGCCCAGACCATGGACGAGGTTCGTCAGGCCATGCGTATCAACTACTTCGACGACGAGGAACTCATCCGTAGCCAGGTAGAAGCATTTAAGAACAAATAAATAACCAATTAAAAACAACCTATTATGAAAAGAATTCTTTGTGTGGCCGTTCTGCTGGCTGCTCTTGCCACAAGTTCGCAGGCACAGCGCAAAACGCAGATTGTAGAGACCGCCAAGCCCACTCAGGCTCCTGACGGTAAAACCATCAAGAGAAAGGTGGCCATAGGCCGTTTCTCTAACGAGACACAGTATGCCAAGGGCATCTTCTACGACAAGGAGAACGACCCCATGGGTAAGCAGGCACTGGATATTCTGTCTGCAAAACTCGCAGCATCGGACAAATTTCTGTTGCTGGAACGTAGCGACTTGGCCCAGCTCTTGGAAGAAGCCAAGAAGAGTGATAACGGCCTGCAGACCATTGGTGCCGACTATATGATTATTGGTTCCATCACGCAGTTCGGTCGTAAGAACACAGGTAAGGAAGGTGTTTTTACCTCTACGAAGATGCAGACTGTAGAGGCTGCCGTTGCCATCCGTCTGGTCGATGTTTCGACAGGTCTTATTGTCTATTCTGACGAGGCCAAGGGACAGGCACAGATTACCTCCAAAAGTACATTGGGCGTGGGCGGACGTGCCGACTATGATGCAACACTGAGCGACAAGGCCATCTCGGAGGCCATCGGTCAGTTGGTGGAGAATATCATCAATAAGTGTACTGACAAACCTTGGCGCACCTTCTTCCTTACCTACGATGGTGATGCACAGATGATAGCCGGTGGTGGTAGTCAAGGCATCAAGGAAGGCGACACGTTTGCCGTAAAGACTCGTGGTAAAAAGGTGAAGAACCCACAGACCGGTTTGATGATTGAATTGCCGGGTAAGCAGATTGGTACTGTAACCGTAACGGCTACTGGTGGTGATACTCCTGAGACCGAGTACTCGTTTGTGGAGTATAATGGCTCGACACCTGTTGACGCAAAGAAGTTGAACGATTATTATATAGAGGAGATTAAGAAATGAAGAAACTATTACTGTGTACAATAGCTCTCGCCGCCCTGATGCTGGTAGGATGTAAGAGCAGCTATCCTGTCGCTATGCAGACAGGTGTGGAGGATCAGGCTTACCTCGTTTTTGTGGGACCATTGGAAACCTATGGTAATGGTCAGTATCCTGTGCAGGTCGATATAGACGGCACACAATTCGATGCCAAGGTTGTCAAGCCTAAGGTGGCCAACCGTAAAGGCTACCAGTATGGCGTAGGTATTGGTCGTCGTCACCTGAAGGTTACTTTCAGGGGTAAGACGCTCTATGATAAGGAAGTATTTCTGTCGAATCAAGAAACCAAAGTTATCAATCTGCCATGAAGAAGTTGTTTATAGCTGCTGTTACCGTGCTGACTCTTGCGTCATGCGGTACCGTACAGCCAGATTTGTACACGTGGTACGACTCTGAGGATGCTACCTATCAGTATACGAAGCGTGCTTCGGATGAGAAACTCGCTGCCGCAATGGAGCAGTACAAAAAGGTGATTAACATGCAGAAGGGAGCCCGCCAGGTGGCGCCTCCGGGAGTGAATGCTGAATACGGTTATCTGTTGGTCAAGTCCGGCCAGAAGCAGGAGGGTCTGACCCTGCTGAAGCAAGAGATAGCCCTCTATCCTGAGTCAGAGAAGTTTATTTCACGAATCATCAAACAACTGGAGAAATGAAGAACTATATTGCAATAGCCTTTGTGGCATTGACGATGGTCTCATGTGCCACGTCATCGTCTCTGACGCGTGAAGCCCGCTATCCGAAGATGTACGAGGAGAAACCCACCAGCATTGTTGTGATGCCTCCCATCAACCGTACCACCCATGTGGATGCCAAGGACTTCTTTTATACCACGATGTACACACCGCTCTGTGAGAAAGGTTACTATGTTTTCTCGCCCATGTTGACCATGGAGATGTTCCAGGCCGAGAGCGCCTACGATGCTGAGAACTTCCTGGAGGGTAGTCTGGCACAGTTCCGCAATGTGCTGGGTGCTGATGCCGCCATGTTTACCATCATCAAGTCGTGGAGCCGTAGCAATATCGGTGGTACGCTGACTGTTGAGGTGGAGTATATCCTTCGTTCGACAGTTACAGGCGAGACACTCTACCAGCGTGAGGGTAAGGTCAAAATAGATACCAGTGTCAATACAAATAGCAAGGGACTTCTGGGTGCTCTGCTCGACGTAGCTGCTACTGCTGCAAAGACTGCCGCCACAGACAAGATTGAAGCTGGCCGCAAGTGTACAACCTTCGTGCTGAGCGACATGCCAGAGGGTAAGTACGGTCTGAACTTTGGTAAGGACCAGCAGTCTCCTGCAGGTGCTGCCCGTGTCACGGCAACGGTAAGTCAATAGTCACAATCAAGACACATACAGAAAGTAAGTAAAGTATGGCACTGAATCTGAACAAAAACCTGAAATTGTACTACTCTATCAAAGAGGTTGCTGAGATGTTCGGCATCAACGAGAGTACATTGCGCTACTGGGAACAGGAATTCCCGTATCTGAAACCGAAGACGAGCGGTCCTGCTAAAATTCGCCAGTATCAGGAAAAGGATATTGAGCAGATACGCCTTATCCATAATCTGGTGAAGGTGCGTGGCTTCAAATTAGCGGCTGCGAAGAAGATTATCAATAGCAATCGTGACGGCGCTGACCGTAGGGCAGAGGTGTTGACCCGACTCATCGGCGTGCGTGATGACCTGCAGGCACTAAAGCGCCAAATGGACTACTTGCAGTAGTGCCAAGCATGATTGATTGTGAATACGGCCTCGGGGGTAATCTTCGAGGCCTCTTTCTTTGTTAGCTGGCGACTCCATGAAACACGTTGAGCAGTAGCAGCTCCCTCACCATAGTTGTTATACTCCAGGTAGCGGGCAGTCTGCTCGCGTTCTTTCTGCCAGTGGTGCCACCCCTCAGGACGTATCTGGCGAGGTAGGTCGCAATTCATGAACAGTGTGTAGCCGTAGTCACGCCATGGACGGCCCAAGTATACTTTCTCGACACCCTCTGCGCAGCGGATAATACACTGGTTGAAGATATACCCGTAAGGTACATCCTTGGGTGTTGAGGCGGCAGTGATGTATGAGTCGGCCTTACAGAAGATTTCACAGTGCTCAAACCACGCTGTTGATGGACCAAAGATGAAGTCTGTGGTACCCTCGATGTAGCAGTCCCTGAAGTAGAGACGGGTGCGGGCATTACCTGTATAGATGGTATCCTGATGTCCCAGGAAACGACAGCCGATGAATACCAGCATATCGCCTTCAGTGTGTAAGGCTACGGCTTGCCCCAAGCGCGCGGAGTTGTTCTCGATGGTGAGGTTCTTGAAGGTTATCTGACTACCTTCCACTCTGACGGTATAGGTGCGAAAGGTGCCCATCTTATTGATATTGGCATGGTCGTCCCATGTGATGATGGTCTCATTACGACTTTCGCCACAAAGCTCAATGTTGGTCAGTGATTGAGGAATGATTAGCTTCTCCTTATATATACCTTTCTTTATATATATGACCTTGTGGTAGTCCATAAAGGCACGGCACACCTCAATGGCATCGCTCACATTGCGGAACTGACCTGTTCCGTCACGAGCCACTACAATCGTATCCGGATTGTCGTAAGGATTAGCACCATAGACGGCAATGCAGCCCCATATGGCGCAAATGAAAGATAGTAGTAGTTTCATTTCTGTTGTAGTTTGTTTCTTTATCTCTTACATGATTTGCGTCACATCTTGGATGTCGGCAATCTTTTTCAGTTGGTTGATGATGTTGCGTACATCGTCGCGGTCGTGGACACGTAGTTCTACCGTGCCGTCGAAGACACCTTCTTCACTGGCAATGGTGAGCTTGTGGATGTTGACGTTCATCTGGGAGGAGATGATCTGCGAGATGTCGAGCAGCATGCCGACACGGTCGATACCCTGCAAACGGATGGTAGCGTCGAAGAAGAGTTTCTTGTGCATATCCCACTTGGCATCAAGGATGCGGTTGCCATAGCTGGCCTTGAGCTTAGCGGCAACGGGACAGGCGCGCTTGTGAATCTCTATCTGGTGCTTACCATCGATGAATCCCAGCACATCGTCGCCTGGGATAGGGTGGCAACAGTGTTTAAACTTGTATTGTTTGATATTGTCGTCGGTGATGAAGATTGGTTTCTTGCGATTGAACTTCTCCGGTACCACAAACAAATCAGTCTGCTCTTCGGCAACTTTTTTCTGCTTGCCTCTGTCGAGGAAGGGCACGAATTTACGCCAGCCACGCTTGTCGATACCATTTTTGCCCAACAGTTCATCAACGTCTTTATCACCCAATAGGATGGTCTTTTCGCCAATAGCTTGAAAGAACTCTTCGCGATTACGTATTTCGTGGAACTCCGTCAGCAGTTCTGCGGCATTAGGGATATCGTTGATGCTGTTCTTCTTCAAGAACTCACTGAATAACTCTTCTCCTTGTTTTTGGAACTCACGGCTGTCATGGCGCAGGATGGCCTGTATCTTACCCTTGGCTTTGGCGGTGGACACGAAGTTAATCCATGAAGGTTGTACGTGCTGGGCTTTGGAGGTGAGTATTTCCACCTGGTCGCCGCTTTGTAACTTATGACTCAGTGGCACCAGCTTGTGGTTGACTTTGGCACCAATACAGTGAGAGCCCAGGAAAGTATGAATAGAGAAGGCAAAGTCTAGCGCAGTACAGCCTGTCGGCATGGTCTTGATTTCGCCTTTAGGCGTAAAGACGAATATCTCTGATGCAAAGAGGTTGAGCTTGATGGCATCGAGAAAGTCCATAGCGTCTGGCTGTGGATCGTCGAGAATCTCCTTGATGGTGCGTAGCCAGTCGTTAAGCTCTGTCTCGTCCTCCGTATATTCTTCTTCTACGCCGTCTTTATATTTCCAGTGGGCGGCAAAGCCTTGCTCGGCAATCTCGTCCATACGGTCGGAGCGTATCTGTACCTCAATCCAGCGTCCTTGCTTGGACATTAGGGTGACGTGCAGTGCCTGGTAACCATTGGCTTTGGGGTGAGAGAGCCAGTCGCGCAGACGATCGGGATGACTCTTGTAAATCTTTGAGATGGCAACGTAGATGTTGAAACATTCATTGATTTCTTCCTCACGGTTGTTAGGGGTGAAGATGATACGCACAGCCAGAATGTCGTAGACCTCGTCAAAAGTGACATGCTTGTTCTGCATCTTACTCCAAATGGAGTAGGGGGTCTTGACACGCTCTTTGATATGGTATTGTACACCCATTTTGTTCAGCGATTCTTCGATGGGAGCTGTGAACTCGTCGAAAAGTTCATGACGTGAAGCTTCTGTGCTGGCAAGTTTTGCCTTGATGGCATTATACTCTTCGGGGTGTTCGTATTGGAAGGAGAGATTCTCCAGTTCTGACTTAATCTTGTTGAGACCTAGGCGGTTTGCCAAAGGTGCATAAATGTAGAGCGTCTCGCCAGCAATCTTATACTGCTTGTTGGCAGGTTGCGACTCCAGGGTGCGCATATTGTGCAAACGGTCACAGATCTTGATGAGGATAACACGGATGTCCTCACTCATGGTGAGCAGCAGCTTCTTGAAATTCTCTGCCTGTGCGGAGGCCTGCTCGCCGAAGATACCACCAGAAATCTTTGTCAATCCGTCAACAATCTGAGCAATCTTCGGACCGAAGATGTTCTCGATGTCCTCTGTGGTGTAATCGGTGTCTTCAACAACATCGTGGAGCAAGGCAGCACAGATACTGGTAGACCCTAGTCCTACCTCCTCGCAGGCTATCTGTGCTACAGCGATGGGGTGCATGATATAAGGCTCGCCACTGAGTCGGCGCACACCTTTGTGAGCCTGACGGGCAAAGTTGAATGCCTTGGTGATGATATCTACCTTTTTACGGTGGCGCGATGACAAGTAGTTATCCAGCAGTCGTTGGAATGCGTCGTTAATCAGTTTGTCGTCTGCGGCTTCACGCATAATCTGCTCTTCATCCATAGTTGTTTCCTCCCAGTTATTTCTTTAACCGTTAACCATTAACATTTAACCCTCAACCAGTCTTTATCTTCTCCTGCGCTTGCGAGCCGTACTACGGCGCTTAGTGGCTGAACTGCGACGTTTTGTTGCGGTAGCACGGCGCTTTGAGTAACGAGCGCTACGGCGCTTGGAATAGCGTTTGCTCTTATGATAATAAGTGGGTACGTCGTCCTTTACCTCTACTTCGGTGCGCTTGTTGAGTAACTCGTTGACGCGGTAGTTGCAGATGCTGTCTTGCAAGTCGATGAAACGGCCTACTTCTGTCTGTGGCAGACGGATGGGCGACAGCTCGGTAGCGCCTGGCACAATATCGCGGCGATACATAGGGTTTAGTGAGCGCAATAGGTCGATGTTAATGCCTACTACTTCGGCCACCTGCTCCAAATGGATGTTGCGATTGACCATGATGGTGTCAGTCTTGGCTGGCAGACGGGTGGTCATCGGACATATGTTATGCTGTGAGTAGTAGGTCATGATGTAGTTGGCAGCGATGAAGGCTGGCACGTAACCACGCGTTTCCTTGGGCAGATAGGGGTAGATGTGCCAGTAGTCTTTGTTCAACTGCTGACCGTTAGCTGTTTGATCCTGTCCTTTTGTTGTGCCATTGGCCCTGTGGATGGCTTTGTTGATATTGGCTGGACCACAGTTGTAGGCTGCAATAACGAGATTCCAGTCACCAAAAATTTTATAGAGATCGCTGAGGTAGCGGGCGGCAGCATACGATGACTTGACGGGGTCACGTCGCTCGTCGACGAGTGAGTTGACTTGCAGTCCGTATTGCTTACCAGTGGCTAGCATAAACTGCCACAAGCCAGTAGCACCTACGCGTGATACTGCCTTGGGGTTGAGTGCTGACTCAATGATTGGAAGATATTTCAGTTCCAGCGGTAACTGGTAGGTCTCTAATGCTTCTTCAAAGATGGGAATATAGAAATTGGATGCGCCCAACATGTAACTGATAGAGTGGCGTAAACGTCCGCTGTAGCGGTCAATGAACTTCTGCACGACATCATTGTATGCCATTTCCATCACGCATGGCATGCGATATAGACGGTCTACGTAATCCTCCTTGCTATAAGTAGGATTGACATTCTTCATGTTACAGTCGTCAGGCTCATCAAGGTAGGTCTTTGCCATATAGAGATTGAGCAGACTGTCCAGGTCGTAGGTCATGGCCTCGGGAAACTCGATAACCTCCTCATTGCCTTCAGGGTCGATTACAGTTATCTCATCTTCTTCAGATGACTCGTCATCATCGTTGTCATAGACCTGTGCCCATGTGGCGGACACCATCAGTAACATGCAAAATATCAACAGTAGTTTCTTATTCATCAATCGTCTTATTTCGTTTTGGTTATTCTTTTAGAAATTCAGAAAACAGCTGAGTCCCACCGACTGCGCTTGTAATGGATTGCCGCCTCCTCGGTTGGGGATGATAGTAGGATGTATCTCCAGACTGAGGTCCTTGGAAATGTCAAATTCCGACAGCTCTGCATCGACATAGGCATCGATGACAGACAGCGCATAGACACCAATCATCACGAAGATGCTCATATCGCGCCAGCGACGGTACTTGTCTTTACGACTCTTGAAGAGTTCCTGATAGCGCTTCATATTGGCATCTGTAATCTGTACACCCAAGTGTAGGAACTTATTATAGCTGGCAGTGTTGGGGTCATTGTCCATGATGTCGAGGTAGGCTTGTGAATAGTCCTTGTACATCATATTGTTCCACGTCAGCGCATAGATACACCCCATGAATCCTCCGTAGAATATTGGGAGTTTCCAGTATTTGCGGTTGTAAATCTGTCCGGCACCAGGTATCACTAATGCCAACCAAAGGGCGCGTTGTGGATTGGGCTTCCATGTTGACCAGTCGCGAGGAACTTTCACCTTTGCCTGCTTAGTGGAGTCAACCATGATAGAAACTTCATCAGTGCGAAGCGTGTCGTTTGCTGACAGCAACTCAGAGTTTGGCGTCGCATTAACTTGCTCCGCCTCCTCTTGTGCGTGGCATGTCATGGCCATCGCAATAGTTACTATGATTACCAAAAGCCTACCCATTGGCTCCGTCCAGTGCATTCATGATATGTTCCAGCTGTTCTTCGTTATCAAACTGGATGGTTATCTTTCCTTTGCCTTTAGGTGAACAGGTCATCTGTACCTTCGACTGAAAGAAGGCGGACAGACGGTCGCGTAAGATATTGAACTCCTCTGGAAGTTTTGTGCGTGACTGTATCTTACCTTTGGCAGTCTTGATATCAACGCCATTCTTCAGTGTCTGTACCATTTCCTCTACCTGACGGACGGAGTATTGGTGTACCTGTACTTCCTTGAAGAGCTTAATCTGTTGCGAGGGACTATCGATGGCTAACAGCGCACGGGCGTGACCCATTTCTATCTCGTGGTTCTTCAATGCTATCTGCACCTGTGCAGGTAATTTCAGCAGACGCATATAGTTGGTGACAGCAGCACGACTTTTGCCTACACGCTCTGAAATCTTAGCTTGTGTCATTCCTGTCTCGTCGGCCAAATGCTGGTAGGCCAGTGCTATCTCGATAGCGTTTAGATCCTCACGCTGGATATTCTCTACCAGTGCCATCTCCATGGCGTTCTGATCCTCTACGGTAACAATGTAGGCGGGAATCTTGGTAAGCCCTGCCAATTGGGAGGCGCGCCAACGGCGCTCGCCGGCGATGATTTGGTATTTCTCTCCATTAACCTTGCGCAGGGTAATGGGTTGAATGATACCCAACTCGCGAATGCTGGTAGCCAACTCCTGTAACGCGTCCTGATCAAACTCACGGCGAGGTTGGTTGGGGTTCGGCTCTATCTGTGATATTTCTATCTCGTTGAGGTTCGAGCTTCCCTCAGTATGAACCTCGCTGGTATCTATCAACGCATCCAGTCCGCGACCTGTACCGATATCATCCAGTCCGCGTCCTAGTACATTGCTTGCAAATTTCTTCTTTACGGCCATATTCTTATCTTTTCGTTATAACGTAGTTCCGTTATATCGTTATTACGACTTAGAATTCTTTGAAATAATCTCTTTGGCTAATGCCAAGTGGTTCTTCGAACCTGTGGAGTCAGCGTCATATAGAATGACGGGCAGTCCGTGTGAAGGACTCTCTGACAACTTGACATTTCGCTGGATGACGGCTTTGAAGACCAACTCCTGGAAGTGGCGCTTTACCTCGTCGTAAATCTGGTTAGCTAGACGCAGACGAGAGTCGTACATCGTCAGCAGGAAACCTTCGATTTCCAATTTGGGGTTCAGCTTCGTCTTGATGATTTTGATGGTGTTCAGCAATTTCGAGATACCCTCTAGCGCAAAGTATTCACACTGTACAGGGATGATCACAGAGTCGGCTGCTGTAAGAGCGTTAACGGTAATCAGACCCAACGAGGGTGAGCAGTCTATCAAGATGTAGTCGTATTCGTTACGAATAGGTTCCAGCAGTTTGCTGATGACGCGCTCACGGTTGTTTAGGTTGAGCATCTCAATCTCTGCACCTACCAAGTCGATATGACTGGGGATAATATCCAGTCCGTCAATGTCGGTTGTATATATGGCGTCGCGAACATCGGCTTTGTCGATGATGCACTCATAGAGTGAACAATCTACTTCCTGAATGTTGACACCTAAACCACTTGAAGCGTTAGCCTGTGGATCGGCATCAACAACGAGTACACTCTTTTCCAGGGTAGCCAGTGATGCGGCAAGGTTGATGGTGGTAGTGGTCTTACCCACACCGCCTTTCTGGTTTGCTAATGCGATAATCTTTCCCATAATCTATATAATATAGGGTGCAAAGGTACGAATTAGCACGCAAAAAACCAAAGAAATTATGATTTTTTGCCTTTTTATTAAGGTTCGTGTGTAGTAAAATGTTGATAAAAAGTCATAGGCGGCTCTGGAACAGTCCAGAACCACCTAGAATAATCTTGTTTTACTTGTCTTATACTAAATGCTCGATAAGGTCGGCACGGTCACCTGGCAACATATCGATAACCGGAATCTCAATCATCGTGTAACAGCCTGGTTGTAAGCGCTTTGATGCACGTGCGACATTGACTAGTACCTGAGCAGTCAAGGCGGGGTTGTTAATCTGCATGTTGAATTCCAGACGCTGGTTCTGGGTCTGTCCGCTAACGCCCTTACGCACCAAGTGTACGCCGTGACCCATATCACGAACATCGTCAACACTTTCTACCTGGAAAACGTGAGTTTCGTCGTTGGCGAAGTAGGGGTCAGCTTTGATGTCCTTTGTGACCTGCTCCAGTGTGTAGCCGTCTTCCAACTCTACATATACCATGCGACGGTGAATACCTTCACCCAAAGGAATGGTCATTGACAGTGCATTCTTTACACCAGCCTTTGAACGGGCGCAGACACTGTGTCCCATTGACATACCTGGACCGAAGTTGGTATAACTCAGACCTTTAGGGGCAAGACTCTGCATCAGTGTACGTACTATCGAATCGGAACCTGGATCCCAACCGGCGGCAATGACGCTGACGGTACCTGTCTGCTTGTTTAGTTCCATCTGACGCTCGCGATAGCCACGAATCTGAGTGTGGATATCGAATGAGTCAACGGTGTTGATACCCAGCGGAACAATCTGCTTGGCATAATCCTCGCAAGAACGGGTAGGGGTAGCCAAAATGGCCACATCGACATCCTTCAGCTCCTTAATATCCTTTACAACCTCATAAGGAGTCAGTTCGATGGGTTTGTCTGCTGCTCCATTTCTGCGCACTACACCAGCGATTTCAAAGTCGGGGGCGGCCTCAAGGGCCTGGATAGTGTACTTACCAATGTTGCCGTAACCTACTACGGCTGCACGAATCTTTTTCATTGTCTTTGTCTTTTGTTGGTTTACTATTTGATTCTGGCTGCAAAAGTACACTTTTTCTTTGAAATACGTAACAAAAAGACAGTTTTTTTATAATATTATCTTACAAAACGAATAAATATGTCATTCTGACCCACTCTTGCTAATCTTTTTCCAGAAATCCAAGTCAGGTTCTTGAGCCTCTACTTCATCCTCTATGATGTCGGGAAGGTTACAGAAGAAGTCAAGCCCTGTCAGCTGTTCCAACTTGTCAATGCTTATCGCATAGTCTGCAAGATTCGCTACGGGTTGCGTGTTGCTCAGATGTTTCGTCCAAAAGGCAATGGCGTGATAGGTGTCTGTATCTTTGTTGTAATGCAACAGAGCCATGTAAAAATAGCGTGGAACAAGCAGTTTGTTGTAGTTGTCTACTTCTGAGGTTGCATAAACACCACTCGTGGAATTGCCGGTGAGTGCATCAGAGGTAACATTAGCAATCGTTGCAGCCTTCACGATGTACAGCGTATCACAGTGTAACGCGGTGAACTCGTCATTGGTGGCATAGTCGCGCACCAGTGTTTCTAGTCTGCTCCACAGACCACCATTGTGTGACTGGTACTGAGGTTGCATGTTGGTCAGGAAAAAGGTCTGTTTGTTCTGTACCGTGGAACACAGACGGTCGGCAGATGGACAGAGGTGTCCACGAGAGAATCCACTACCAGAATACTGGTCCAGTGTGGATGATACAGCAACCTCTGGGTCTTGCTTGAAATCGTCATTACGACCTACGGTTGCCATCGAGTTGCCCGCATGCAACTCGTAGCATGTCCAGCGATTGGCTACCAGCGCATTGTCCCATTCCAATGAATAGGTTATGCCAAAGTCATTTGTACTTTTAACGATAATCTGGTTCTTAGTCTCTGCTCCGTCTTTAGTAGGTGATAGGTTATTATAACTTACCTGCGGGTATTCAAGTCGCCATGCTTCGGGATAGTTTGTCCACATTGATTCTCCCACTTTCGTCCAGTTGGCATTAATGTTGTTGTCTGGCACATAGTCAATCTTGGTGATCTGTGAATACAGATAATCAATGGATGTTGTGGAATTCTTCAAATACACCTTCATGCCGACACCTTCCAAATAAGTAACGTGCTCTAAATCAACAACGTTATAAGATATCTGTGTACTATTTGCATCTTTTAGATACAAGGTCATAGTATGCTTTTTACCGTCAGCAGGAGGTCCTGCTGGTTCAACGGTAACTGCGGTTTGTGCTGACATGTTCAGCCCGAATAAGCTGAATACGAATATCATAATGAGTGATGTCCAGTCAAAGTCGCTCTCGCGTGATACGGCATCTGTAGCATCTTCCATTTCTGGATCGGATGAGATAATAACGTTTAGATCATCGCCCACTTCTGTGATGGATCCCATCAACATCTTTGTTGTTGCCATCTTGTGAATCTCTATGGTTGGATTGATATAATTCTTTTTCATACTTCAGTCCTCCTTGATTTATTTGATAACAACTTTCTTGCCATTTACAATATATAAGCCTTTAGTGGGCTTTGATATGCGTTGACCATTGAGGTTGTAATAATTCTCGACAGCCAATTTTATATTATCAATTTGCTCGATACCAGTGACATCCTCACCTTCAATAAATACACGGGCCTCAGTACCTGCTGGTACATAGAAATAAGCACGCATACCCTTCAGTGTCGCAGTAGAACTGCTGCTGGGATAACCTAATTTGCCGCTGGCAGTCAGGAACTGTTCCGTTTTGTCTGTTTTCAGTTCTGTTGGCGAGTAGATACCTTTGAAAGCGATATTACTGCCAGTCTGTTCTACATTCTGTGCTGGCGTGGCGCTTAATGTTCCTGTGAAAACTGGGTTTGCAACGTCTGCATCTGGTTTTACCAGATAGGGTTTCCCTGCTTCGATGCTGCTGGCTTCGCTGAATATTAGAACATCACCATTGACGTCTGTATAACTTCGGTATTTGCCTGCTATGTTTGATGCGATGGGTAAATCCATGGGAATAGTAAATGTATTCCAAATGCCGGCCTTCAGTGTGCGCTTCAACCGCAACGTTGCATTAACAATGTTGCTATTTGGTGAGACAAAATTCTCGTCCTCGTCAATGACATAAACTATAGGTTCGATATCGTTATAATCTACGGGACTGATAGTGTTGTTAGCCGTTATGATACCAGAAACATCGACCAATGCATTATCATAGATGCCTGTAACGGCAATCGTATTGCCATTACGTACATTCTCCATAGTTACCCAATCACCGACATAGTTGCCTATTTCATTGGTGGCAATAGCTACTGGGGTTGTTGCTGCTTCTGTTACTGGCGCTGCCAGTGCCAAGTGGTTGGTGTTAGTACTTGTGGTAGCCGTCAGCTTCGGTAATCCGTTGACAGTCTGCTTCTTGCCGACTATCCATCCTGCCACATGCTGATTGTGGTTTGGCGTGGGGTTGAATGCTGCTGAACCCAAATCAACACAAATTGTTCCAGTGTTGTCGCGAAGATACATTTTGCCGTCCTGCTTATGCAGTACACGAGCGTTGGCATCGTCAGCTATGAAAAGTCGTACCTCGTCGTTCTCATCCTTTGCTTTGAATGCGGCTATGCTGTTGACGGTTTCTCCGACCGTGTATGTTCTAGTTACTTCAGGACTTGCTACGTTGCCAACATATGCCTTTGCCTTCACAGTCGTCGTACTGGTGATTTTGACATTGCTGGCCATTGTCACTATGTTTGGACTGCTCGTAGTGGGTGAAGTGCCATCGATAGTGTAGTAGGCAGTGGTCAATGTAGATGGTGAAATGTGGAACAGTGCCACAGCACCCTCGGTGGTATTTGGCCAGAAAAGGAAATTGTCTGTCAGTGTGGGCGCTGGTACAGTAGTGACCGTCTCAATAATCTTGACGTTGTCAAGAAAACCGCGCCATCCTGTGAATGTCAGGCTAAATGTAGGAGCAGTAGGAGTAATCGTGACGGTGTAACTTTTCCATTTGCTGATGTCGTCCTCTGTCTTATCTTCTCCATTTTGTAGGGTGATATTAATGTCACCGCTGAGATCTGCTCCAGTTGCCGTGATGAGTAACATGTTTGTGTCACTTGCCCATCCGACTGCTTCGAAGGTTAAAATGATGGAGTTATTGGCAGATACATAGGAGATGTCTGGAGTTGTACATATACCATTAACTTTAGAGCTGCCAGTACCTGTTCCGAACTTGATGCATTGATATCCGCCATTGATTTTGTTGTCTTGAGTGCCGCTCCAGCCGTCGTTATCATACGACGGCTTGTTATTGGCGATATTCCCAGAATACTGAGTGCTTGCACCGTTCTTTCCTTTACCACCTTTTCCGTTGTTTGTGTCGAATGTCTCATCAAACAACTTCAACGTTTCTTGTGCCCATGCTCCTTGCGTTATCGCAAAGCAGCAAAGCAATAGTGATATGTATAGTTTTCTCATAGTTTTAAAGATAAGTTAGTAATATTGCTGCAAAGATACAAAATAATATGGAAAAACGTACATAAAATACGTTTTTTTTATGCAAATACAATAAAAAAGGTGGAAAGGCCGTTTAGGAAATTGTATATATACAAATTTGTGGATTATGATTGACTACATCAAGGGTGAGCTTGCTGAGCTGTCACCCGCAATGGCTACGGTTGAGGCTGCAGGAGTAGGTTATGCGCTCAACATTTCATTGACAACCTACAGTGCCATTCAAGGCAAAAAAGACGTGAAACTGTACGTCTATGAGGCTATTCGTGAGGATGCTTACATATTGTATGGTTTCTTGTCGAAGAAAGAACGTGAGATGTTCGAACTGCTCATTACCGTCAGTGGCGTGGGTGCTAATACCGCACGTATGATGTTGTCTTCGATGAGTGTTGCTGAGCTTTGTAGCGCAATCTCACGTGGTGACGAACGTCTCATCAAAGGTATTAAGGGCATTGGCAAGATGACAGCCCAGCGCATTATCGTCGATCTGCGTGATAAGATTGTCGCACTGGGAATTGCCGACGAGATTCCTGCTGGTGGTACTGTTGCTGCACCAGTCAATAATGCTGTTCGCGACGAGGCTGTGGCTGCCCTCACCATGTTGGGCTTCGCACCTGCTCCTACGCAGAAGGTGGTCGTCAGTATCCTCACCGAACAGCCTGACCTGCCTGTCGAACAGGTGGTTAAGTTGGCCTTGAAACAGATAAAATAATCTCAGAGAGACCATCGGGAAAGTAGTACTTGATGAAACGGTATCTTTACATAGCAGCAGTAACGCTTAGTGTAACGGCTATGGCCTTTGCACCGCAGGGCAACCGCATATCGCCAGCCGATGTGCGAGAGGCTGCTGATACCGTTGTCTCACAGGCTCGCTGGAAGGTACAGAAGACGGCACCTGTGGAAGTTGCCGATTTGGATTCCTCGGCTCTCGATCTGCATTTTCCTGAGAATATCAAGCAGGAGGTGGTGTATAACGATTCCATCAATATGTATGTCGTTGGTTCGAAGTTGGGTGACTCCTATCTGAATACTCCTATCTTAATGACGCCTGAGGAATACCGCCAATGGAGTGAAAAACGTGAGCGTGAACGCTTCTTCCGTCAAAAGGATGCTGAGAATGTTGCCAACAAAGGAAAGGAGAAGTTCGACTTTGCAGATATGCATTTCGACCTCGGACCTGCTGAGAAGATTTTCGGTCCTGGTGGCGTACGCATCAAGACACAAGGTACTGCTGAGATTAAGTTGGGTGCCAATTTCAAAAATGTGGAAAACCCTTCGCTGCCTGAGCGCAACCGCCATACCAAGGCTGTTGACTTCGATGAGAAGATCAATATTAACGTGACGGGTAAGGTGGGTGACAAGGTCAACATGTCATTGAACTATAACACTGATGCTACGGTCGATTGGGATGCAAAGAATCTAAAGCTGCGCTATGAGGGTAAGGAGGATGAAATAATCAAACTTGTTGAGGCAGGTAATGTAACTTTCCCTTCCAACAATTCCCTGATCAAGGGCGCAAGCAGTTTGTTTGGTGTTCGTACCGATATGCAGTTTGGTAAGCTGAAACTGCAGACCGTCTTGTCACAGAAGAATTCTACCACGAAGAGCGTTTCATCCAAAGGCGGTACACAATTGACTCCTTTCGAACTGAATGTCGCCAACTACGAGGAGAACCGCCATTTCTTTCTGGCAAAGTACTTCCGTGAACACTACGATGCTGCCATGCAGCAGATTCCTACGTTAACTACGGGTATCAATATTACCCGTATAGAAGTATGGGTAACCAATAAGTCTGGTACGACGAGTAACTCACGTAATATCCTCGCTTTCTCTGATTTGGCCGAGAGCACCTCGGCAAAGTGGGGTGGTGGTACACCTTCAAAAGTACCAGACAACAATGCCAATAACGAGTATCAAGCACTGACTACTACCTATAGCGCTGCTCGCAACATGGATGAAGCCTCAACCGTTCTTGAAGGAGTGATGACTGGTGGCGCGGAGTTTGAAAAACTGTCTGCAGCCCGCCTGCTAACGTCTTCAGAATATACATTGAATGCCGCTTTGGGATATATCTCGCTCAAGACAGCCCTACAGACGGACCAGGTGCTTGCAGTAGCCTATGAGTTCACATATGGTGGTCAGACCTATCGTGTTGGTGAATTTGCTGCAGACCATACGTCAGCTCAACAAGCCCTTTATGTCAAGGCACTGAAGAACACATCGAATAATCCACAGCAACCTAACTGGTCGCTGATGATGAAAAACGTGTACTATTTGGCAACGAATGTGGAGAAGCAGAAATTCCGCCTCGACATCAAGTACCAGAGTGACACTACGGG
>JAEEGG010003788.1_pt1 | contig 37432 bp, 23 predicted proteins | sample 9134161 | NCBI WGS metagenome assembly JAEEGG01 (sample SAMN16246543, study PRJNA631951) | gut metagenome | biome: gut microbiome; feature: rumen; material: CR-attached | host: Bos | place: Iran: Karaj | collected 2018-10
GCGCCCATGGGTAGCGACATATCAACAATCACCTTTTCACCTTCTATGCGAAGAGCCTTGACGGTCCGCTTTTCTGCAGCATCTTTCCATACTGCCAGACGCTCAGCAAAGTGGGCTGCATGTTGGTTGTCGTTCTCTGGCTTCCAGAAGTAGGGTTCGAGGGGAGCCTGCAACAGTTGTGCGCCATCAACCAGCCAACTAACGAGGGCGCCTGTTGGGTCGATGGTGACCGAGCCGTGGTCGGTGGTGATGACGATGTTTCCGTCTTGTTTCTGCACCTTCCCTGCCTTGCCTGCCAACTCAGAGGGGAAGGCGTATGGCTGCAGCACAAACTGCTCGCTGGACACCGCGAAGCCTGCCTTTGCCCAAGGGGTGTCGCGGCGCAGGCGGGCCGAGACGTTTAGCAAGGTCTCGCCATCGATGCGCAGGGTGTCATAATTGATGTCGTATTCACTCGTGTCGGTGAAGCTGTCGTGGTTGACAATGCGTATTTGGTCACCCTCTTTCACGAACTGCAGAGGCTGATAGACGTGCTGCACTTCGTAGTAATGCGGATGAGGCTTGCGGTCGGCAGCAATCAGACCGTTGAGACAGAAGGCCCCGTCGTTGGGTTTGTCACCGAAGTCGCCACCATAGAAGAACCCACCCCCAGCCACTCCCAAGGGGAGGGTAGTTGGGTTACCTTTGTCAGCAGAAGAACTATCTAAGCTCCCCTCCCCTTGGGAGGGGTTGGGGGTGGGTTGTAACCCCTGGTCCACCCAATCCCAGATGGCTGCGCCGCAGATGCTGCTGTCGGCATAGATGACATCCCAGTATTCCTGGAAGTTACCCATGGAGTTTCCCATCGCATGAGCATACTCGCGCATGATGAATGGGCGGTCGTTGACCTTCATTGCCTCTGCAGCAAGTCTTGTGGGAGAGAGATAACTATCGTCGTAGATGTCGCTCTGGCTGCGGTCGGTGTCGCAGAAGGGTAGGGCGACGGTGTCGAGGGCGACGACAGCATCGCGCATCGCCTTCAGGTTCGGACCTACACCACCCTCGTTGCCCATACTCCAGAAGATGACGCAGGGATGGTTCTTGTCGCGCTGAACCAGTGAGACGGCACGGTCGACGTGGGCATCCTTCCATGCTGGGTCTTCACCCATCACGCGATTTGCATAGCCGTAGCCGTGCGATTCTTGATTGGCCTCGTCCATCACGTAGATACCCCACTTGTCGCAGAGCTCATAGAGGTATTCGCGGTCGGGGTAGTGCGATGTGCGAAGGAAGTTGATGTTCGCCTGCTTCATCAGTCGGATGTCCTGCTCGTAGGTAGCATCATCCACGTAGCGGCCCGTCTTAGGATGGTGGTCGTGGCGGTTCACGCCCCGCAGCTTCACGTTCCGTCCGTTGATTTTCAGTACTTCGCCAACACACTCCACACGCTTCATTCCGAAATGGTATTCAAACTGTTCATCGTTCTTACTATCCTTCATACCAAGCAGTTGCACGGTAAAAGGATAGAGCCAAGGCTTCTCTGCCGACCACAACCGAGGTGATGAATTGTAGTGGTAGCTTAGTTCTACGCTGACGGTATCGCCTGCACGCAGTTTAGGGATGCGGTGGTTGGTTACATTCCGATGGTTGGGGTTCTTGTTGACACCGTAAAGTTCGGGACAAGCAATCTGCAGCTGAGCCAACAAATTCTTAGCGGTTTTCCTGCCGACATTACAGATAGTCACCTTGGCCTTGACGGTGAAGTCCGAGTAGTCGGCATTGGGAACGGCTTCCACCTTATAGTCGGCAATATGTACCAAGGGGCGCACCCACAGCTGCACCTCACGAAAGATGCCCGAGAGTCGCCACATGTCCTGACACTCTAAATAACTACCGTCGCTCCAACGATACACCTCCACAGCGAGTTTGTTGCGACCCTTCCGCACATATTTCGTGATGTCGAACTCAGCCGGTGACATCGAGTTTTGACTATAGCCCACCTTTTGGCCATTCACCCAAACGTACATCGCTGAATGAACACCGCCGAAGTGCAGGATGAGGTCTTGTCCGATCATCTCGTCAGTGACATCGATGAAGGTCACGTACGAGCCTACGGGATTGCGGTGGTCGTAGGCATACCAGTCCTTCGGCGGCTCACCCGTCACGCTGGGGCGGTCGCGGTGGAAGGGGTACTGCATATTCACATAGATGGGTTTGCCGTAGCCCTGCAGCTGCCAGTTGCCAGGTACGGTGATTTTATCCCATTTACTTACGTCGTAGTCCTCACGCTCAAAGCCCACGGGTCGGCTCTCCGGGTCTTTCGACCAACGGAACTGCCACTGGCCGTCGAGCGAAAAAATCTCCGCGCAATCTTTCCATTTCGACGGCAGTTGCAGCGTAGAATGATACGGGAGTTTGTTGATGCCCAACACGGCTGGGTTCTCCCAGTCGTGCGTTTGGGCCGATGCTGATAAACAAAGCATCGCGGTTAATAGTGCGAGGACTTTTTTCATCGATTACTTCGTTTTAATGGTGAGCGAGGCTGTGGGCAGATTGCTCTTGATGCTTACCTGCACATTTCCTTTACTCTTGTTGCTGCGCACGACGAGCAGGGCACGACCCTTCCAAGTGGTGGCGCGTGAAGTGGTCTTAGGTTCGCGGTCCTTCAAGTCGGCAGAGGCGAATGCCAAGAGCTGTCCCTGACCCTTCACGATGGCCTCACAGGGGATGGCGGCATCAGGACACACGCGGCCGTCCTTGTCGACCACTTCAACGGTGATGTATGCCAAGTCCTGACCGTCGGCAGTGATGGTGTTGCGCTCGGCAGTGAGTCGCAGACGAGCGGGCTCGCCGGCGGTAGCAAGCGTGACGCTCTTTCCGCCAGCCTCGGCACGCAGTTCGCCCGTTTCATAAGGCAACTTGAACACCGCCTTGAACTGCGTCTCACGGCTCACGGCCTTCGTGTCGACGAGTTTGTCGTTCAGATAGAGTTTCACTTCTGGCTGTTTGGTATAAACCTCCACCTCGATGGGCTTGCCTTCCCATCCCGGCCAGTTCCACGACTCCCACGTGGGCCACACGCTCCACTGCGTTTCGTGAATCTTGCCGCGATAGCCATCGGGCTCCTTCACGGCCATATAGAGTGGCGTGTTCTCGTTCCATAGCATGTCGCGATAATGGCTGATGGGTCGGCGCCAACCAGTGATGTCGACGTCACCGCAGCAAGCGCCGTGCCAGTCGGGTTGTCCGCCAGGGGCATAGCTCTCGCCCGGACGTTCGCCCTCATAGTAGTAGCGGCCAATGCCCGACTCACCGAGGTAGTCGAGACCCGTCCAAACCATATCGCCCACGACGTAAGAGTTGTCGTTCACTGTTGCCCAGTTGCGGAAGGCGTCGCGCGGATAACTCTCCGTCTGCCACATTACGCGCTTGGGGTTGCGCTGGTGGTCGCTGGTGTGTTTGAAAATCATGTAGTTGTAGCCGGCTACATCAAGGACGTCGAAGTGTGGGTCGTAGATTTCCCAGTCGCGGTCCCAGGCACAAAGGGCCTCGGTGATGGGGCGTGTGTTATCTATCTCCAAAACGGCATTCTTCAGCAGACGTGCGGTATGGACAACACGCAATTCCTTACGTTCTATGACCTCGTTGCCCAAGCTCCAAGAGATGATGCAGGGGTGGTTGCGGTCGCGCAGAACCATTGCGTGGACATCCTCGCGATAGCACGAGTCGATAAGAGTGGAGTAGTCGTATTTCAGCTTGGCCGAGCGCCAACCGTCGAAGGCTTCACCGATGACCAGCATGCCCAGCGAGTCGCAGGCATCGAGGAACGCACGCGTGGTGGGATTATGCGAGGTGCGGATGAGGTTGAAACCAGCCTCCTTCATCAGTCGTACTTTGCGAATCTCTGCAGCGTCGAAAGCTCTTGCTCCGAGTACACCGTCGTCATGATGTACGCAGGCACCGTTCAGAAGCACCGGCTTACCGTTAAGCACGAAGCCCTTCTCTGCATCGAACGTGAATGAGCGGATGCCGTATTTTGCCGTCTGACGGTCAATTGCCACATCCTTCATCATCTCCTTCAGTTCCACGGTTGCCTTATAGAGGTATGGGTTATCAGTAGACCACAGTTCCGGGTTCTGGACGGTGAAGGTTGCTGTGACGCTCTTTGTGCTATGAGCTGGTACTTTTACTGGCAAAACCTCACTCAGGGAGGTCTTCAGCTGTGTGCCGTGAATGACAACGGTCGCTGCACGTTCATTGTCCGACTCATTCTCGACAGTCACCTCCACGTTGACGGTGGCTTTGTCGGCCTTCACCTCGGGCGTTGTGACAAACACTCCGTTCTGGGCAATATGCAACGCAGGCATGGTCTCGAGCCATACATGGCGGTAGATGCCCGAGCCGGAATACCAGCGGCAGTTGGGCTGAAGGCTGTTGTCTACTGTGACAAGCAGTTCGTTCGGCCGTTTGTCTTTATATAAATAAGGAGTGATATCGACGGTAAACGGTGTGTAGCCGTAGCCGTGCTGACCGGCCTTCTGTCCGTTCACGAACACCTCGGCACGCTGATAGACGCCTTCGAAATGGAGTTTTACCACCTCGCCTGCAGGGGTTTTGAACGACTTGCGATATTCGCCTTTGCCACCTTGGAACCAGCCACCGCCAGTTCCGGTGGCACCTGTCTCTGGGTTGGGCGCATCGAAGATGTCCCAGTCGTGAGGCAGGTCGACCGTAGTTGTTTTTCCATCGCGGGTGAACTGCCACCCGCTGTCGAAGAGTTCTTTGTTTGACAAGGATTTGTTCTGTCCTGTTTTTGTTGCTTGGCTGTAAGCTTGCATCGTCAGCATGGCCAGAAATACGACCGTGGCTGTCTTTTTAGTGAATTGTTTCATAAGGTAGTTATTTGATGATTTTATTATTTGTATTCATATAGTTGAATGTGTAGGATTTTCCAATCTCCGACGCTGATGCGGGCGTGACGGCCCTGATGACTCTGGTCGCCGTTGTCACGGCGGAGGTAGTGCATCTGCCCATGTTCGTCGATGCAAACCTCGTCGACAGAAAGGAGACCGAGACGGGAACCGGTGAACGGTTTGATGGATGTCTGCGATGTGCTTCCAGCTTCGGCAAAACCGTCCTCGCCCAGTTTCTTCTGCTGTTCTCCTAGGCCTGCACGCGACGCTTCTTGCTCTTTCTCTGTACGGGTCTTGAAGTCAATGACGACACCACTGCCAGCCAGCAGATAATCGTACTTGCCTAGTCGCACGAGCATCGCTCCGCCTTCAGGCCAAGTGGAGCCGTTGGTGGCACGAGGGTCCCAAGGCAGCGTGAAATAGTGGCGGCAGGTCATCAGCACACCCTCGTCGTCGATGATGCGCTCGTGGTCTTCTTGGTCGAAAAGCAGGCCCCAGGTGTTCTGTGGTTTTACTTTGAAGACTTGCGACAAGAGGTTGTACGCCTTTGTTAACGATTGCGTTTCTTCAGTCGAAGCTTGGTCGATGGCAAAGGGTGAGAAACCCAGCGCCTGATGCTCACCGAAGGCATAGAGGGCGCGCGCACCGCTATTTGTGCAGCAGCGGCTCTCAGGAATGAAGAGACGGTTCTTTATCTCGCGGCTCTCGCGGCCCAAGCTGTACTTATTGTCTGTTGCCTTCTGGTTTTCCTGTGGTCGTAGAGGCATTGCATATTGTGCGGCCCACGACTTGAAGCCCGTGTCGTAAATGTCGGGGGCGAGGAAGTCGATGCTGGGAGCACCAGCCTTCCAAATGTCGGCAAGATGAGCCAACGGACCTGCCGACGGATACTCACCAGGCTTGCGCCCTCGGCTGTTCATCGCGGCATTCACATAGAGTGGCATATTGTGAATGCGTCTCGCTGCCTTCGCTAGGTGTTCCACGTAGCAGGCATAGTGCCAGGCCATGAATTTCTCGTCGGCATAGTCGTCGGTGCCAAACACCTCTGCCCATGTGCCTTTATTCTTGCTGTTCAGCGCTTTGAGCAATGTTGGCGGCACAAGTTGTCGATAGGCTTTCTCAGCCAAAGGAGAGTGGTCGCGAGCCGATTCCAGCATGCCAATCTCGTTCTCAATCTGCATCATCACAACCACCTCGCGCTCTGGGTCCTTCTGAGCGATGTGCTGCATCAGGGCGGAGAAAGCCTTCAGGTCGGCCTGCAACACTTTGTCGCTGAAACAAGAAGCAATCTCCAAAGGTTTGCCCTCAGCCGTCACCGCTCTTGGGAATCGTTTCACATCGCGTTTGAACCACGCTGGTGCATAGCACGACATAGAATTCTTCCACACGCCAAACCAGAGAGGCACGATCTTCAGTCCCTGCTGCCGGGCTACGTCGATGGTGCGGTCTACGAGTGTGAAGTCCCAGTGCCCCTCCACAGGCTCCATCAGTTCCCAATAAACGGGAACCAGCACCGTGTTCAGCCCCAGCGCTTTCATGCGGGGTAGCACTTCGTCGATATCCTCCACCGACGTCGCTGCCGAGTTACTCAGCTCTCCGCCAAGAATACGGAAGCTGTTTTGCTGTGCGCTGACGCATATAGTGATGAACATCCCTACCAGGATGGATGTGAATCGTCTCATTGTTCCTTGTTTCAGTAATTATTTCCTTTTTACTATCGACCGTAAAAGAATGTGGTGACAAAGTTACAAAAAAATAATCAGAATGTTTCTTTCCTTCGCAAGAAATCATTAATTTTGCACTTGAATCCAATAAGGTTGGCTCTTTTTGATGAAGTGACACACCATTTTGTGGACTCAAAAGAAAAACAATCATGAAGCAGAAAAAACTGATGATGATAGCCCTGATGCTTGTGACGCTTCTCCTAACGGGATGTGTCCAGAAGCATCGTGTGCAGCATCATCCAAGCCCTACTGATACACTCTATACGGAGAGTAAGGCAATGGACATCTATGGCCAAGACCTTCGTGAGTTCGGACACGTAGAGCACTGACTTTGGAAGCTAGAAGCATTGACTTTGCATGCTCAGAGCAGTGCTTTTGTCATTAAAAAGCAGTGCTTTCGTCATCAAAAAGTTATGCACTAGGTGTCTTGAAGCAATGCCTTCGAAGGCTGAAAGACATGCTTTCGGCATCTTGGAGAATGCGTTGCTTTTTTCAATCGTTTACAAATATTCGAAAACTTCCTTCGCTCCCCCCAAAAACGGTCACAGGTCACAGGTGTGACCATGTGTCCTCTCGGCCCCAAAACGGTCACAGGTCACAGGTGTGACCATGTTACCTTCGGCCACAAGGGGGAAATGAAAGCCAAAAATGCAGAATGTAAGCAAGAAGATAATTTGCTTTACTATTTGTCATAAAACAGCAAATATTTTAATCAAAATGTCAAATCCAAATGGTCACACTATTTGAATACAAAATGATAAGGGAATGAGTAATATATAGTTAAAGTATTGATTATCAAGTATTTACTACCTTTTTATACTTCCGCTTGGCAAAAAGGGTACATGGTCACACCTGTGACCTGTGACCGTTGCAGAGAACCATTTGGACATGGTCACACGTGTGACCTGTGACCGTTGTAGAGAAACATTTGGTGACACGCATGATATTTCAACATACGGAGCAGTGCTCAAGAGGTAAGGAGCAGTGCTCTGTTGCTTTCCCACTAAGAATCCATAGCTTTCCAAACCGAAGTCTTGAACAGCTAATCATGCGCCATAAACCGCTGAAAAGTTGCCTCAGACCCTGCAATTTGTCTGAAACGACCCTGCAATTTGTCTGAAACGACCCTGCAATTTGTCTTGCATATTGTTTCATTAAGCGAAATATCTTAACTTTACATATTCCTTGCGAGTGTACGCGTGTATTTTTTATGTACGGGCGTATGTGTGAAGCTGAGGTAAGACACCTCCCGAGGGTGACTCCACAGTTGTTGTTGACGATCCTCCTGCTTGGGAACCTGCCAATGCTCCGAGGCGCGGTGGCAACGATGGAGAGAATAACGAAAGACAATAAATCCAGACCGACATTCGAGAAATAATAGTAGTGAGGTAGTTTCCCGGCATTCCTTTCAGGTAATAATTGCGATGTCTTGCGTAGAAAATGGAAAAAGAGCATGACATATAATAAATGAAAAAATTCAATATATAATTCGCCTTTGCCTCCCTGCCCATATCGGGTCAGGGAGGCGCATTTAGAATGACGAAAGTGAACGATCATTGGGGGAGAGTGACGGAACTGACTCCTAATGGAATGAATGTCTGTTCGATGAAAGTACAGGTGTGGTGACGTACTGCCGTTGCTGCACCTGTTTGTTTTTTTGTTCTTCTCTGCAACTTTTTCACTTTGCATTGCGTCAAATAGACAAAGCACAAAGGGAAATGCTTTTTAAGAAAAATTAGCACTGAAAAGTGTCACAAATCGAACAATTTTGTGTCTAACGTACGGACGCCAACAAATGAAGATGAAGGATGAAAAGTAAAAGATGAATGCAGATGAAAAGTAAAAGATGAAAGATGAAGGAAGAAAGATGAAACGACGATTCAATGATTATTACAAACAATATTAATTATAAACAAATAAAACAAACAAAATTATGAAAAAGTTATTTTTTGCAGCAGCTATGATGCTGTTCACAACCGCCGCCAGCGCACAGACCATCACCAACGAAAGCGTCATGAAGACTTATCTCGACGCAGTGCAAACCGAGAATGCCGACTACGCATACAATGCCGACATTGAAAACGGAATTCTCACCACACAGTACATCTTCTGCAAGTCGCAGAGCCATCGTGGAAAGAAAGCCTACACCATGCTCACACCGCACGTGAAGCACTGCTACAGCTACGATGCTGAGGGACGACTTGCCAATCGCACCACTTATTTCTGGAACGCTACTACCGGCGACTGGCAGACCACCTATCGCCTCGACTACAGCTACCAGCCTGGACTTAGCATCGTGGAGTGCAGCAAGTGGAACGCCGCTGCCAACCGCTTCTCCTCTCCCTCCGATCGCATGGTCTATGAGGTGACACCCGGCACTGATAGTGGCTTCGTCAGCAGCTATCATCGCAAGGCCGGTCGCAGCAGCTTCCAACTCACCGAGACGCTCGCTATCCCCAGCCAGTACTTCTACGGACAGACGCTAGACATGGTTCAAGGCAACGACTTCGTGTCTCAGCAGTAAGAAAGCCCGTTTCTCATCGAAGAAGACGATGCATCAAATCGCCAGAATCACAAACAAGGATAAAATTCATAGTTAGAAATATCTCTCTTTAGTAATTATTAGAAGGCTTTAGTAAGTCATGACAACCGGGCGGAATCTGCGAAGACCCTGCCCGTTTTCATGCGTTTCTTATGCTGAAAACAAGCGAAAAACAAATTTTTTGTGAAAAAACCGCGAAAATACTTGCACGTATCATAAAAACTTTGTAACTTTGCACCCGCAAACGAACCAATAGGTCAGTTGCTAAGCTATTAAACGGATCGGGATTTAGCGCAGTTGGTAGCGCACACGTCTGGGGGGCGCGAGGTCGCTGGTTCGAGTCCAGTAATCCCGACCAAACAAAAGGCTAAGTGCTTGATTTTCAAGCAGTTAGCCTTTTAACATTTAAAACTTGCACGACATCAGGCTATATTATCACGGGGCAATGATATAGCAGTTGACATTATTTCATAGGCGAGACCTCTGAGGTCACACTATGATAACCGCGGGTATCAACCCGCGGTTAAGCAAATATAACCCCTTGGGGTTTTCGTCAGGCACGTTTGTGCCATCTCCTTCTATTCCCTAAAAAATTCGCAACATCGGTTGTTGCTATTTCTTCAGGAACTGCTGCAGCTGCTCCATCTCCTCATGGAACTCGTGGGGTTTGAAGCCGTGACCGGCGCCGGGGATGACGTGGAGGCGGGTGCCGGGGCGGTAGAGCTGCTGGGCGCGACGCGAGTCGTCCATCGACACTACACGGTCGGCATCGCCTTGCACGATGAGCACCGGCCCGCGATACTTACCGATGAGGTCGAGTGACCGCATGTCGTGAATCTCCTCGAAGAAGCGGCGGCCCATCTTCACGCCCCAGAGCTCGGTGACGTCCTGAATGTCCTCGAGGCGCGGGTAGCGCTGGCGCCAGTTGTCGGGGATGCAGAGGGCTGGGAAGACCAGCACGAGCTGGCTCACCTTCTCCTTCAGGTCTGCGGCAGTAAGTGCTGAGACCAGTCCACCCTGACTCTCGCCGATGAGCACGATATGTCGGTGCCCCTGTTTGCGGAAGTGTGCGACGATGGCCTTCAGGTCGCTCACCTCGTCGAGTATCGACATGTTTAGCGTGTTGTTATCGCTACGGCTGCGCACGGAGCCACACGGGAAGTCGAACGTGTAGCAGTCGTAGCCCAGGCTCTCCATCGTCTTGAAGTAGTTGCGCCCGTAGTCGAACGTGCCGTTGAAGCCGTGAGCGATGATGGCGATGGGCCTCTGGGCGTTGCGCTTCTGAGCGTTCTGCGCAGGTGTGAACAGCTCACCGAAGATGCGGCGGCTGCCATTCTCTATCCACAGCTCCCGTACGCTGGCCTGCGGTTGCGGCTTGTAGTTCTTGTGTTCCATCGTAAAGCCGTCGTAGCCGGAGAGGTCGCCTCCGATGAAGAGTTTTTCCTGTTCCTGCTTGCCGCGCAGCTGCCAGTCGAGCCAGGCCCGCACCATACGGGCATTGGCACCGCCGTTCGGCTGCTCATAGGTGCCACCGTGACCGCTCTGGGTATTGTCGGCCAGCACCACCGGCACATGTTTGATGGCCTTGTAGTCCATCTGCGCATTCTTCCACGCCACATCGGTGGTTCCACCGACGAGGTAGAGGATGGGCCCGTGCAGGTTCTTCAGCGACTTCGCGCTGGCATCGGCCATCGTCATCTTTCCCATGCCAGCATTGAGGATGAGGTAGGTCTTCAGGCGTGGGTCGGCAGTGTTGGCGAGCACCTGGGCTCCTCCGCACGAATGTCCGGCAGCAGCAATCTTCTCGGTGTCGACATATTTGTAATAAGGCGAGGAAGGATTGCAAACCCAGTCGAGCGCCTTCTTCACCATCGACGATGGCGTGTGCTGGTCTTTTTCGTGCTGGGCGAACATCTGCAACTCACCAATCGCCACGACGACATATCCATAGGAAGCAATGTCGACGAGCATGTTCTCATAGCCGATGCTGGTGTCCATACAGCCGCCGTTGCAGAAGATGAGCACGGGCAGTTTCTCTTTCTTGGGTATTCCCGTTTCAAACATGCCGAGCCTGCCAACAGTCATCGCGGCATCCAGGTTCATCGGTCGATAAACCACGAAGTCAGCCAGCGACTTCTCGCGCACGGCTATAGCCTTGTGTGGTCCGCTGCCGCCGTAGTCGGGCACCTTTAGCTGTTCGAACGAGACGCTGGGGTCGTCGTGCTTCAGATGGCGGGCATAGAAGGCATCCATCGCCGGGCGGGTGAACTCCAACTGCTGGTCGAAGGCCACACCGTGCTGTCCATGCACCTTCACGTAGTCCACCGATGCACCAGCCAGTTGCATCTTCGTCACCCAGTCCTCGGTGAGGTTTGGCCTCACCACCGGGTCTTCACCACCTTGCAGCACCAGGAACGGCGTCTTCGAGGCACCAATGTAGCCGATGGGCCACCATTCAGTGTGGTCGGCCCACTCGCCAGCGCGACCAATCTCCGTGGGAGGCGCTCCACCGGCGGCACACGCCACCGAGCAGTCATATTCGCGCCACGGGTCTTTCTCGTCGGCGAAGGCCTTGCTCTCAGCCGCCACGCCTGCCATCAGCGACAGGTGTCCACCCGCAGAGTGGCCGTAGGTGCCAATGCGGTTGGGGTCGATGCCCAGTCGGCTGGCGTTCGCCTTCATCCAGCGGATGGCGCAGCGCACATCCTCGATGCAAGCGGGCAGCGGGGCCTCCTGTGTGAGTCGGTAGTTCATGTTGCACACCACGTAGCCCTTCATGGCGTAGTCCACCATCAGCGTTCGGTAGACCATATCGTTCTTCGACCCTGCACTCCATCCACCGCCGTGGATGATGAGGATGGCGGGTCGGTTCTGCTGCGGTCCGAAGAGCGGTTGTGCTAGGTCGAGCACCGTGCTCGGTCCTACGTCGGTGCGGTAGGCGATGTTCTCTGTGATGGTGATTTGTTTCTCCTGCGCCTGTGCTGTCAGCACGAGTAGGAACGCAAGTACGGTAGTGAGTAGTTGTTTCATTGTTCTTGGGATTAATGATGACTTGATGGTTTTATCTGATGGCGTGATCGGCACCTACGTCCTCACCACTCCAGGCTTTCTTGGCTGTCCAGTCGCAGGCGGGAGCGGCCCAGAAGGGGTCGTTGGCCGGCAGGCCGAGAGGCAGGAATGCAGCGGTGCATAGGTAGAGACTGCCGGTGTTGATGTAATCCTCCGACATGCGAATCTGACTGCCCGTGTAGCCGATGCGCAGCCAGCCGTTCGGGTCGAAGGTTCGAGGTTGGGCGAGTTGGCGCTGAATGACGGCCGTCAGGGCGCAGCGCACTTGAGCGGGGCTGACGTTTGCAGGCAGGATATGCAGCAGGGCGGCATCGGCCAGGGCGTGGAACGAGCCGAATCGATAAACGATGCTGCGGCCAGTGACGGGATAGCTGCCTTCAGGCGAAATCATGCGCTCCAGCTGTGCCGCTAAGCGAGCGTGCCGCTCCTCTTGTGTGGGCAGGAAGTCGGCACCGTTGAGGCCATGCTTCTTCAGCACCTGTAGCGTCTCGGTAAACATGGGGTGGATGACGAGAGAGTTGTAGTAGTCGAGATGGAAGTCGGGACCATCGCCATACCAGCCGTCGCCCTTGTACCATTCATTGCGGAAGCGGTTCACGCCGTACATCAGACGCTCCATGTCGCACTCGCCCGTGAACTCCAGCAGCGCAGCCTCGATGATAGAGGCAAAGAGCAGCCAGTTGCACTCATAGGGCTTGATGCCACGCGACACCTTCCACTCGCCCACGAGCCAGTCGCGGGTCTGCTGGTCCAGCCTGCCCCATATCTGTGTGGGTGCGCGGAGAATGCCCTCGGCCAGGAAGGCGGCATCGACGAGCGGCTGAGAGTGTCGTCGGTCGAACATCAGGTGGTCGGGCGACTGCGGGTCGACGCCATTCTTGATGCCTTTCACCACAAGGTTGATATAGTGTGCGCGGAGCTTTCCCTCCTCGGTGTCGTCGGCTCCCAGCTCGAGCCACGGGGCAATGCCACAGATGGTGCGTCCCACAGCTTCGAGGTAGGACACCTCGCGTCGTAGCGGCTCCCGCGAGAGCGACTCGAAGGGCATGTTCTTTTTCAGCGTTCCTGCTGCGAGATTCTCCAGAACGGGTCGGGCAATACGGTCGAGCGTCTCCACCCACACGCGGCGGTCGTCCATTCCTGTGGGCTTTCCCAGCAATTTCTTCATGCGCATCAGGGCTTCCACGTAGTAATAGTCGCCGTAGGTCAGCGGCACGTCAATCTCGGCACCAGCCTGATGATGTCCTACGCCGTGCTTGATGATGAAGCCGCCCTGCTGGCCTTCCTCTGCCAGATACGCCGGAGACGAGAGCGTGCGCAACTGCTGTTCGGCCAACGCGAGCCACTGAGGAGCCAACTCCGATGGGTCGAGTTGACTCAGCTCTATAAGTGCTGAGGCCATCACTGCCGCTGCCGACGCATCGCGCTTGGCGTTTGGGATGTCTGGTGCATCATAGTCCCAATATGGCACCTTGTCCTTGGGCAGGCGCGGGTGATTCATCAGGAACTTTCCTATCTCCTGTGCCTGCTTCAGATACCTGGGGTTCAGCGTCTCGCGATACATCATCGTGTAGCCATAGAGTCCCCAGGCCTGACCCCGCGACCACGAGCTGCCGTCGGCGTAGCCCTGATGGGTGTTCTTGGCGTGCGGCTGACCCGTGATGGTGTCGTAGCTGACCACATGGAACGTGGAATAATCCTCGCGGAAGTGGTTCTTCATCGTGGTGTTGGCGTGGCGTTCGGCGATGCGCTCATAGCTGCGGTCGCCCGTCTCGCGTGTTATGAAGCAGAGCATCTCTAAGTTCATCATATTGTCGATGATGACGGGATACTGCCACTTTGGTCCCGACTCCCATGACTTGATGACGCCCAACTTGTCGTTCCAGCGGGTGAGCAGGCTCTGTGTGCCCTCGCTGATGACGTCTAGGTAGTGCTTGTTGCCAGTCAGCCGGTAGCCCTGTCCGAAGCTACAGTAGAGCATGAACCCCAAGTCGTGGGTGTTCGTTACCCGCTTTGCGGGCTCCACGCGGTCGGTGTACATCTCTGCATATTGGCGCAACTTTTCATCGTTGTTGTTTTCATACAACATCCACAACACACCGGGGAAGAATCCCGACACCCAATGGTCGTAACGGATGGTTTGCAGCCTGCCCTTCTCGAACGTCCTTGGCAGAGCATCCTTCTTGTCTTTCAGCGCCTCGGCCAATAGGAGTGATTGACTTGTGGCACGTTTCAGTCCATTCTCCACCACCTGAGCCATCGGTGCTTCAGCCGTCTGTGCATGGGTGGCTAGTCCTGCTGCCATCAAAAGAATCGCGGATATTACTCGTCTCATCATATCGTCTTTGTTTATTGTGCTTACCAAATGTTGCGGCTCATCTGCATCAGCTCACGGTCGTGGTGCTGACGCGGCTCGCACTTGTTGTCGAGAATCATCGTGATGCCCGTCTCGTCGTTGTAGGGTTCCCACTTGGGAAGTCCCTTCGTGTTCGGATTGCCCGTCTTGATGAATGCGAGCCAGATGCTGCTGATGAGTTTCTCAAATTTATAGGCTGTGGGTGAGGCCCCCGTCATCTCGCGTTGCAGACTGACGTTATGTAGCATGAAGGGAAGTTCCATACCGTGCGAGGCACCGAGGGCATTGCTTTCCGGCTTCCACGTGAACAGATAAAGATAGGCAGGAGCACCACCTTGTGCGGCCTTGGCTGCGGCCTGGCGCACGGCTCCGGCCCGGAAGCCCGTGTCGACATACGTCATCTCTTTCGGCTCGGCCTTGGGATAGGCCTTCTTGAATGCCGCGATAAATTGGTCGGCCTTCTCGCCTTGTCGCTGGCGCACGGCGGCCTCGGCCTCTTCCCACGTCATATCACGGCTGATGTCGAACGTGAACTCGTTGAAATCGGTACCGATGAGCATAGGCACATCCTTCGATACAGGCGATGCCGGCTCAAATGGATGCTGAGGCAGGATGGTACCGTCGACCACTGGTGAGAAGCCGCTGCGGATGCCCCGCTGTGCCAAGCGCTGCACGGCAAAGTTCAACTCTTCATAGGTGTATTTCGAGAAGTCGGCCTGGGCGGTGGCGGGCTGTCCTAACTCCTGAGCGAGGGCGATGCCGAACTGCCGAGTTTGTTCAGGCAACGACTGGCGCAGCGTAGACCCGCTCTGCACAATGGCTCGCTTGAAGAGACCCTTGGCTGAGGGCATCGCCAGCAACGTCGACACCTTGCCTCCGCCACCCGACTGCCCGCCGATGGTCACCTCGTTGGGATTGCCACCAAAGCGGGCGATGTTGTCGCGCACCCACTCCAAAGCCTTCACGATGTCCTGCATGCCCAAGTTCACACTCTGTGCATACTTGCCGCCCAGTCCTGTGAGGTCGGCATAGCCAAGAATATTCAGGCGGTGGTTCAGGTTCACTACCACGATGTCGCCGGCTTCTGCCAGCCCACGACCCTCGTAGCACGGCAGGTCGTGTCCCGAGCCGCCGGAGTAGCCGCCGCCGTGAATCCAGATGAAAACGGGTCGCTGCTTCTGGTCGTTGATGCTTGGCGTCCAAACGTTCAGCACCAGGCATTCCTTCTCGTCCATTGGCTCCGTCACAAACTGATTGCCGAAGCCATAGTCCGTCTGGCTGTTGCGGCTGTTCCACTTCAGACTCTCGTTCTGCGGTGCCTGCGGTCCGTACACCTTGCATTGTCTGATGCCCTCAAATTGATCAGGGGCCTGTGGCGGCATGAACCGTTCTGCCTTGGCATAGGGGATGCCTTTAAATGTAAAAATACTTCCGTCCTGATAGCCCTCGATGGTGCCATAGGCGGTTTCTACGCGGGTGTGCTGTCCTGCCGTGATGGGCTGTGCAAGCATGTGGGTTGCCGTCAGCGGTAATGCCAGCAAAAGTGAAAGCGTTACTCTTTTCATGTCGTTATGTTTTTGTGATTTACTGTAGTTTCGCAAACTCCATTTCCCAAAGGCTTAAAAGGGCTTAAGGGGAGTGAAAGGGGAGAGAAGGAACGTATGCTTGGTGCTATTTCGTCGCGGTGAAGGTGATGGAAGCCGTTTGCAAGCCGTCGGCCTCTGCGGTGATGGTGACGGGACTGGGCTTGTCGGCAGCCACGATGGCCAGACATTTTCCCGACCACGCCTTGCGTTCAGAGGCGAGTACGGAGCCGAGATCAGTCATATTGCCATTCTCCACGCCTACGAGGCGACCACCCTTTACGTTAAAACGCACCAGGTTGTCGGCAAGTGGACATAGATTTCCGTCTTTGTCTAACACCTCGATGGTGACATGTGCCACATCGGCAGGAACGGCACGGAACGACGGCCTGTCGACGGTGGCGCGCAGCTGTGCAGGAGCTCCTGCCGTGCGGATGACCTCTTCGAGGGTAGTGCTATCGCGGACGGCAACCACCTTGATTTCGCCTGGCTGATATTCCACGTCCCACGTCAGATGCAGGTCGGCGGTGGTGGCGAAGTGCTTGCCTGGGTCGTAGGATGCCCAACTGGGGTTGACGCCCCGTCGTGGGAACTCCGTGGTTTTCTTGCCGTAGGATTTCCCGTTGACGAACAGCTCTACTTCCGCGCAGTTGGTGTAGCAGGCCACTTGCATGATTTGTCCCTCGTGGCCTTCCCAGTTCCAGTGTGGCAACAGGTGGAGGACGGGTTCATCGCTCCAGATGCTCTTGAAGAACCAATAGCCGTCCTTCTTGAAGCCGCAGTTGTCGAGATAGCCCGACTGGCTGCCGCGCGACGGCCACCCCGACTCGCCATAATAGTCGATGCCTGTCCACATGAAGTCGCCGATGACGTAGTCGTAGGCCGTTGTGAAGCGCCAGCGATGCTCCACGTCAATCAGTCCGCTACTGATGATGCCGTGCTGAATACGTCGGAAACGGCGCTGCGGCTGCTGCTGTTGCGGACTGAAGCCGTCGGCTCCCGCACCGAGCTGTTGCGGGGGTGTTGTGCCCGGCCATTGGTATTGTCGGCGAGGGCCACCCAGTCCACTCGACTCCGTTGCCACCACGCGACGGTTGGGGTAGTCGGCTTTGTCGATGGCATAGAGCACTTCGCGACGGGTGCGCCAGCGGTCGGGATAGTTATAGCCGATGATATCGTTCTCGAAGGCTGCGAGGAATTCTGGTGAGGTAGGGCTGTTCGATGCAATCTCGTCGTTGCCGCTGGTCACCAGCCGCGTGTCGTCGAGTTGGTGGCAGAGGGCAATCATCTCTGCGGCAGCACCAGGGCCTTCTGCCGAGCGCTGGTCGCGAATCTCGTTGCCGATGCTCCACATTACCACCGAAGGATGGTTGCGGTCGCGCGCCACCATTGCGGTGAGGTCGCGCTCGTGCCACTCGCGATAGTAGAGGTGGTAGTCTTGCTTGTTCTTCCCATTAATCCACTGGTCGAAGGCTTCATCCATCACGAGGAAGCCCATGCGGTCACAGAGGTCGAGGAACTCCGGTGACGGTGGGTTGTGAGCGGTGCGGATGGCGTTGCAGCCGCCGCTTTTCAGAATCTCCAGTCGTCGCTCCCACACCCGTTCGGGCACGGCAGCGCCTACGGCACCCCCGTCGTGATGCAGGTTCACACCTTTCATCTTCACCTGCTTGCCGTTCAGCAGGAATCCTTTGTCGAGCGGGTATTCGATGGTGCGGATGCCGAGCGTGTTCTCAACAATGTCGACGATGCGCTTACCGTCGAGGAGTGTGGAGCGCAGCGTGTAGAGATAAGGATTCTCTAAGTCCCACACATGTGGATGAGCCACCGCGAGTGTCTGCTCGTCGGCAGTCGAAGCAGACGCTGTCAGGTTCACGGCCTGTTCCGTCTTCGCCACGCAGACACCCGTAGCGTCGACCACCTCGTGGCGCAGCGTCAGACGTCGGCTCTCAGCTTCCTCGTTCTCCACTTCCGACTTCACCCGAAGAACGGCCTCTTCGTCGTTCAGCGTGAGCGTACTGTTGAACACACCCCACTTGGCGAAATGTGTCGCTGCCGTCTCTACGAGTCGCACATGCCGATAGATGCCCGAACCCGTATACCAGCGGGAGTTGGTCTGCTGCGAGTTGTCCACTCTGACGGCCAGGACGTTGCCTTTCGGCTTCAGATAGGGCGTCAGGTCGTAGGAGAAGCTGCTGTAGCCATAAGGCCATGTGCCCAGCTCATGACCGTTGAGCCATACGGTACTATTCATGTAGATGCCGTCGAATTCAATGCTGTAGCGTTTCCGCTTGTCGTAGGCCTTCACGTCGAACGTCTTCCGATACCAGCCCAGGCCCGTAGGGAAGAAGCCGATGCTGCCGCCACCGGGATTGTCACGCAGGTTTTCGCCCTCTATGCTCCAGTCGTGCGGCACGTTGAGCAGGCGCCATCCTGCATCGCTGAGGGATGGTCTTTCCGCATTTTCTACGTCGCCCAAGTGGAAGCGCCACCCGGCATCCATGTTTGTCACCTTGTGCATCTGGGCATTTGCCGTGATCGCTGTTAGCAGGACCGCCAGGCAAAGGAAGGTTAGTTTTTTCATCATAAGTCTTCGTTTGTTGATGGTTTAATAGATTCCTTCACTTGTTCGGACATCTTGATGTCCTCCGAATTTTATCGCAAAGATACGAAAAATGTTTCAAAAACATTTGCATTGATGTAACATCTCAATGAAAATATGTAACTTTGGCGTTCTGTTGCTTTGCATTTTGCTCACTTATTCGTATCATTGGCATTCGCCGAAGATACTCTCGTTGACTTTGTCTTCAAATGTCACGACTCGGCCAATCAAACAAGTTTGTTGGCTCTCGCTGTTCCATTTGTTCGGAAATGAAAAAGAAAAGCGAGTTTTCTTTTTGCATTTCGCTCACTTATTCGTACCTTTGCATCGATTATTTTGTGACGACAGCAATGAAATACTGTAGAGTTCTGCTATTATGGGCTGTGCTTCTGCCGCTAACGTGTTGGGCGCAGGAGCGGCACCGACTTGCTCTGCCTCGGCAGGAGCAGTTGTCTTCGCAGCGGGTGCTGCAAGTGGTGCAGGACTCTGAGGGATTCCTCTGGTATGCCACCGAGGGAGGCGGCTTGTGTCGCGACGACGGGCGGCAGATGCTGGTGTTTCGCAGCGATGCTGAACACCCCGACCTGCTGGGAAGCAACGATGTGTCGTGTGTGGCTGAGGCTCTTCCTGCCCCCAGCCCCACTGCGAAGGACCCCCTGAGGCAGAGGGGCAGACACATGATCATTGGTACGTTTCACGGTGCATTCGTACTCGATAAGCACGACTACAGCATCCGTCGGCTGGCGGAGGTCGACGACAAACGGGTGGACGACATCATCGTGACGGCTAACGGACATTGGTGGCTGACGGCCAATAAAAAAGTTTATGAATATAGCGGCGACGGCAACCTGCTGAAGACCTATCCCGCTGGCGACAAATATCTCGCCCGCTTGCATGAGGACCGACAGGGCAGGCTGTGGGCTTCTCAGTGGGAAGGCGGACTGCTCAAGCTTGAAGGCGGACAGTTTGTGCCGGCCCCGTGGCCTTTGGACGCTCCTCCAACCGCCATCGACGACAATCCCTCTGCCGACGGCTTGCTCATCGGAACCATCGGTCGAGGTGTGGTACGCTATCAGCCAGATAGCGGCAGCCTGGAACTCACCGACCCGCAGGACAGCGTTTGCATGAGCCGGGTCACCCTCGACCTACAGGGCCGCATGCTTGTTGCCGACGGATTCGGTAATTGCTATGTGTTGTGCAGCGACGAACAACCTTCGTGGTTCAACGGGAGGATTCTCTCCAGAAGCGTTGCCGATTCCCTTCGCGCAGCACGCCATCTGTCGGCACGTCCTACGGCGTTAGCCTTCAGCGGCGGCGACGACCTTTGGTTCAGCACCGGTCGCGACATCCGTCGGCTGGTGCAAGGAAGAGAAGAGGTGGTGTTGCCCACCACGAAAGATGTTTCGGCAATGGCCTTCACCCCCGATGGAACACTTTGGCTGGCCACCATCTTTGGCACCCTGATGAGCTACAAGCACGGACAACTCTCCACCGACGACTATGCCTCCAACGAGCACGGCGATGCCGTCTTGGCCCTGCAGGCCGACAGCGCGGGGCGGCTTCTCATCGTCAGCGACCGCTACGTACGGCTCTACGACCCCGCCCGTCAGACCCTTCGCCAGCAGAACATCGAGGAGGAGGGCGTCTATCGCATCGAGTTGCAGGAGACGGCTCCCGCCAGCCGCTGGAGTCAGCCGCGAGAAGAGGTGCTGGAACGCATGCCGCAGTGGGTGTGGTGGATGCTTGCCGTGCTGTTGGTGGTGCTGGTGTCCCTCGTCGTCTACGTGCGGTTCCTGCATCAGCAACGGAAGCGATTCCTGGCAGCCATGAAAAAAGACGCTCCTGCGTCGGAACGTCCTGCTGAAGAGTCACCAGTCCTTCATGACGAGTGGCTGCAAAAGGCTATCGAGGCCGTCGAGCAGCACATTGCCGACGACGACTATAGCGTGGAACAACTGGCCAGCGACCTCTGCATGAGTCGCATGACCTTCTATCGGAAAATACAATCGGCAACGGGTCAGAAGCCCACGGAGTTCATTCGCACCATCCGTCTCAGACGTGCCACCGACCTGTTGCAACAAGGACACATGACCGTCACCGAGGTGAGCTACGCCACGGGCTTCTCCTCCGTGAGCTATTTCAGTCGCTGCTTCCGAACAATGTTTGGCGTGCCGCCCACGCAGTTTGGCAAGACCACCACGGCCGACGACTTGTTGCCCAGCGAGATGCCTAATGCCGACTGAGTTGTGACGCCGAGCAGCACTCCGGAAAGGCTATACACCTCAATCCTCTCCTCTTTTTCTTCACAGGCTGGTGAAATGCCGGTTATATCAGTCTGCGAGGGCACCGTCTGACCTTCGAGGGGGAAGATGCGCAGCGAGGCGATGTCGGGCAGACCTGTGCTGCCGGTGGCAACGAGTTGCAGCGTGTATTGGCCTGCCTGCGCAGTCTCGATGTCGAGTGTCTGGAAGGCGTCGTTGTTTTTAGAGAAATAGACTCGGCTGATGCTGTCGCCGTCGAGCAGCACATCGGTGCCACGAAACGACGGAGTGCTATACTTGAACACCAGACGGTATTTGCCTGCCTCGCTGAAGGCGACGCCCCAACTGGCTGTGCCGCCCTTCTGGCTGGCGTCTTCAACAACGGCATCGCCGAACAGCGCCGACTCGCCGACGAAGAAGGTCACGGTGTCGGTGGTCTGCGTGAAATTCGAGGTGTCGGTGGCCTTCGCCCAAGCGGTGTGAACGCCAATGGGGGCATCGGCCAGCGTGAACGAGGCAACGGTCGTCGGGGGCACGTCGGCCAGGCATTCGGGCTGATAGGTTCCTACCTTCTTCTTGTCGAAATGGAACTCCACCGACTGGATGCGTGCCTTGCGCCGATGCTGAACCTTTGCCTGCAGCTCCACACTGCCGGCGTCGACGGTCTGCTCGGCCGTTGGCGACTGCATGGAAGCCTTCATCAGCCACGCCACCTCCGTGTGCTTCACACCCAGGAAGGCATCCATCATCACCGTCGGTCGGCTGGTGCTCTCGTCCCACGCTCCCATGTCGTAGCCGCCCATCGACTCCGGTTCCCAATAGAAGCAGCCCAGGTCGCCATTCTTAATCATACGGTCCATCACGCCCACCAGATACTGGTTGCCCGCGACGGCCTCAGAAGGATAGTGACCCGTCTCCACAATCATGCAAGGCTTGCCGTAGCGACTCTTCAGGTCGTTGATGTTGGCCATCACCTTTGTAATCATCGTCGGACCGTCGAGGTGCGACCAGCGCGGATAGGCCGACAGGCCGATGATGTCCCACTTCGCACCATTCTTCTTCAGTCCGTCGAAGATGCTACGATAGAGCGAGTTGTCGTGGCCGTCGGGCAAGTGTACGATGACCTGCATCGTGGAGTCCACCGCCTTCACGGCATTATAGCCGCTGAGCACGAACTTTGCGAACGCCACCGAGCCGCCTTTGTTGGTCTGGCCGACGGGGTAGAGCATGCCGCGCTTCGTCTCGTTGCCCACCTGCACCCATTTCGGCACCACGCCTGCCGCCTTGATGGCCGACAGCACATCGTAGGTGTGGTCGTAGATGTTCTGTGCCAACGCCTCCACGCTGTGGTCGGTCCACGCCGAGGGAATGGTCTGGCTGCCTGGGTCGGCCCATGTGTCGCTGTAGTGGAAGTCGATCATCACGCCCATGCCCTTAGCCTTTGCGCGTCGGCACATCGACACCACCTCCTGCTTACTGCTGGCACCGCTGTTCACCGTCCACACGCGCAGGCGGATGTTGTTGATGCCTTGTTCCTTCAGAATCTGCAGAATGTCCTTTTGCTTCCCGTTCTTGTCGAGCCACTTCGTGCCCCAGCTTTCCATTTGTGGCACAAAGCTCACGTCGGCACCGAAGGCAAAGTCCTCATGTTCCGAGCGGTTGAAAAGCGTGTCGGTTACCGTGATGGCCTGGGCTCCTATCGTTGCCCAAGCCATCAACATGATTAGTAGTAGGTTTCGTTTCATTGTAAAGTATGATTGTTGCAATTGTGTTGTTACAAAAGTTGCAAAAAAACTGCTGCAAAGGTACGCTTTTCCTTTGCAACAGCCTTTCACAATTGTAACAAACGGATTAAATCATGTAACAAAACGGGGGCTACGCCCTCTCTACGGTTACGGTTGGGAATGAATCAGGTGCTTTGGCAGGCGGACGATGCAGATATCAGGCCGTCTATCTTCTTCTGCTCGCCTTTGTTGATGGGCCGGTGCCCGATGATGGCAATGACCAACTCGTCCTCGCTGATTACAGCCTCGTGCGTCACCCAGTCGTGCTCGGTCTCACGGTAGATGGGGCGCAGACCGGTGCCGTCGGCATTACAAATCCACGTGCACTGTGGTGCCTTGCCGCCTGTTTCCCAGCAGAAGATTACCTAGTCCGGGTGCCAGGGGTTACCTTGTATGTGGCCCACCTTGAAGTGCACGGCCACCACTGGTTCAGTCTTTCCCGTCGTGAGGTCCATCTTTCCGATGCCACCCGGTCCAGCACCCATGTTGCGCGGTCCGAAGTTCGGCGCTATCGCCTCACCTCTGACGCGGTCGGAGCGGAATACCACCCACCGGCCGTCGGCGGTCCACTGGTTGTGGGTCTGATAGATTTTGGTAACGATATCGCAGATGGCACAATACCCTCCGCAGTGCGACCCCTTTGGGCTCCTTTCTCGATTCATCTTTGTGCCATCTGATATATTACTCCCTATTATTAGCCGACTATTTTGAAAAGCCAAATTAGATAGTTCTTCATCATACAAACCCTCTTGTATTTATATACAAAATGAACTATTTACTGCCAACAGGTATATAGTTCCCCAAAAATGATTAAAAGTACAAAAAGACACGGTTTCTTTTTCGTGTGAGAAAAGAAAAGTGTTCCTTGAGGAAGTGAAACGGCCGCCAAACGAAATGTCCCCGACGATGAAGACACCGCCAGGGACATTGATATATAATGAGAGATCTATGGTTTCAATGGTTAGTCGTTGAGAGATTGTTGGTTTCTACAATTAGTTAGCGAAGAGCTCGTCGAGGAATGTGTAGAAGGCCGGATCCTCACCAACAATGGTCTTGACAATCTTGCCATCAGGACCTATGATGATCTTCGTGGGGAAGCCCTGCACACCATATTCGCTCAGCACCTTGCTATCACGAGGATTGTAGACGTGCAGCCAAGGCAGCTTCTCGTCGTTGACAGCCTTGCGCCACTTCTCTTCCGTATCGTTACAATCGACGCCGAGAATCTCGAACTTTCCTGCATACTTCTTGTAGTACTCCTTCATCTCAGGGAAGCCCTTGATACACCAACCGCACCATGACCCCCAGAAGTCAAGAATGACATACTTGCCACGCAGCGACGACAGCGAGAGCGGCTGCCCCTTCAGGTCGTTCAGCGTGAAGTCGGGAGCCTCGCGACCGGCAGCCTGCAGTTTGGCAGCCTCTGCCTCACGCTTGGCATACGCTTCGGCTTTTTCGATGGGTGTCTGATAGAGGGGTTTGCAGCGGCCATCGCGCACAGCAGGTGCGAGGAGTCCGGCTGCAGCCTTCATCTGCTCGAGGTCGGGCTGCAGTTGTGCGATGAGAGCTGCCGAAGCCTCTTCGTCGGCATGCGCCTTGATGTAGTCGGTGATGGCACGTGTGTAAGCCTCAGCGAGAGGACCTTGTCCGGCCTGATAGAAGTTCATGACGGAGTCTTGGGGCACACCTTTTTGCAACATGTCCTGACATTTCTGCTGGAATTCCTGCATGGGCTTCTGAGCCTCCTCGATCATCAAGTCAGCAGCATGATATTGTGCATAGAACTTCGAACCGCCGATGTCGTAGCGACTCTTGTCGGCCTGTGTGATGACTACTTCTTCGCCAGGAACGGCGGGAATCAGATAATAGCTAGCTTCACGGTCGCCACGCAGAATGCCTGGTTCGGCGATAGTGAGCGTGGTGACTTGTGGCACATCAACGTAGAAGTCGAAGACACCCTGCTTACCCGTGAACGTGAGTTGCTGGTCGCGGTTGCCGTCGGCAATGACGATGAGAGAATCGCCTACGCCCTTGCAGTCCATCTTCACATGCAGCTTACCATTGTCGGCAACGCAGCCACAAGTCAGAGCTGTCAGTATAAAACTAAAAATAATTTTTTTCATCGCGATTTTGTTTTTGGGGTTGTATGCTTTTTAAATGATGAGCACGTGCGAAGAGAGTTATTTCAACAAGGCTTCAATCTGCTCATCGAGCTTCGCGTCTTCCCCTTCACCGATTTTGCAGACAATCTTACCCTCGCGGTCGATGAGGAACTTCGTGGGTAGATAGTGGATGGCATACTTGTCGGAGATGTCGTTGGTCTTGTCCATGCCGGCAAGTCCTTTCGAGCGGTCCCATTTCAGACCACGCAGCACATGGTGGAAGCCCTCGCCGGTGAGTTGGTCTTTCTTCATTCCGTGGAAAATACGTATTACTCGACTTCTGGGGTTCTTGGTGTACATGGTGCAAGGAAGGATTCCCGAAAATGCGTAAGCAATATAAGAAATATGCCGGTAAATTCGAGATTATAGGTATCAGTTGCCGTGATACAGATAAAGACTGGCGGCTGACAATAAAGAGTTATCGTTTGAACTGGAAGCATGTCTTCTGTCCCAACAACAGTGATGTTTTGGAAAAATACGGTATTCTTGGCTTCCCCACAAAGATCCTCATCAATCCAGAAGGTAAGATCGTAAAGTCGTTTGTGGGTGAGGATCCCCTATACTACTCGTTTATCGAAGCATTCTTCGGGGAGTAGGGCAGGGTTCATCTCAGCCTTGGGTACCGGGCTGGCACAAAAGTCAACACTTATCTTTCTCTATCATTTTCCCACGCAGAATGTGACAAGGTAATTTTGTAAACCAGCCCGTCACATTCTGCGTGGGAAAGTAGATTTTGCAAAAGAAAGTGCTAATCATAAGTGAGCGTGTAAAATAGGGATGTAAAACCGCTTACTTCAAATAATTTTCCGTATATTTGCAGCTGATAATGCTACACGTTCAGAAACAAAGAAACTTATGCTCAGCAAGAAAATCAAACTGAGCATAAGAATACTTTTTCTTTTATTCAAAAACTTTATTTCAGCAACTCAGCCATTTTGTCAAGCAAATCCTGGCCACGCAGGTTCTTGGCAACAATCTTTCCTTGCTGGTCGATGAGCACATTGGCGGGAATGGCCTTGACATTGTAGAGGGCGGCACCCTCGCAAGCCCATCCCTTGATGTCGCTCATCTGCGGCCACGGCATCTTCAGCTGGTCGATGGCCTTCACCCATGCCGGTTTGTTATTGTCGAGCGACACACCTACCACCTCGAAGCCTTTTGCATGATACAGGTCGTATGCCTTCACTACGGTAGGCATCTCCGCACGGCAAGGACCGCACCATGAGGCCCAGAAGTCAACGAGCGTGTATTTGTTCTTGCCGACATAGTCGGAGATGCTAATCACCTTTCCGTTTGGATCAGGCATGCTGAAGTCGGTATACATTGCGCCAACACCCGTTGCAGCCTCGGCCTTACGTTCCTTCATAAGCGTCTTATATACAAAATATTGGTTCTTCTGTTGTCCGAAGAGGTCTAATACTTGCTCCTGTTCCTCCTTGGAGAACTCTTTCAAGACACCCTGCAACAGATAATCGGCAACGGGTGTGCCCACATGTTGCAACATGAAACGCTTGGTGTAGTTCGTACGATCAGCGGAATAGGTACTTACCACCAAGCGCTCCTTAATCTTGTCTTTCTCTGCTACGGTCGTATCGAGACAAACGGCCCAATCATGAGCCATACGGTCTTCGAACACCTTGGCACCTTCCTCGTACTCATCCCACAGACGGGCGCTGGGTCCGCCCACGACGATGTTTTTCTTCTCGTCTTTAAACATCTGCACGTTGATGGGCGCATTCTCCAGCAAGATGGCAGCCGTGCAAATGGCATCACCCTTGTGTATGGCGAGCAGATAGCGGTGGGCGCAGCCGTCAAAATTACCGGTAAACTCGAACTTTCCCTTCTTCACAATAGCCGTATCAATGGGCACCATCGCAAAGAAGCCCTGCATCTCGCAAAGGAAAATGGTATCACCTTTCTCTGTTCCCTCTGCCGTACCGGTAATCGTATAACCGTTCTGGGCAGAAACACTAGTCAGCAGCATGGCTGCAACAATAGTCAATAATAGTTTTTTCATCGTCTTTATTTTTTGTTTGTTGCAATTCCGTTTAGGTACTCACGCACATCAGAAGGATGTTCGGGCGAGGTAATGACCTTGCCGTCGGGAGCCACAAGCAGATAGTAAGGCACACCGTTGCCCACCTGATATTTGTCGAAGAGGTCCTGATAGCCTTGCTTGGTGGTGATATACTGCGGCCAAGGCTCGGGATGTTTCTCCATCGCCTTGCGCCAGGCGGCATCTTTCGTGTCGATGGACACACCAATCACACAGAAGATGTCATTGAAGTCCTTGGCTATCTCTGCCACTTCGGGCATGGCATGCAGACACATGCCGCACCACGAGGCCCAGAAGTCAATCAGCACATATTTGCCACGAGGCACCACACCCGCCAACTGACAACGTTTGCCGTTCACATCCAGCAAGTCGAGGTCGGCCACGCCGCTGCCCTTCGTAGTAAACTTAGCAGCACGGATGCGCTTGGCATACTCTTTCTCGCGCACCGCGTCGACACCTTGCGGCTGGATGGTCTTTTCCAGATGAGCCACCTGCTCGTCGGTCAGGTTATAACCGCGCTGCAACAGACGGTTGGCCAGATAGAGCGAGATAACAGATTGCGGATGCTTGTCGATAAACGCGAAGGAATCGGCACTCATTTCGCCGCCCATGTCGAGCAGGTCGTTGTAGTCGTGCTGAACTTGTGTGCCGATGAGCCGGTAGTCGGGCGTAAAGGTAAGATTGCCGTCAGAGAGGAATATCTCGTTATAGGTCCAGCGAATAGAGTCGGTGGGCCAGTGGTTTTTCTCCACCAGTTCCAGATTGTTGGTCATGAGTGTGCCCTTGGCCGGACTTTCCAGATGCTTGCCCTTGAGCACGAACTGGCCGTCTTTGATATGACTATCGGCAATAGACACCGAAAAGTTGGTGTCGGTTTGGCAGACGATGCCCACAGAATATCCGTCGGGCAAATTGACCTGTCCGTGAATGACAAAACCCTTCTCCTGGGCTTGCATGGTATGGAAGCTCAGAAGAAGGGTCAGTAAGTAAAAGAACTTTTTCATTGTTCTGCGTAAGAGAGATTACTTGCCTTTACGATAAAGCACTTTCTTGCCATCGTAGATGTAGACACCCTTCTGCTCCATGGCGTCGACACGGCGGCCGTCAATGGTGTAGATGCCTTTTCTGATGGCAACGGGCTTGGCCACAGGTGCGGCAATGCCTGTAGCGATGCTCGACAGATTCTTCAAAGGAATGGTGGCAGGCACCTCTTTACCGGCGTTGGTGAACACGCTGTCGGGTATTCCCACATAAACCGTGTTGGGGGCAATAGTACCGCTCACCTGATTGAATACGACCGCATTGGTGTCGAAGGTGTAGTACTTTTTCTCCACATCCAGTGTGTCGATTTTCACACCGTCGGCACCCGAATAGGCAAAGAGGTTATCGTCGATACCGTAAGGACTGGCAGGAGTCTTCACAATTTGGGCATCGCCTTTTCCGTAGAGAATCGTCGGTATGCCAGGGCTCACGCTGTAGCGATAAGGACTGGGCTTGGCAACAATCTCGTCACCCTCTTTCTGCACGCTGTCGGCATAGAGGAAGAAGTAATTCACGTTCGAAGGAATAGAGATGCGGGTGTCGGGACTATACCACATCTTATATTCACCCTCTTCAGCGAAGTGCAGCACCTCGGCAGAGTCGGCAGTAAAATGCGCCAGATAAGTGGCAACGCCAGTCACATCCACATCGATAGAGGCCTCTGTCGACACGTCTTTGCCGTCGACTGTCCATTTCACGAAGTGGCAGCGCTCATCGTTCGGAGTGGCCGTCAGTGTCACCTTGTCGCCAATATCGTTGGCCAGTTTGCTGATTGTCGTTGAGCCCAGAGCATCCTGATCGTCAAACTCATCGACAGCCACATGGGTGAAGATGGTTTTGAAACTGTTGTTCGGATCCAACGGCATCAGTGTCGCTGTAGTGGCTGAGTCGGCATCCTGCTCCGTGCCCGTAACCGGGTCTATGGTTTTTGTATGGATGCCATTGGGCATGTTGACAGTGATGTATTCCTGATCAGGGTAAACAATGCTGGACAGTGACTCCACATATACCCACTCTTCGTTTTCGTTGAGTTCGTCGGTCGTCACACCAATGCACTGCCATCCCTCATTAGCCTTGGGATAGACATACAGCGTGCCATATTTAGAAACAATCTCCTTGGTCTGTCGCTCACTATACTGGCGCTCCGACTCGGGAACCCCAGATTCTGTAGAGATATACACCTGTCCGGCACCCGTGGGGTATGCTTCTACCTGCGCATGATAGGCATACCATGTTTCACTGGCTGATGCCGGGAGTGAGAACACAGCTATCAGCGATGCTGAAACCATCAGCCGCTTAGCTTTCAAATTGGTAAAGAACTTTTTCATATATAAACCTTTCTATTAAATGGTTAAACATTTCTTTTTCGTTTGCGCCAGAACATGCCACCCGCAGCCAGTACCACTACCACCACCATCCATGCCGCCATGCGGGGCGTGACAAGCGGACCGGTCAAGGCCACCGTCTGCTGGCAGATTGTTCTGCTGCCGACAATCATCGGGCGCTGGTTACCCGCAGAATCCTCTATCTGAGAGTCAGACCACACCGCTGCCAGCACATCGGGCACCATCTTCGCATCGGGTGTACCTATATCGTTGCGCCTGGAGAAGAGCCTGATGTTGAAAAACAACTCCATCCACGGCGAATGGGCCGATATCTCATGCAGCAACTCCTTGTAGGGGCGACTCAGCGCTGGCGGCATGTTGCGGCAGACAAGACGCTCGCCCGTGAGTGCCCTCTGAATGATCCACACACACATCGACGTGCAGTTGACGGTGATGAAATCATACTTCCAGTAGGCCCCTTTCATGATTTCCTCGTCGAGCAACCGCCACAGCTGCTGTTCTTCCAGCGGCAGTAGGTTCAGCTGATACTCGCTCACGGCACGGCCTTCCTGCCTGTACTGCTCAACAAACCGATCGGTGGGGACGGCCTGGAATCCCGCCTTGGCCGTACCAGCAACAAACTTCAACGGTGCAAGGCTGGTGTCACTCATGTTAAACGAGAAACAATAGTCCAGTTGCTTCGACTCGCATTGCAAGCGTATGGCCGCATGGCCGTAAGCCGACACGGCATCGTTGCCGGGACCGATGGTGACCAGATACACATGGATGAACTCCGGATGCTGAGCTGCCTGGTTGATGGAGTCGGCATCCTGGGCGCTCACTGTCAGCGAGCCTATCCACAGGGTCAAAAGAAGAAGCAGCCTAGTGAGCATCTCTTACGTATCTGACGTATAGTTTCACTTTCTCCGACTCGATGCTCTGCCTGCACACCTCGTTGCGGTTGTAGGCAAATTTGCGATAGAGATAATACATGCCCTCTTTCTGCTCGTCAAGACTCGATGACCAATAATAGCCGAAAAGGCCCATCATGCGGTAGGGCGAGCGGCTCATGTTGATGTTTGTGGTCCAATAACCTCCCAACCGCAGGTTCAGGTCGCACGGATCATCTTCCAGCGAAAACATGCGATGCGCAATGTTTCCGCGCCAGTCCATCTTTGCAGCCTCATCGGGAGACATACCCAGACAGCACTCCAGGTTCTGCCAGTCGGCATCGGTAGGCACACGCCACCCCTCGGGACAAGCCTCCAGTGCTCCGGGCAGATCGTATAGTCTGCCATACTTAGCCAGGTTCTTGGTGCTTGCCCGGTTATACTCATAGTCTTCGGCATTCAGATAGACGAGGCATCTCTGCTCGTTTTTCAAATCATAACTGAAATTATCTGCCATCCAGTCCAGACTGCCATATCTCACCCAACGATATTCATGTCCGTCGCGTTCGTCAACAAAGGTTCCAGATGCCGAGGGAGCAATTTTACCCATCACTTCCTCATCGTCCTTGTCGCACGCAGCGACAGTCAGGAGCAACACCCATGCCAGCAGGGGCAAAACCATAGATTGATATTTCTTCATGTCTCGTTCAATTAAAAAATATAACCAAGTCGTTCCAAAGTCTGTTTCATCAGCCTGTGCTTCAGCATCACCAGCTCGTATTTGCCATAGCGCTGCTCCAGCTGCTCATCGGTATAGGTGACCACATTGGCGGCATACGACGAAATGTCGGTCGAGAGGTCGGTCATGTAGCCCACCGTACTACCTGCCACCAGGAAGCCATACTGGTAGAGCTTTTCCTGGTTCACATTCTCCAGTCCCAGACTGCTGTACGAACGACCGTAATAGTCGTGGCTGACAGCCTCGAACTCTCCGAAGGCATCGGTCTGGGCTTTCACCATCGAGCTGACCATGATGTTCAGGACACGCGAAGCATAATTGTTTTTCTGTGCTTCGGTGCGCTCACGCTGCGTCAGATAGTTACAGGCTACTGCCACGCACCGCTGGTTCACCACGGCATAGGGACTGATGGTCTGGGCAGAAACATCTTTGCCCATCTTACCAATGATGGTTTTCGTGAGCAGCCATGAGTAGGGACGCATGGCACCGCTGAAATGCGGAAGGATATAAGTCTCTAAATACTCCGTCATGGCAAGTTTTTGCTCGAAATCGGGAATATAAGTAAATGTGTATGACGACTGCGATGTACCATAGCCCGTCTGTCCTACGGTATAAGTCAAGTCGACAGTCTCGACGAAATAGCGCGGGTCGCCATTGATATCTTTCCCCAGATACACATTCTGCAGCGTATCGTTGAACAGCAGATACGACCCATGATCGGCGAAGAACTTGCGCCGCAGTTGCGCCTCCTCGCTATTGTCGTCGGCAGCGGGCTGGAAATAGTCGGAGGGATTCTTGTAGTCTGGCTCCAAAGCATCCTCACTCTCACACGAGAAGAGGCAAATACCCGACAATATGATTGCAAATGAATAGAATAATCGTTTCATGATGTTTTCTGATATATAATGTTTTAAGGATTACTCGCTAGTGGGAACAACCGTATATTCCCGCCACTGGTTGCCATTGTTCTGCATGTCGGTATTGTATTCCAACACTTCGTTAGGGATGGGCAGTGTCCACGAGGCATCGTCCTCGGTTAGGACAAACCGATGGGTTTCTTTCACTTCTGCCCTTCCACGTTCTGCATAGATGGTGTAGTCGTGAGTGATTGAAATTTTCTCGGGCTCAACACTGCACACACGATAGCGACGCAAGTCGAACCAACGGTGTCCCTGCAGCATCAGCTCTTTACGGCGCTCCAATCGGATGTCTTTTATCAGTTGACTGCCGTTAGAAGTAATGTTCAGCTCTGCTGCGTCTTTCTTGATTCTTGCGGCGCGCAGTTTGTTCACGGCAGAACGCGCAGCATCCTCATTCCCCTGATAAGCCTCAGCCTCAGCCAGATTGAGGTAGGCCTCGGCCGACCGCATCCAGAAGATAGAGGACACTTCAGGGATATATCCTCTCAATCCCTCGCTATAAGCATACCAATAATAACGGGGTTCTGTCTTTTCGGGCAGCGGATTGTAGGACCTGGTAACCTCGCGCATGGTCAGTCCCTGGAATATACCCGACTTCCATAACCATTGCGAACGGCGCAAGTCATTGTTGGTATAAATGTCATACTGGCTTTTGCTTACCCGCAGTCCCTGATACATGTATTTAAACATGACAGGCAGGTCATCGCCGCCCATCGAGAAAATGTTCTCGGCATTGCTTTTGAGCATAAATTTGTCGGTATTTGTGTTCAAATCCACCAAGCGCGAGTGTCTGCTGATAACCTTCTGCGCATATTCGGCAGCCTTCTGCCAGTTTTGCATGTACAAATGCACACGGCTCAGCAGCAGATAGACCGCTGTCAGGTCTGCCCGATAGATAGATTTCTTCTCTGCCTTTACCTTTCCGAAAGCTTCCTCGGCAGCCTGCAAGTCACTCAGAATCAAATCGTAGGTCTCTTGCACCGTGTTGCGGGTGTACTTGATGTCTATCACTTCCGCATTGGTTTTCAATGGCACTCCCAAGTCGGTGCTTGCCGTCGACGGGTTGTAAGGCTTTCCGTACAAATTGACGAGGAAGAAATAGTAGTATGCCCGCAGGAAATGAGCCTCGCCGGTCACCTTTGCTGCTCCTTCTATTTCTGCATCTTTGTTCTGTGGCACTTTGTCGATGCTGAAAAGCACGTTGTTGGCAATATTGATGCACTTATAAATCTTCGTCCAAGTGGTATTCTCAGTGGCAAAACCCGTGTAGGTCTCGTTGATACCCACACGCTGCTGCCAGGTGTAATAGCCAAACTCGGCCGGATGGTGGTCATAGTCGACACTTGAACCGTTGTATGCGCAGTTGTTTTCTTCCACCTCGTCGGCAATCAGATGCAGGAACTGGGCATAGTTGGGCTGATAATAGAATCCGTCAGTCCCCTGAGCACTCAAATAGCAGTCGCCGATGAGCAGCTCGTCAAGGTCTTTCCAAGAGCGAATGTAATCAACGTCTTGCGAATAATCCTCCAGGAAACTACCGCACGAGGCAGTGGCAGCCAGCAGTCCCAGCATGCTGAACAATTGATATATGACTTTTTTCATATCGTTCTATCCTCCTTAATTTAGAAATTTATATTGATGCCTAATGTATAGCTCGGTGTGTCGGAGAGCTGCACCTGGCTGAATCCTCCCTGAGTGGGAGTCTGACCCCGCAGCTTGCTGTCGCACCATGTCTTCAGGTTATAGGCACTCAGCGTGATGGCCAGACGCTGGAGTTTCAGCTTTGCCAGTTGTTTCTCTGACAGCTCGTAGGTCAGGTTCACGGTCGACAACTTCAGGTAGTCGCCGCTGACCACACGCACATCACTGTAGTCATACATTGCCCATGAGTTTGTGGCAATAGCAGGGTTACCCGACCAGCCAATCAGACTTGGATCGGCCCAGTGACTGCTATAGTACTGATTGGCCGGGTTGCCATAGCCAAGAATAGCCGGAATGTTGGTGTGTTGCTCATCACCGGGTTTCATCCAACGGTCGAGCATGTCGCGGCTGACATTCTGCTCGGAAGAATAACCCGTTCCGTTCAATCCGTCGAAAAGACGGAACAAGCGGGTTTTGGCTCCCAGATTGTAAAGCAGCGTAAAACCTAAACGCCATTGGCGATAAGTAATCGTGTTGTTGAAACTGCCGGTGATGTCGGGCTCACGACGGCCTGAAGGTGTGAGCACACTGGTATAGATGAAGTAGTTGCCCCGGTCTTTCAACTCGTTCCAGCGGTCTTCCCAGTCATAGAAATAGGGACCTCCGTCCACAGGGCTCAGTCCGGCGAACCTGTAAGAATAGAACGTGCCCACAGGCTGACCCTCAACCACGGTAGTACCCGAGAGGAAGTCATTCAGCTCGTAGGTTTCTGCGCCAGGAACAGTCTTCACCTCATTAAATATTTTAGACATGCTGCCCGACACAATCCAGTAGAAATCCTTGAACTTGACAGGAGTAGCCGTGAGCGTGACGTTGTATCCTCGGTTCTCGATGGTTCCAGAGTTAACGATATACGACTCGAAACCGTTCACGTCGGAAATCTTCTTACTCATAAAGGCGTCGGTGGTCTTCTTGAAATAATACTCAGCCTCCAGCTGCAGGCGGTTGTCGAAGAATCCCACCTCCAACCCCAGGTTGGTAGAGTGAGTTTTCTCCCATTTCAAGTCGGGATTGGCAAAATAGGCGGCAGTAGATGTCATCTCATTATAGTAAGCCGACATGTTTCCTTTCTTGATAATCATTTCCGGCGTCTGGTTGTCGAGCATGTTTCCCTGCTCACCATACGATGCCTTCATACGGAGGAAGGTCAGCCAGTTGGCCTTAATGCCAAAGATCTCCTGAAGATTGGCATTGCCCGATACCGACCAGATGGGCAGCAGATTCTCGTTACTGCGGCTGCCGAACTTGTTGGAGCCATCGTAACGGCCGTTGGCATTGAGCGTAAACAGTTGTTTATAAGAATACGACAATGTGGCATAAGCCGACACCATGTTGCTCTTTGTGTCGGTGATGTGGGGCACATTGGTCCTCACCCAACTCCAATAACTGGCATAGTCGAGAGGGATACTGCTGGCAAAAGTGCGGCCACGGTCGTGATAATAGCCACGCTGCGTATAGTTGTCACCCTTGTAGTTCGAGCTGGATGCCTCAAGACCAAGCGCCACATTGATGTTATGGTGTTTGTTCTCGCCCAGATACTTATTGTAGTTTCCTTGCAGACGGGCCGTCCAACCTACGTTGCGGTTTTTCTGCAAGGAGAGCTCGCCACCATAGGGCATGGTGCTGGTCAGTGAGGGTTCCTCACCCATCTCTGCTTCACGCAGACTTGACGCATAGAACGTGTTCTCGCCCCACCACCCTTCAAGGCTCGAATTAGAGATGTTGGCCGAGAACACTGCATTGAAGAAAAGATCGTCGGTGGCCTGATAACGGGCATTAGCCGTAGCGGTCACGGCATTTGTCTCCTGCTTGTTATAGCTGTTATCCAATTCATTCAGGATGCTGAAATTATAGAATCCCTTGTTGCCAGCCTTCAGATAGTGGGCATAGCTGCCGTCGCTGTTGTAGGCAGGAATGGCGCGGCTAGTGTTATAAGCATAGTTGATGGGGTTGTTGTCCGACTGTGCATACTGGCGATTGTTCAGATAGCCATTCAGATTGAACTGCACCTTCAGCTTTTTTGTCAGGTCAAAGTCAATTTTCGCCATGGCCGTATAACGACGGTTCATGGTGTTGTTGATTACATCGTCCTGATCAGTATAACCTATAGAAGTATAGTAACGCACTTTCGACGAACCGCCAGAGACCGACACGGAGTGATCGTGAGAGAAAGAGTTGTGGCAGAGGATGTCGAACCAGTCGGTGTTCATGGTTTGCATCCTTGATACTTGCTCATCGAAAGTCTGCTGGTCGTAAATGCCCAGATAGAGGTTGCTCAGAGCCTGCTCGTAGCCCACCTTAGGCATGTTGGGCGGATAAATGTAATGTTGTTCAGCCAGATATTGCGAGAACTGGATGCGCTCCACCGAGTTCATCAGATTGATTTTATCGTCTGTATAATAGGGACGTTTACGAAAGGTGAACTGTCCGGAATACGTGATAGTGGGTTTGCCCTCGCGACCGCTCTTGGTGGTCACCACAATCACGCCATTGGCCGCACGCGTTCCGTAGAGAGCAGTGGCGGCGGCATCTTTCAGCACGTCGATGCGGAGAATGTCCTGCGGGTTGATGCCAGCGATGGCATTACCAATGCGGTTGATGTAGTCGGGATCGTTCAGCACATCGGGCGACAAGCCTACAGGGTCGGAAAGGATAATGCCGTCGAGCACCCACAGCGGTTCGCGGTTACCGATGAGCGTGCTGGTTCCGCGAATACGGATGCGGTTGGTAGCATTGATTTCTCCACTACTACTGAGCGACACCAAGTCGGGAATCTTACCTTCGAGCATCTTCGAGAGGTCGGCCACACCGGGAATCTCAAGTTCGCTCATGTCCTTACTGGTGACCGAACTGGTGAGGTTGCGGCGGTCGAGCTGCTGATAACCGGTAACCACCACGCCCTGAAGTATTTGGGTGTCGCTTTTCATGTTGACTACCATATTGTTGCGGGCGGGCAGATGAACCGCCTGCATGCCGATGTAGGTGATTTGCACGCGGGCTTTCTCGGGCATGGGCTGGTCGAAATAGAATTCACCGTCGGCATTAGTAACGGTCATCATCTTGGTGCCCATAATCCTTACTTGCGCACCGATAACGGGTTGTTTGTCCTCGTCGAGCACATAGCCGCTCACTGTGTGCCGTCCCTTGGTGTCCTTCATCAAGCGGACAACCACGATGCCATTGTTCTCTCTGATCTCACATCCTATGTCGGCCATCACCTGTGTGATGACCTGTCTGGCCACAGCATTGGTTTGCCTCACGGTGACGCGCAGGTTCTTCACTTCGTCGGCGTTGTAGAGAAACTCGATGCCAGTCTGGCGCTCCACCTCGTCGAGAAACTGCTTTACGGTGGCATTCTCCATCGCCACGGTAATACGCGATTTGTCGAGAGCCTGAGCGGGCACCATCTGGGCGACCATCAGCGCCAGGATGAGCAGCAGACTTCTTTTCACGATTCTTTTCATCATCTCTTTTCTTTAAGGTGTTTTTTATGGATTGTTACCAGTTGTTTGCTTTTCTCAGTTGCTCACCGAGAGCGTGTCGTTCTGCAGCACGATGTTCACGTCGCAAGCCATCATGATGGCCTTCATGATGCGCTCCGCGCTGCCATAGCGCTTAAGGTTGCCCGTGAAGTGTATCTTGCGCAGCTTGTCGTCTGTGTAGTTCACTTTCTTGATGTCGTACCATTGTGCCAGCACGTCCATCAGGTGCTCCAGCGTGCTGTTCTCAAACACGAACAGACCCGTGTTCCACGCCGTGTAGGGGGTGGTGTCCACGTCCGTGAC
>JAEEGG010003789.1_pt1 | contig 37432 bp, 29 predicted proteins | sample 9134161 | NCBI WGS metagenome assembly JAEEGG01 (sample SAMN16246543, study PRJNA631951) | gut metagenome | biome: gut microbiome; feature: rumen; material: CR-attached | host: Bos | place: Iran: Karaj | collected 2018-10
GTGTTTGACAATATTATAAACATCTGACCTAAAGTAATTACATGAGGCTATCGTTAATAGCAAAAATACAAATACTAAATTATAAAATTTGTATTTCATAGTAAATCAAATTTTTATTTAACAAACCTATGCATGTCTAATATCAGGGCTTGGTCTAATTCTGCCAAGTGTTGCCGGTCGGTTTGGCTGAACATGGTTGCCAATACGCCGACAGAAGCCTTTACCGGACGCAATTCCAAGACATGCGAAAAAGCGGCTTTTAGCTTTTCTTCGTCCAAACGGGCTGCAGCAGGCAGGTCGGCAGGCCGTTCAAAGACCAAAAAACTGAAGACATCGTTTTCTTTGCCGGCCCACATTTTTTCGTAGTCGGGATGGATATTGTCCAAATAGGCTGCCACAGGATGCAAACCGCTGATATGAGCTTGCAATTCGTTCAAACAAAAACCGGCAAAACGCATAGGATTGATTTCTATAGGAATGGCCATTTTTCCGTTGTAACGAAATTCAATGTGCATGGGGAAATCATGCAGACCCAACTCTGCATTAATGCTTACCAGAAAATCGTAGAATTTGTTGAAATATTGGTCATAAATACTTTTGCTTGTGCAGTACAAGCGGTCGCTGACATCGTTGTCCGATGCAAAACGATGATGGAAAATATTCAGTATCACGGGTTTCTTTTCTTCGTCAAAATAGACATCTACGGCAAATTCATCACCATGGATGTATTCCTCCAACAAAAACCGGTGGCTGCCGACAACGAAATCAGGAAATTGCCGGCTGACATTTTCAAAATTGTTTTTTATGTCCGTCAAAGCATTGTCCCATTCTTGTTGATTTTGAATTACATATACGCCTGCACTGAGAAATCCTACCGAAGGTTTTATCACCAAAGGCAATTTCAAACCGGCTGTCGGAAAGGTGTACAATTCCTCTAAGGACAATTCTTGAAAATAGAAATCAGGATAAAGATGCCGGCACAAACGGCGAAAAGCCGCCTTGTCTTTCAAAAGACTGATTTTCTCTACCAATTCACTTTCAGGAAAATGTTTGTAAATCCATTCCAAGGCATTTTCCGACATGGTGTACATGCGGCCTTTTTGTCTATAAGATTGCTCAAATAAGGCATCATTTTGCAAATTCAAGGAATATCCTTGGTTTTTCAATTGTTCCGACATGGCATTGTACAATATAGGTAATTGCTTGCTGACAGCCATGTTTATCAGCATGTCGGATACGTAAGGTTTTTCTAATATCACCATATAAATATTCTTTCTTTAAAAAGGCAAAGGTAGCATATTTTGTCATATAATTAAAATGAAAAAAAATCATTTTTGCACAATATTTTGCCAAAGAAGTGCATTATATGGCATATAAAAAGAAAAAAATGAAAAAAATATATAGATTTTCCACGGGAGAGAGTTTTGAAGCGGAAAATTTCTTAGAAGTGCAAAAAATATTGCACGACCATGAACAATATCTGCAAAATTATCAAGAACTATTTGAAAATAAGGATGATAGTGAATATGTTGCAAGAGGCAACGGCTTTTGTGACTCTAAATTCAGTGATAGTTTTTTAGAAGGACAAATCGACAAGTATCAGCAAAAAGTGAATGAATTGAAAGTGTTTGCCAAACAAGCACTTAGAGCCGATATAAAAGTGTTGAAAAAACAGCATACTGCAGAACAATTATATACGCAATCACAGCGGATTTTGCAAAAATTAGAGCAAACAAAAGATTTTCAACAAGCCGACAAGGTAATGATTTATAGTGCCTTGCCGGATGAAGTGCAGACGGCCGGCTTTCTGAAAAAATGGTGCAACAAAAAACAATTGATTCTACCGACAGTGGTAGGGGATGACATTGTTCCGGTAGCTTTGACGGCAACCACCATTTTCAAAGAAGGTGATTTTCATATTTTGGAGCCGCAAAATGCTCCTTATGATGGTGATTTTGATTTAATTATAGTGCCCGGTGTGGCTTTCGACAGGTTGGACAATCGCTTGGGAAGAGGTCGCGGATATTATGACAGATTTTTAGCAAAGCATTTGTCAGTGAAAAGAATAGGCATTTGCTTTGACTTTCAACTTGTGGACGAAATTCCCACAGAACCCACCGACATAAAAATGCATGCGATAATATCGCTGTAATATTGATATTTCTAATTTTCATCAGCAAAATATTCACATGTTTTATTATCTGATTTTTTTTGCCAAACATGATTGGAAAAAACAATATATTGACAAAAAACCTTCCAAATGAGACTCAAAAACAGGATGCGAAAGCAGTTATTTGAGATGAATATTTTTTATGATGACAATTTTATCTGTTTGGGGATTGTTGTTTAAAATTCTGTTTGTCAATTGTTTGATGGTTTTAAACCAAGATATTTGTTTGAAAGAAAATAAAATAAACAAAAAATGCAATTTGTAAGAAAAAAAATGCGATATTTGCACTCTTAAAATTCATAAATTTATAAATAACATAAAACATTAAACTATGCCAGTAAAAATAAGATTACGTAGATGTGGAAAAAAGGGACAACCTTTTTATCATGTAGTAATTGCGGATGGTCGTGCACCTCGAGATGGTCGTTTTATAGAGAAAATTGGCACGTACAATCCGCTAACCAATCCAGCAACAATCGTTCTTGATTCAGAAAGAGCATTGCATTGGGTAAATTGTGGAGCGCAGCCAACTGATACTGCTAGAATGATTCTAAAAAGAGAAGGCGTTTATTTGAAAAAACACTTGGACGGTGGTGTTCAAAAAGGTGCTTTCACTCAAGAACAAGCCGATGCTAAATTAGCCGCTTGGAAAGAAGAAAAATCTAGAAAATTAAACAGTGTTGTTGAAGAAGAAAGAAATGCTGCAAGAAAAGATCGTAAAGATCGTTTGGCTGCAGAAACTAAAGTAAGAGAAGCCAAAGAAGCTGTTTTGAACGAAAAACGTAGAGCAGCAGCAGAGGCAGAAGCTGCCAAAAGAGCAGAAGCAGAAGCCGCTGCAGCAACCGAAACTGAAGCAACAACAGAAGCTCCGGCTGAAACAACAGCAGAAGAAAATCCAACAACTGAAGCTTAAGGGTTGGTGCTATATGTTTAGCGACTTTTTTTATTTAGGAAAGGTTACCAAACATTTCGGCTTACAAGGGGAAGTTGTAGTGTTGTTAGACACAGACGAACCCGAAAAATATTATTCTATGGAATTGGTTTATCTTGATATAGAAGGTGAACCAATTCCTTTTTTTATCGAAAATATCAAAGTAAAACAATACAACAAACTCATCATCAAATTCTCGGATGTGGATTTGGAATATGCTCAAAGATTGGCAGATGTGAAGTTGTATCTGCCGCTTTCCCAACTTCCAAAACTCATCGGCAATCAATTCTATTATCACGAAGTGATAGGTTTTGAGGTGGAAGATGTGCATTATGGAAAATTGGGCATATTGGAGGAGGTTTTGGAATATCCTGCTCAAGCTGTCTTCAAAATCAAACAAAATGACAAAGAAATTTTAATGCCGGTAGTCGATCCTTATATTAAACAAGTGGACAGGGAACATCGTAAAATGACGGTGGAAACTCCGGAAGGTTTGGTGGATTTATATCTCAACGAATAATTTTTGCAATAGCAAAATCGTCCAAAAACAACTTATTTTAACTATTGATTTGGCATTATTAATTATTTTTGCCAACATTATAGAATAATTAGAAAAAAATAAGTATTTTTGCTTTTTGAATAAATAGATAATATGCGATATTTGTATCCATACGGCAAAAAATACTTTTTGACTATTATATTGATAGTTGGTTGTGTGCTTGTCGGCATTTGCCAAGATACGCATTTATCTCAATTTTGGCTTTCTCCCACTTCCATTAATCCTGCAACAGCCGGCTTCTTTGACGGAAATGTTCGTCTTGGTGCCTATTATAGAACACAATGGAGAGCCATTTCAGAACCCTATCAAACGGCAGGCTTGGAAGTGGATTTGCCATTGAAAAAACGTGTAAGACAACAAGATATATTTTCCATGGGAATCAATGTGGATTATGATATAGCCGGTGATTCCAAATATAGCACCATACAAGGAATGATGTCATTGTCCTATGCTCATGCACTGAATCATCTCAACAACCACTTTCTTATGGGAGGTATATCGGCAGGTTGTGTGCAACGAAGTTGGTCGTATTCTTTGCTGAAATTTGATGAACAGTATCAAAACGGCACCTACGATCCGCATATATTGATAACAGAGCAATTTCCTAACAATGGTTTATTGTTTTTTGATTGCGGAGCAGGACTTGCTTGGTTTTATCAGCCGTCTCTTTCAGCACGTTATCAAGCCGGATTTAGTATGTATCATTTCAATCGTGCAAAAATTTCACTTTACAAAGATGACGATGTGCGTTTGCCGATAAAATATATCTCTTATTTTTGGTGTGCTTTAGGTGTCCGTGACAATATGGAATTGCAACCCAGTATTTTCTTCGCCCGCCAAGCGAAATATCAAGAAATTCAATTGGGAATGGCCTATGCCTATTTTTTCCATTTTGACAGCAAATGGTATATCAATCAATTAAATATCGGCTTGTATTATCGTTGGGGTGACGCTATTTATTTGGCAATCGGTGGAGAATGGAGACGTCTTACCTTGGGTATCAGTTACGATTTTAATGTTTCCAAATTGATGAAAGCCAGCGAGGCAAGGGGTAGTGTAGAAGTGAATTTATCTTATATTTTCAAAACCTATAAGGTTCCGAGAGCTAAAAGTATTCCATGTTATTTGTTTTAGATATGAAAAGGAAGTTGATAATCGGATTTTTATTAATCACTGCTTGTGTAAGTGCACAAGAAGTGTCTAAGACAAGTAATCTTGCTTTGGCCCAATATTGGGAGAAAACGGGAGACATACTGACTGCCACTTATTTTTATAAAGAAGCCTTCGCCGAACAACCCGTCCAACCTATAAACAGATATTATCATTATGCCGATTTGTGCAGGCAAATCTACCATTATTCAGAAGCAGAAACCTATTACGAGAAAGTCTGTCAGTCAGATAGTATTAATAGTTATCCGCAAGCATGGTTTTATTTATCGCTGGTTCAAAAAAATAATGCAAAATATAGTCAGGCAACAGCATCATTAAAAAAATATCAACAAACCAACGATGCTAATGATATCTTGCAACAAAGAACCATTGCCGAATTGGCATTTTTGGCAAATATTGAAGAAAAAATAAAAGATACTTTATGGGTGCAAGTGGAAAAAGCACCGACAAAAATCAATACGGAATATTCCGAATTCAATGCATACGATCATGCAGAGGGTATTTATTTTTCCGCATTACGTCCCTTGTCGGATAATAAATACAGCAATTTGATAGATCAATATGTTATTACACAAATATATGTGGCTCCATATATTGCTCAAGGGGTGGGAGAAGCATATTCCATATCGTCAAAAATCAACGATTCCCGCTATCATAATTGTCATTTTTGTTTCAACAAAGACCAATCTAAAATTTATTTTAGCCGTTGTTTGGTCAACGACAAACAAACTCGTTATAGCATTTGGACAAGCACCATTGATGACAATGGTCATTGGAGCAAACCTCAAAAATTGAATGCCACCATCAATCAAGAACAATCTTCCAATTCTAATCCGTATTTGTTGGAATTGGAACAATATGATATTTTATATTTTGTATCTGACAGGGCAGGCGGTTATGGCGGAAAAGATATATGGTATTCCATTATAGAAAATGAAGAAATAAGCGAACCGGTGAATGCAGGAGCCAAAATCAATACAGCCGGTAATGAAACAACACCATTTTATCAGTTGTCAACGCATAGACTATATTTCAGTTCTGATTTTCATCCCGGATTTGGCGGTATGGATATTTTCTATTCCGAAGGAGAATTGTCATCTTGGTCGGAAGTGAAAAATGCAGGCTATCTGCTTAATTCTCCTGCCAATGAAACACATTTTGTTTTCAACGAAACCGATAGCAGCGGCTATTTTTCTTCCAATAGAAAAGGCTCCTTTTATTATGGCGAAGAAAGTTGCTGTGATGATATTTATAGTTTTGAATTAAAACCGGATACATTAATCTATTATTGTGATACCTTGTTGGCTATCAATCATGAAGAAATTGAACAAAATATTCAGCAATTATTGCCGATAACTTTGTACTTCCACAATGATGAACCAAATCCGAAGTCGATGGATACAACTACCACCATAGACTATAAAACCACTTTGCAGCAATATGTGAAAATGATAGGCATTTATCAAGCAGAGTATTCAAAAGGATTGAAAGACAAAGAAAGAGGTCAGGCCAAGCAGGATATTGAAGATTTCTTTATCCAGAAAGTAGAATATGGATTGCAATTGTTGGATCAAGTAAAACAATGGTTGTTGATAGATTTGCAACAAGGCAACGATGTAACAATGACAGTTACGGGTTTTGCCAGTCCCTTGTTCTCCGATAAGTACAATACCAATTTGTCATCCAGAAGAATTGTAAGTTTTGAAAATTATATTTGCAATCAACCGGAATTTAAACCATATATCGGCAAGACACTTCATTTTATCCGACAGCCTAAAGGAAAATCCTTGGCGGCAAAATATGTCAGCGACAATCCTAACGACAAACGAAATTCAGTTTATAGTATTTCGGCGGCATTGGAGCGTAGAATACAATTGACAGAATATCAGTCGATACCATCAGAAAATAAAAAATATTTGTCTGCCGTAATGCTGCCGGCGGCAAAAACCATTACCATCAAAAAACAAAAAAATATAGATGTTTATGACTTTTGTTTTGAAATTAAAAATATTGGGAATGAGGAACTTATTATCAATTCTGTTACCTCAACATTGCCGGAAATAAAACTTCTTTTGGATGAAAAAATAATAAAACCACATGGAAATACGTTATTACATATTTATTGTCGCCAATCGGATTTCTTTAATAGAAAAACAGGAATAATAGAAATAAAATCAAATACACAAAAGGAAGACATTGAAGTAATTTTAGAATGAGAATCTACAATAAAAAAATAGTTGAGTGGCTAATATTAGTATTGATAATCATCACTTTTGTGGGTGTGATTGTCTATACCAACTATATGCTTGACAAAATTGCAGATTCAGAACGACAAAAAATAACCATCTGGGCGGAAGCCATTCACCAAAAAGCCGATTGGATGGCCTATACCGAAGACTTTTTTTCCACTATCAGTGAAGATCAAGCCAATAGAGCCAATTTGTTGGGACAAGCTTTCAAAAAAATAGTCAACTCCAATCCCAACGAAGATATTACCCTTTATGTGGATATGATAGCCTCCAATAAAACAATTCCTTGTGTTTTAATGGACGAACAATACCATATTACAGAAACTAAAAACATTGATTCTGTAGAATTGAAAAATATACTTTCTCAAGACAATCTACAACAATCTTTGGAAGATAACGGCTATAAAAAAATCCCAATCAACTATTATAGAAATAGTTATGTATATCTCTATTACAAAGAATCTTACATTTATACACAATTGAGAACCATGATGGACAATTTGACTAAAAATTTCTTCTCGGAAGTAGTGGAAAATGCTCCATCGGTACCGGTAATTATTACAGATTCTTCTAAAAATGAAATTATCGCATACGGAAATATCGACACAGGACAAATTCATAGCAAAGTCTATCAAAAAACATTGATAGCAGAGATGGAATCTGACAACGAGCCCATAAAAGTTTCTACAGGTACTAACAATTATAGTTATGTATTTTATAAAAATTCCGGTGTTTATACAACTTTGCGATTTTTGCCGATTATTGAATTTTTATTAGTAATTTTGTTCGCTGTAATTATTTATATGTATATCAATCGAACCAAAGCATCGGAGCAAAATCAAGTATGGGTGGGAATGAGCAAAGAAACTGCACATCAATTAGGTACGCCGATTTCTTCTTTGATGGCATGGTCGGAATTGCTAAAAAACGAACATATAGATGATTCTATTTTAAACGAAATCAATAAAGATATTTCCCGCTTGGAAAATATTGCACAACGTTTTTCTAAAATCGGTTCCGATCCGAAGTTGGTAGATGAAAATATCAATACAGTGATAAGCGAATTTGTTGCATATTTCAAAAACAGAACTTCTTCCAAGGTAAGTTTTATTGTCAATATGCCACAGCAAGAATTGCATGCCAACATATCAAGACATTTGTTTGAATGGGTGCTGGAAAATCTGTGTAAGAATGCTGTAGATGCCATGAACGGAGTGGGGAATATTACCATAGACTTGTTTGATAACAAAAAATATATCTATATTGAAATATCCGATACAGGAAAAGGCATTGAAAATAAATATCAAAAAAATATTTTCAAACCCGGTTTCACTACCAAGGAACGTGGCTGGGGTTTGGGATTGACATTAACACAACGAATTGTAAATGAATATCATAAAGGAAAAATAGAATTAAAAAATTCAGTAGTAGGAAAAGGAAGTACATTTAAAATAACATTGAGAAAAAATAATTAAATAAATAATAATTTAAATTAACTAAAATGAAATCAAAATTACTAATCTTTATCTTGACATGTTGTTGCATGGGGCTGTTTGCACAACAAATGATTGTCATCTCGCCAAAGGAAACGCAAAAGGCAGAGAAATTGTATAACAGCGGTTTAGAGAAATTCAACAAACAATCTTACGATGCTGCCATCAAAGATTTGAAGGAATCTATTAAGACAAATGCTAATCTTACTGAGGCTTACAAGTTGTTGGCAAAAGCATACCAACAAAACAACCAAAATGAAGAAGCATTGAATACTTTACAAGCGTATTCAAATGTTATCAGTCAAAAAGATACGGCATATTTTCTAATGTCAAAATTAGAAATGGAAATTGGAAAATATCAAGAAGCTGTTTCTTACGCCGACCAAGCATTGGCAGTTAACAATAGCGATTACAAAACCTATTATGTAAGAGGTTTGGCCAATTATCTTGCAGAAAACTACAATGCTGCAGTTGCAGATTTTAGCAATGCCATCAACCAAAATGCCAATGTTGCTCAATTGTACAACGAACGTGCAAGTGCCAACAGAATGAATGGCAATTACGAAGCTGCCATCGCTGACTATGCAAGTGCTATACAATTAAATGGTAATGAACCTGCATATTACAACAATATGGCAAGTGCTCAATACGAAAATGAACAATATGATGATGCCATTTATTCTTATAGTCAGGCATTGTCATTAAACGACAAATATTATTCTGCTTACAACAATCGTGGATTGGCAAAAATACAAATGTTGGATTATGAAGGTGCTATAGAAGATTTTAATGCATGTCTTTCTATCAATCCTGATTTATATCAAGCATATAGCAATCGTGGCTATGCTTATTACAAATTGAAAGAATACGATAAGGCCGTTGCAGATTTCACCACAGCTATCAACAAAAATAGCAACTATGGTGAAGCATATATGCACAGAGGCAATACAAAAGAAATGATGCGAAATCCGGAAGGTGCTTGCCAAGACTGGGCAAAAGCCGCTGAATTAGGTGTTGAAAAAGCTCAAGAATATATTAACAATCAATGTAAATAGAGAATATTATGAAACGTTTATTTTTATTATTAGCAATCAATATGTTCATTTTGGCATCTTTTGCTCAAAATGTTGAATTTACTTCTGAGAATTTCCCAAATGACAAATCGGGTTTAAAAGAAGCTATCAATAATATTAAATCAGGTAACAGTTGGTTTAAAGATGATGACGCCATTTCATACGTATCTGCACTTAATTTCTATTTAGAAGCTAATAAATTCAATCCTAACAATGCAGAATTGAATTACAAAATTGCTAAATGCTATTACGAAATAGGTGATGCAAACAATGCTGCCAAATATGGTGCAAAAGCATACGATTTGAATCCAAATATCAACAATGAAGTTATTTTCTTCAAAGCACTCAACTGCCAATACAATATGGAAGTTGTTCAAGCAATTGACTTGTACGAACAGTTCTATGACAAACCGGGTACAACGGCAGAAGAAAAAATAGAAACTAAAAAACATATTGCAGAATGCGAAAGATGCAAAAATATGATGCAATATGAATTCAACTGCTTCATTGACAACATGGGCAGCAAAGTCAATACAGAATTTGACGAATATGGTCCTGTAATTACTTTAAATGATTCCACTTTGTATTTCACTTCCAGACGTGAAGGTAAAAAGATTAAGATTGCCGGTGACGGAAAATATTATGAAAATGTATATGTAAGCCATATTGGTCCCGATGGAGAATTCAATCTTCCTACACGTGTAGTAAAATTGTGTGACAAAAAACATGTGGCTGTTCAAGCTATTGCTAAAGACGGCAAACATATAGTGGTTTACAAACCTAAAAAAGGCGGAGATTTGTATGAAGCTACTATGACAAAAAATTCTTTCGGCAAACCCAAAAGTATGGGTAACAATATCAATACAAGAGCTCACGAAACTTCCGCATCTTATTCTTTGACAGGTGATACTTTGTATTTCTGTTCAGAAAAGAATGGCGGTCAAGGCAAACACGATGTATATATGACTGTAAGAGACGGTAAAAAATGGGGTAAAGCCGTCAATATGGGAACTACTATCAATACCGAAGGTGACGAAATAGCAGTTTATGCTCATCCGGATGGTACATTATATATTTGTTCCGATGGTCATGAAACAATGGGCGGTATTGACATCTTTATTGCTAAACAAGAAAATGGTCAATGGTCCAAACCTCAAAATATCGGTTATCCAATCAATACTCCTAATGATGATGTTTATTTTGTAGTAACTCAAGACGGCAAATTTGCATACTATTCTTCTGCAAAAACAGAAGGCTTGGGTGGTCAGGACTTGTACAAAATTACTTTGTTGGGACCTCAAAAACAATTCGTTCTTTATTTGGACAATACTTTGATTCGCAATATTGATATCTTGGAACAAGCACAAGCCAAAGCAATGGAAGTGGAAAAAGACAAGATTACTATTGTTAAAGGTGTTGTTTTAGATGCTGATACAAAGCAACCTGTTTATGCTACCATCGAATTGTCAGATGTTGACGAAAACGAACTATTGGCAACATTCACCTCCGATAGTGTAAATGGAAAATATATGCTTTCTTTGCCGGCAGGCAAAAACTATGCTGTAGCAGTGAAAGCTGAAGGTTATTTGTTCCATTCAGAAAATTTTGATATTCCAGACACTGCCGATCAACAAACAATAGAACAAACTATCTATTTGGATAAGATTGCCGTTAACAAGACTATTGTTTTGAAGAATATATTCTTCGACAATGCAAAGGCAACCTTACGTCCGGCTTCTATGGTTGAAATTGAAAATGTATATAAATTGTTAACTGAAAATCCGACATTGTGCATTGAAATTTCCGGACATACCGATAATGTAGGTAGCAGTGCTTACAACAAGAAATTGTCTAACAACAGAGCAAAAGCAGTTGTTGATGCTTTGGTAAAGAAAGGTATTGACAAAACTCGTTTAACCTATAAGGGTTATGGTTTCGACAAACCAATTGCAACCAATAAGACTCCGGAAGGAAGACAATTGAACCGTAGAACAGAATTCAAGGTTACGAAAATGTAATGTTGAAATCAAATACAAAGAAAAAGGCTGATGTTAATCAGCCTTTTTTTATTTCTTAAAAACGAAATAAACCGCTAATATAATACAAATAAAAGCAGCTAAATGATTCCATCTTATTTGCTCGTTTCTAAATACCAATAGGGTAAATATGGTGAAAATAGTTAAGGAAACAACTTCTTGAATAATTTTTAATTGTACTAAAGAAAAAGGACCTCCATTCGCCTGAAAACCAATTCTATTGGCAGGTACTTGAAAACAATATTCAAAAAAGGCAATACCCCAACTAATCACTATAACACCTATCAAAGGTAGTGATTTAAACCAGTTGTAATTGTTTAGTCTTAAATGACCATACCATGCCAAGGTCATAAAAATATTTGATATACACAAAAAAATGATTGTTTGTACAGCTTTATTCATGTTGTTGATAGTATTCAATGAGTCCTATGATAGGATTTTGTATTATTTTATAAATATGGATATGATATTCTTCTGCAACAATATATAATTGTTTTTCAAATACTTTTGCTATAGATCCCACAAAACCGATAGGCCATGTTTTGTGTTCTTCAAATGGTAAAACTTGTTCGTTGAAAAAGGTGCGAAAACATTCTTTCACCAATTCATTTATATATGGATGTTCAATATGCTCTGATGCGAAGTGGGAAAACTGCGAAAAATATGCATTCGTTTTCTGTGTGGCATACAAGTCGGTGATGATCTCAGATTTGTTTTTTTGATAGGTTTGAAAAAATGTTTCTTCCAAATCTACCGGAAATTTATTTTTAAGAAAATTTTTCAAAATCATTTTGCCGATGTAGGTGCCACTCCCTTCATCACCAAAAATATATCCTAATGAGAGTATCGATTTTTTTATCTTTTTTTGCTCGTAAATACATGTATTAGAGCCTGTTCCGAGTATGCAACAGATACCTTTATCCTCGCCAAAAATCGATATTGCCGCTCCGAGTGTATCTCCCTCCACAAAAATGGCTGCATTTTGAGATATTGTTTTCAAGTGACGGCACATCATTTCTTGTTTTATGCTTTTGGCACAGCCAGCACCGAAAAAATGGATAACCTTAATTTTTGCTTTGTATAAGTCGAGTAGGGAAGAAGCCTGCGAGATAATAGTTTGTATTTCTTCCTCTGAAAGGTAGTTGGCGTTGATGCCCTGTGTTTTAAATTGCTTTAAAACTTGATTTCCGTCTATCAAACACCAATCTATACTGGTTGCTCCACTGTCAGCTATGAGTTTCATAAGTGATTTTAAAATGCAAAAGTAGAAAAAAATATGTAAAAAATATGAAATTTTACAACCGATTAAGATGTAAAATAATGTAAAATTATTATTTTACAGATTGTAAAATACGTAAATTATGTAAAATATGTATGATAATTTACAGTAAAATGGTATTATTTGCAAAAATTTAAACGAATAAATCATATTTAATAACATTAAATAACTTAATTACAAGTTATTATAATATTATATTTAAATAAATTATTTAGTATAATTTTGTAAAAAGTAGCTAATATATATCAATTTTATATAAAAATAATTAAATTACTATTATATAGTTAATTAAAATTATTTAATTAAATAAATAGTTTAAGTATTTTTGTAAATTTTAATTTTGGAAAATAGAAATTATTTTTCATTTCTTGTGTTGACAAACAAAAATAGTTGTATATTTGCAAATTGTAAAAACGATAAAAAACGTAAAACGATGGAAGAAATAGTACAACGATTAACTGAATTTATGAAAGCAGAGGGTTTGAGTAAATCTAAATTTGCAGAACGTATTGGCGTCAATCCTTCTGCCATAACACATATTTATAGTGGTCGTAATGCTTTAACGGATCATGTGCAGGCAAAAATACTTATGGCATTTCCAAATCTAAGCTACAATTGGTTTATCAAAGGAGAAGGAGATATGTATAGCTCCTCTACAGTTGAAGAATCAACCGGTACATTATTATTCCCTGAAAAAGACGATTCTCAAGAAGATAATATCAGCACAAATAGCGACACAAATGCGACAAATATTCAACAAGAACCTTCTTTAGAACCCTCAGTGACAATGGAAGAAAAGTCAGAAATAGTTCCCGAAATAGAAAAAGAAGCTCAACAAGCATCTGTAGACTTGCCTACAAACATAGAGCCAATATCACAACCTCAAACATCTGATTCACCACAAAACCCATCAGCAGTTCAATCGTCTGCAGAATCCATTGTTTCAGTTACCCGGCAACAAGAAGAGGTTGTAGAGAAAAAAGAAACAACTTGCTCTCGCAAAAGAAAACAAGTTGTTAAAATGATATTTTTCTACGAGGATAAGACCTTTGAAGTCTTTTTTCCTTCTGAAGATGACTGTTTTTAATCTACGATTGTCATTTCATCAATCAGTCGTTGTGCTCCGGCAAATTTGTCTATAATAAACAGGCAATAGCGAATATCCAAAGTAATATTTCTGCATTGGTCAGGATCGTATTCTATATCACTCATGGTTCCTTCCCAGCAGCGGTCGAAATTCAAACCTATCAATTGTCCATTGGCATTTAGAACCGGACTTCCGGAATTTCCACCAGTAGTGTGGTTGGTGGCGACAAAGGCAACCGGCAATTCTCCTTTTGCATTGGCATAGCGACCATAATCTTTATTTAGGTACAATTGTTTCAATTTGGGTTCTACTACATAGTCGTAGATATCCGGATTTTCCTTTTGCATAATACCTTCAATGGTGGTATAGTGTTTGTATTGTACGCCGTCTTTAGGACTATATCCGCCCACTTTTCCATAGGCGACACGCAAAGTCAGGTTGGCATCCGGATAGAAGTGCTTGTCGGTTTGCATTTCCATCAATGCTTTGGTCCAGATTCTGTTCAATGAATCCAATTGTGTTTTCAGTTGATTATAAGCTATTTGTGTGTTTTTGATATAATTGTCAAAAATCGGGTAGGCGAAAGTTGCCAAAACGTCGTTTTTATATTTTTTTATTGCTTTTATATCACCTTTTTCCAATAGAGATATCAGTTTTTCTTTTTGACAAAATATTGATTTTGAATAAATAGTATTGGCCAATTTCTCTACTTGTACATTGTTGGATGGCTGATTGTTAAAATATTCTTTTGCCAATAAAACAAACAATTCTTTATCTACATTAATATTATAGTCTTTGTAGAAACTATTTACAGACTGAATGTATTTTTGCATTGTTTTGTTTTTCAATTCCTGCGACATATTTTCATCCAAATTGAATAATCCTTTCATTTGCCAAGCAAATGAAATAATTTCAATGCTATAGAATGCCTCCATAAAATAAGAATTTTCTTTGGCAACAGGTTTCATTTGAGCATATAGATTTTTGTATGCTTCCAGCAAATTACCATAGTTTTTCTGTCGGGTGGCATCTTGGTTGACCCATTGAATAAATCTATTTTCAAGTTCTTGTTTTTTTGCTATAGTATTCAATCTTACTAATCCTTTGGACTCGCCAATCCATTTTTTCCATCCGTTGGCAATGTTGGCTGCTTTGGCAGAATATTGTATTCTTATCAATGGATCGGAATTCATATATCTTTTTATGATATCTAAGCGTTTGGTGCGTAAATCTATGGCAATGGGATCGGTTTGATTTTGTATCAATTCCACTCCCCAAGATGTGAGAAATTGTTGTGTAGAACCCGGATAGCCGAATACAAAGGTAAAATCACCTTCGTTGATGTCTTTTATGGAAATGGTTAAATGTTTTTTAGGTTTGTAGGGGACATTATCCTTGCTGTATGGTGCCGGATTTCCGTTTTTGTCGGCATAAATTCTGAATACAGAGAAATCACCTGTATGACGTGGCCACATCCAATTGTCGGTGTCGCCGCCAAATTTGCCGATATTTGATGGGGGAGCACCCACTAAACGAATGTCGGTAAACACTTCGTTGATGAACAACAAATATTGATTATTGTTGTAAATAGGGGTAATACGGGCTTGATAGTGAGTGCCTTTTACGGCCTCTGCCTTTATTTTTTGGCAATTTTTACTAATGATAGCATGGCGTTCGGCTTCTGTCATTTGGTCGTTTACGCCTTGCAATACTTCCTTGGTAATATCTTTCATAGAAATCAGGAAAGTGACAGTAAATCCCGGGTTTGGCAATTCTTCTTCCAGACTATTGGCCCAAAAACCGTGGGTGAGATAATCGTGTTCCAAAGAACTGTGTGCTTGGATGCGTCCGTATCCGCAATGATGGTTGGTGAGCAATAAGCCTTGGTCGGAAACTATCTCTCCGGTACAGCCGCTACCAAACAATACTACGGCATCTTTCAAACTGCCATGATTGATACTATAAATATCTTCTGCAGATATTTTCATACCATTGGCTTGCATATCTTTTTCATTAAGTGAAAGAAGATAGGGCAGCCACATGCCTTCGTCTGCTTGTGCAAACATATAAAAAAATATGCACAAACTTGTCAAAATAATTTTTCTATTCATATTCAACATGTTTTAAAATAATTTTTGTCGTTTTAGTAAATAATTCATCATCACTTGATGAAAACCTTCGTTGATGTCAACTTCTACTAAATCGATTTGATATTGACCACAATGAATTTTCAATTCATCTTTAAATGATTGAATTTGTTTTTTATAGATATGTTTGATTTCTTGAGGATTGACTTTTAGCTCCTGCTTGCTTTCCATATCTATTAATTTATAGGGTTTGTTGTCAAAATTGAAATCAATTTCCAATTTCTTGTCATAGACATGAAAAAAAATCACGCTATGTTTGTTGTGTTTCAAGTGTTGAAGGGATAAAAACAATTCCTCTTTTCTCTGAAAATCAAAAGCATCGCTGAAAATAATCACCAAAGATCGTCTGTGAATGCGTTCTGCAATTTCGTGCAGACATTCAGCAATGTTGGTATCGCTTATTTGGCCATTGTATTTCGGCACCAATAGTTTTTCCATCTCGGCAAATAACATTTTATGATGAATGCTACTTGATTTGCAGGGGGTGTGTAGATTTACTTTGTCATCAAACAAAGATATTCCTACCGCATCCCGTTGACGGCGAAGCAATTGTATCAAGGCTGCCGCAGCATAGACAGAGAAATAGATTTTATTAGGGTTGGCTAAAGTAGGTTGCTCTAAACGTGGAAAATACATCGATTGTGAGCAATCTATCAATATTTGACAGCGAAGATTGGTTTCTTCTTCATATTCTTTTACAAAATATTTGTCGGTTTTCCCATAGAGCTTCCAGTCTATATTTTTAGTAGATTCTCCGGTATTATAGGGTCTGTATTCTGCAAATTCCACCGAAAAGCCATGAAACGGACTTTGGTGTAAACCCGTGATAAAACCTTCAACCAATTGATTAGTTGTAAGTTCTAAATTATTAAATTGGCAAAATTCTCGTATGTCAATTTTGTTGTTCATGGTTGGCAAAGATAACATTTTTTTACTTACAACAAACAAAAAGGGACTTAAAAAAGTCCCTTTTGCAAGTGGTGCTAACTAGAATTGAACTAGTGACCTGCGGATTTTCAGTCCGACGCTCTACCAACTGAGCTATAGCACCATTTGAGAATGCAAAAGTAGAAAAAAAAACAATATAAAACCCTAAAATTGAAAATTATTTTTGAAAAAAAATAAGAAAACATTGTCTTTTAATATTTTAGTGTTTGTTTCATATTTTTTAATGGCAGTTGAAATAGTGCAATAAAAGTGCGAAAATCATAAAAAAATATTGTATCTTTGCCAAAAAAATAAAGCAATGTCAGGAATATTATTTGACAAGGTCATTTTCGGACCGATACATAGTAGAAGATTGGGCAATTCTTTGGGAATTAACCTCATGCCGGAAGATATAAAGTATTGTACCTTCAACTGTATTTATTGTGAATGTGGTTGGGCACAAACCAGTGAAGTAGAGTATAGGCATTTATTGCATGCAAAAGATATGATTCCTATTTTGGAAACACGTTTTCAACAGTTGTATGATAATGGTACGCAAATAGATTCCATTACTTACTCAGGCAATGGCGAGCCGACATTACATCCTGAATTTGAAGAAATTACAAATAAAATTATAGAATTAAGAAATCAATACTATCCTCATACTATCATTTCTTGTTTGAGCAATTCCACACAATTGCATCGTCCGGATGTGTTAAGAACTTTGCAAGCCATTGACAATCCTTTGCTAAAGTTGGATGCCGGCACACAAAGCATGTTTGATGCCATCAATCAACCTTTCAAACATATCGATATAGACGAATTGACAGAAAATTTGTGCAAATTTAATGGTCAACTCACCATTCAAACCTTGCTATTAAGAGGTATGCATGACGGCAAAATAATAGACAATACCACCATAGAAGAAGTACAAGCATGGTTGGAACGTATCAAACGGATTCATCCTCATACTGTTATGCTTTATCCGATAGACAGAGAAACGCCAGAAAAAGAGTTGATAAAACTTTCTAAAGAAGAATTGGAAAAGGTAAAAGAAAAAGTTGAACAATTAGGAATAAAAACATTGATATACTAATGCAAAAGACAACTGTTCCTTTTGAAATACAATATTTAGAAAACAAGTCAAATATACATTTGATTTTAAATGTAAAAATCGGACGAAAACAAGCCCGAATGGTGATAGATACAGGAGCATCGCATTCTTGTATATCACCTGAATTGGCAAAACCTATTCCGGGAAAAGATAAAATAGAAGTGGATTATGTGGCAAGTGCCAGCGGAAACGATTTATCTAATGAAATACAAAGAGTTCCAAGTGTAAAAATAGGGGATTTTACATTAAAAAATTATCAGTTTTTGGTTTTGGATATTTCACATATCAATTTGATGTTTGAAAAATTGAATATCAAACCTATTGTCGGTTTTTTAGGAAGTGATATTTTACTCAAATACCATGCGGTAATTGACTATAATACAAGAACTTTATATTTAAGTAAATAGGTTTAGTTTTGTTTGAAAAACAACCTTAACAGCACACTTTCCGTCAGCAAAAACAATAAACAAAGTATCAAAAACAAAGGGTATAGTTGAATGCCGTTGTTGCTAATTTTTTCTTTGATACTTGCTATGGATTTGTGTTGTAAATTCAGTAATGTAAAATGACTGAGTTGATAGTCTTTTATCAGGTCATCCAATTCTTTGTAATTGTAAAAGTCCATATCCGATTCACGTCTATTATAGTTAAAAGCGATAGATGATACCGGTTCGCTACCGGTTGTTACTTGATAGATGCCGTCGTGAAGAATTTGATTGTGTGTCAAAAAACGAATGTTGTTGGTTTTTGACAGCATTTCAGGAATAAAAGTTTCTTTTTTGTCTTCAGTTTGTATTTGCAATATGGAAGGGTTTAAAGAACTGTTGATTTCAATAATATCGTTGCTGCCAATTACATAATATAATGATTGATTGGTATTTTTTGCTGCCATATTGAGCATTGTGGGAACAAAAATAGCATGTTCCGGGAAACGGGAAAATTGATTATCCAAAGGAACTGTCAACAAATAGGTAAAACCCTTGCCGACTTGTTGGCAAATTAGAAATTCATCGTTGTTTTCCAAAGAAATAAGCACCTGTTTGTTATGACCGATCGTCTTCTGCAATTTGTAATGCTTTTGAACAACCGGTAAGTCAATATTTTCCGGATATTGCTCAAAAACATTGCGATATAGTTGATGTTCTAAATTGATTTTGTCAATTTTGGTGAGAGATGTATCCAATTTTTCTATCTGCGGCAAACCTAAATAGGTGTTTAACTGATTGTTGTAGTTGGATTCATCGGGTGAAAGTAAAAGCAGATTGCCGCCTTCGTTTAAATATTGGCTAAGTTCTTGTGAAAGTCCGTCTGTAATTTGCTTGTTCAATTCAATGATAATCAAATCTTGTTCCGGTAGTAACTGATAGTTGATACTTTTTGTTTCACAAGATGTAAAATGAATGCTGCTATCGCTTTCAAAAAGCATTTTTATATATTTATTTTCTTTTGAATGAAATACATATAAAATATTTTTTACATCATTGGTGGTGAGTGTATAATATAGTTTATCGTCAAAAGAAATAGGGTAGTCTGTAATGGAAAGATAACCTTTTTGGATTTTTTTATTGTCAGTTGTAAAATTAAGGACGGTTTCTATGTGACTCTCGGGTTGAATATTGAGAGAAGAAATAGACTTTTGTTGACCATTTAGCATCAATTTAAGCGGCACACTTTCAATTGATTCATCCGAATGATTGGAAATAGATACATGCATGGCAACCGGTTCGTTTGACATGATTTCATTTGTCAAAAGCCATGCCGAGTCAATGCTGATATTTTTGACTTTATTGGCTGCCAGAGGGATGAGATACACTTGGATGGAAGAATCGGGTTTGATGTTTGATAGAGTAGTGCTACTTTTTTGAAAATCAGATATTAAATACAAATTTTTTCCTTTTTTTACAGCATGTTTACCTTGTAAACAATAGTTGTAAATTTTGTCCAAAGAACAGAATGTCGGCGACAATTCGATAGTTTCCACTTCTTTGGTAAAATCTTGTTTTGAAAAAGGATTTTGATATTTTGCCAACAAATCGTTGGTGAGTAAAACAAACTGTGTATTTTCGTCAAAAGTAGCTGCAATAGCTTGTGCCTGTTTTTTCGCTTCATGAAACAAGTTGCCGTCTTTACTTTTGTTTTCCATTGAAAATGAATTGTCTATGTAAATATAGACTAAATTGTTTTGCGTAGCTATTGCATTGTTTTTTCTATTGATATAAGGTTTGGCAAATACCAATATCAAACAAGCCAATGCCAACAAACGCAAAGCGAGAACAATCCATTTTTTCAGTTGGGATGTTTTTTGAGTTTGTTGTTTTAAATTTTGAATAAAAGAGTTGTTGGAAAAAAAATAAGTTTGGTATCTCCTAAAATTAAAAAGGTGGATAATAATAGGAATCAGCAGGGCAAAAAGGGCAAAAAGAAAGGCAGGATGGGTAAAATGCATGATTATTCGTGAGATGTCAATTTATGGAACAAAGTCTCCATACCTTTTCCTTCTGATTGTTGTAGTAAATTGTCGATAGAATCGTCTGCTTTGATTTTGCCTAAATCAATGATGATGGCACGACTGCAAATGGCTTCCACTTCTTGCATAATATGCGTAGAAAGTAAGATAGTTTTGGTTTTACTGATTTCTCGTATCAAATTTCTGATACCAATCAATTGGTTGGGGTCTAATCCGGAAGTCGGTTCATCCAATATAAGTACTTCTGGATCGTGTATCAATGCTTGTGCTAAGCCGACTCTTTGTTTGTAACCTTTTGACAAAGTGGCTATCTTCTTATTTTGCTCCAATGTCAAACCGGTTAATTCAATAATTTCCTCTATGCGTTGTTGTAAATTTTTCACCTTGTGTACACCACCTACAAAATGCAGACTTTCTCGTACATACATGTCATAATATAGTGGGTTGCTTTCAGGCAGATAGCCGATTTTTTTAGCGATTTCAATAGGATTTTCCAATACATTCATTCCACAAACAAATACCGAACCGGAGGTCTGCGGTTGATAACAGGTAATAATTTTCATCAGTGTGGACTTACCGGCACCATTAGGTCCCAAAAGTCCTACAATTTCTCCTTGTTTCATGGAAAAAGAAACGTTGTCAAGTGCTTTTTGTGTTCCAAAAATCTTAGTTACATTTTTAACTGTTATTGACATGTTGATGAAATTTAAAGGTTAAATAAACAGGTGAGTAAAATCCTCGTTAATTTTCGCTTGATAGCAATTAAATCCGTATTGTTTTGCCACTTCAATATTGGCAGCTCCATCGTCAATATAGAAACATTGGTCGGGAATCAAATGAGAATCTGCTATCATCATATCGTATATTTTTCTATCCGGTTTGCAAACACCTAATTGGTAGGATAGGTAAGTCTTGTCGAAATAATCGGATAGGGTATGACCGTTTACGTCAAAATATTTCTTTAGACAATATTCAAATATGAATTGATTGATATTGCTCAACATTAATATTTTATATTTTTTGTGTAATTCCAATATCAAATCTAGTTTCTTTTGCGGCAAACCGGTGAGGAAACTTATATAAGCATTCATCAATTGAGTGTTGGTGATATTCGGTCCAACCATTTTTTTCAGTTCCGCAAAGAATTCGTCATTAGAAATTTTGCCTTCCTCAAACATCAAAAACAAGCCTTTTTGTTTGTAGTTGTCAATGAGTTCGCCAATGGTATCACAACCTAATTGTTGGAAGGCTTCTATGCATTTTTGTTTGTCTAAATTGAGTAGAACGCCGCCAAAATCAAATATAATTGTAGTGATATGACTATTTAGCATTTGATTCATCTAATTGATATATATGTTTCAAATTACGTCCCAATTGGTTGTAATCTAAGCCGTGACCGACCACAAATTTGTTTTCAATTTCAAAAGCGATATAGTCAATTGGAATTTTTTCTTTGTAGGCCTTGCGTTTGAAGGTCATGGTGGCAATTCTTATATCTTTTACATTGAAATCTTTTAAATATTCTGTCAAAGTTTTGATGGTCAAACCGGTGTCAACAATATCTTCTACAATTATTACCCGTCTGCCGGAAATATCTTTATTGATGCCTAAAGAAATATTGACAGTTTGTGTACTTTTGGTACCTTGATATGAAGAACATTTCATACTGCAAAGTTCCACAGGAATGGTTAAATAGTTCATCAAATCGGCTGTAAAAGGAATGCTGCCTTCCAATATATTGAGTAAAATCGGAATATCGTCCTTGTAGTCATTGTCGATTTTTTGAGCTACTTTTTTGATGGCCGTTTGAATGTCATCTTCGTCAATGTATTTTTTAAATACCTTGTCGTGAAGTTGGATGGTATTGTTTTTGGTTAAATATCTTAAAATTACATTTCTAACATCAAAACGGAAATCCGGAACATCTTGTTTTACATTGAAACTTACATTTTCTTCCGATTTCTTTTTGTTGTAAATTTCATCAACTGTATCTTGATAGAATTTGTAGATGACGGCTCTTTTTAATTTTAATGTAGGTGCCAAAAAGTTGTTTTTGTCAGTCCATTCTTCAGTTACAAGTCGGAAATTCTTAATTTGTTCGTGAGGACTAAGTGTTTTGTTGTATTTGGCCACTTCTTTTTGGAATAATTCAAAAATAACCGGATGATTGATTAAATCTACATTGTCTCTGTAATCTATTTTGTTTTTGCTTGCCCAAGTGTGCAATTGATTGAAATTTGGTGCAATAAGTGCGGAAGCAAATTTTTCATTTTCCCCGATAACCATAATATTTTCAATAATCGGAGATTCTTTGAATAGATTCTCCAACAATTGAGGAGCAATATATTTGCCGGCACTGAGTTTGAAAATTTCTTTTTTTCTGTCAGTAATTTTCAAGTATATATCGTCCACAAAGGTACCGATATCACCTGTGTGAAAATATCCTTCTTCGTCAATAACTTCTGCAGTATAGGCAGGGTCTTTGTAGTAACCTTGCATCAAACAAGGTCCTTTGGTCAATATTTCACCATCTTCTGCCAATTTCACATCTATTCCCGGCAATATTGGACCGACTGTGCCGATTTTGCAAGCATGTTCTTGTGGATTGTTGACAGCAATTACAGGAGATGTTTCCGATAGTCCATAACCTTCGTAAACACCTATTTTTGCAGCTGAAAACAATTTAACGATTCTCGGTTGAATGGCGGAACCACCGGAAACAATGATATAATAAGGTTGGCCACCCATTTTTGCCCGCCAATGTCTATAAACTAAACGATCATATATTTTGTTGATAAATTGAAACCAAACATTTTTATGATAATCATAACGTTGTCCATGTTTTATGGCAGCAAAATAAATCCATTTTTTTATGCCTTTAAAGTCTTTTCCTGCAGCATAGAATTTGTCGTAAAACATTTCCAATACACGAGGAACACAACAGAATCCTTGGGCTTTTGTAGCGACTAAATCACTGGCAATGGTTCCTAAACTTTCCGCATAATAAATGCTAATGCCTAAATATTGATAATGATAGTTTAAAGAACGTTCATACACATGACATAAAGGCAAAAAACTCAATACTCGTGTAGTATGATCCAAAGGTTGAGCTTTTGAATGTCCTATAAAGTTGAATACCAAATTTTTATGAGTTAGCATAACTCCTTTTGGCGTGCCGGTTGTTCCGGAAGTATAAATAAATGTTGCCAAATCGTTTTCAGAGATGGTTTCTTTTATTTTTTCAATTTCCGGCAACAATTCCTTTCTGGCGGCAATGCCAAGATGGAATATTTCCATCAATTGTGTGGCTCCATCTATTTTATCTAAGGTATAACAGCCATATTCTAAAGATAAATTGGGTAGAATAGGTGATACCTTTGCATATATTTGTTTGGTGCCCACTACCACCATTTTTGCATCGCAATGGTTGATAATATATTGATAACTATCTGAATTGAGGGTCGGATATACAGGCACATGGATAATACCTAACATCGACATGGCCATATCCATAATATTAAATTCCGGTCGATTATTGGAGATGGTGGCAATTTTATCGCCCTTACGCAGTCCTAATTTATGCAATCCGCATGCGAAGACCATGGAATATTTTTTGTAGTCTTCAGTGCTGAAATTGACCCATTTACCATTGTATTTTCCGTTGATAATGTCGTCTTTTGGATAATTTTCCAAAAGCCAATCTAACAAATCAAATATTCTTTTAACTTCCATAGTTATTTGATATAAATATAAACTGCAAAATTACCTAAAAAAAATCAATAAATGAAACTTTTGTCCGAATTATTTTGCGTACGTCAATTTATTGGCCGAAAATGCTTTTATATATTTTATAATTATATAAAATATTCATATTAAATTTTTGTAATTTTGTATTTTATATTTTGTTACATAATTTATATTATGTTAAGTAATGAAAGTAATTTTCAGTTGAAAGATTTTTTATAATTTGACGAATAAATCACCTACTATTCAACAAAAAAATGCTATCTTTGCACTTTTAAGATATAGACTATGCAACTAAATACATTAACAGCAATTTCTCCGTTAGACGGACGCTATTATAAAACTGTCAATCAGTTGTCAGAATATTTTTCAGAATATGCCTTGATCAAGGCACGTGTAAAGGTGGAAATTGAATATTTTATAGCTTTATGCGAATTACCGCTGCCACAATTGTCATCTTTTGACAAAGCAATGTTTTCTCAGTTGAGACAAATTGTTGAAAATTTCAGCGAAAACGACGCATTAAGAATCAAAGAAATTGAAAAAACAACCAATCACGATGTTAAAGCAGTTGAATATTTCCTAAAAGAACAATTTGACACTTTACAATTAGCTACCTATAAGGAATTTATCCACTTTGGACTCACCTCTCAGGATATCAACAACACTGCCCTGCCCTATTTGATTCGTGAATTTCATCAAAATGTTTATATTCAGTCAATTACAAACGTTATAGACCTTTTAAAAGAAAAAGAACAAGCATGGCAAGATGTGGCGATGTTGGCACATACACATGGTCAACCGGCATCTCCTACCAATTTAGGCAAGGAAATACACGTTTTTGTAGAAAGGATTGAAAATCAATTAAAACAATTGAATGAAATTTCATTTTGTGGCAAATTTGGTGGTGCAGTCGGCAATTTCAACGCACATCATGTTGCCTATCCAAATATTGACTGGGTGAAGTTCGGCAATTTGTTTCTAAAAGAAAAATTAGGATTGACACGTTTGCAAACAACTACACAGATAGAGCATTACGATAATATGGCAGCTTATTTTGATGCCATTAAACGTATCAATACCATCATATTGGATTTAGATAGAGATATCTGGACTTATATTTCCATGGAATATTTCCGTCAGCAGGTAAAAGCCGGTGAAGTCGGTTCGTCTGCCATGCCTCACAAAGTCAATCCAATTGATTTTGAAAATTCAGAAGGAAATATATGTGTTGCCAATGCATTGCTGGAAGGTTTGGCAAGAAAATTGCCCGTTTCTCGCATGCAGAGAGACCTCACAGACAGCACCGTTACAAGAAATGTAGGTGTTCCACTCGCCCATTCTATTCTTGCCTATCATTCATTGCTACGCGGTTTGAATAAACTTTTGCTCAACCAAGAAGCAATTGATGCGGATTTGGAAAAAAATTGGGTGGTGGTGTCAGAAGCCATTCAAACTCTTTTAAGGAGAGAACAATATCCTCAACCTTACGAGGCATTGAAAAATCTCACCAGAGGCAAAACACATATCACTAAGGAAGTTATTCACGAATTTATAGATACCTTGCAGGTTAGTGATACTGTAAAAGAAGAACTAAAACAAATCACTCCTCATAATTATATCGGTATTTCTTACCATTCAAAATAACCATCGATGGAAAATATAAGAAATTTCTGTATCATTGCTCATATTGACCATGGTAAAAGTACTTTGGCAGACCGATTGCTACAATTTACCGGTTCGGTGAGTGATCGCGATTTTCAAAATCAGTTGTTGGATGACATGGATTTGGAACGTGAAAAAGGCATCACCATCAAAAGTCATGCTATAGAAATGAATTATTCATTTGAAGGTAAGACCTATATATTGAATTTGATAGATACTCCGGGGCATGTGGATTTTTCGTATGAAGTTTCTCGCTCCATTGCCGCATGTGAAGGTGCTTTGTTGGTCGTTGATGCCACACAAGGTATTCAAGCACAGACAATTTCAAATTTATACATGGCCATAGACCATGATTTGGATATTATTCCTGTGTTGAATAAAATGGATATGCCCAGTGCCATGCCGGAAGAAGTGAAAGATCAGATAATTGATTTGCTCGGATGTGATAGAGATGAAATATTGTCTATTAGTGCCAAAACCGGTGAAGGTATTGAAGATGTATTGAAGGCAATCGTACAACGGATTCATCCTCCCAAAGGGGATGTAAATGCTCCCTTACAAGCATTGATATTTGATTCTGTATTTAATTCATTTAGAGGAATATATGCTTACTTTAGAGTTTTCAACGGACAAATTCATACCAACGATTTGGTTAAATTTGTTGCTTCCGGTAAGGAATATCATGCTGACGAAATAGGAGTTTTAGGTTTGACACCGCAACCACGCAAAATGCTGCAAGCCGGTGATGTTGGCTATATTATTTCCGGCATCAAAAATGCCAAAGAAGTTAGCGTTGGCGATACAATTACACATGTTGAAAATCCTTGTGAAGCTGCCATTGAAGGTTTTTCGGAAGTAAAACCGATGTTGTTTGCCGGCATTTATCCCGTGGAAGCTGATGAATATGAAGAATTGCGTTCTTCATTGGAAAAATTGCAGTTGAATGATGCCTCTTTGACTTTTGAACCGGAGTCTTCTGCTGCATTAGGATTCGGTTTCAGATGTGGATTTTTAGGTTTGTTGCACATGGAAATTGTTCAAGAAAGATTGGACAGGGAATTTAACATGGATGTAATTACCACAGTACCCAATGTTTCTTACAAAGTATTTACGACCAAACGCGAAGTGATAGATGTGCATAATCCTTCCGGAATGCCACCATTGAATAATATAGACCACATTGAAGAACCATATATTTTTGCTCAAATTATTACCAAGTCGGAGTTTATAGGTCCGATTATGAAGTTGTGTTTGGATAAACGAGGTGTTTTAAAATCGCAGGTTTATCTCACCACCAATAGAACCGAATTGAGTTTTGATATGCCTTTGGGAGAAATTGTATTTGACTTTTATGACAAATTGAAGAGTTGCTCAAAGGGTTATGCTTCGTTTGATTATCATATCAACGGCTACAAAGAAGCCAAATTGGCGAAATTGGATATTTTGCTCAATGGAGATTCCGTGGATGCCTTATCTACACTAATACATGTGGATCACGCCTATGAATTTGGCAGAAGAATGTGCGAAAAGTTGAAAGAATTGATACCAAGACATCAATTTGATATTGCCATTCAAGCGGCCATCGGCTCAAAGATTATAGCAAGGGAAACAATAAAGGCAGTTAGAAAAGACGTTACCGCTAAATGTTATGGTGGCGATATCACTCGTAAGCGTAAATTGTTAGAAAAACAAAAACGCGGCAAAAAACGTATGCGACAAATTGGCAATGTAGAAGTGCCACAATCGGCCTTCTTGGCAGTGTTGAAGATAGATTAAAAAAAGTAAATTTTAAAATGACAGAACTTAATAAAATAGAAAATAAGAAATTTTTCACTAAAGAATCGCTCATAGCATATACCTATTTGATAGTTGGTTGTATGTTGTTCGCTATTGGCGATGTGATGTTTGTAAACCCCTATCTTATGGCTCCGGGAGGTGTATATGGTCTTGCCAACGTTTTCCATGCTTTATGGGGATGGAAAATATCTTTGGCGGGCGTATGCATGGACATACCTTTACTAATTATCGGCACTATTATATTGGGTCCCCGATTTGGTGTAAAGACTGTTATTTCAGTTGTTTTGATTCCTGTGTTCACTTATGTTGTTGAAACACTTTGGGGTTATGCACCTGTTATTCATGATGGTGCTTTCTTTGATGTTGAAATGCAATCGTCATTGTTTTTCATGGATGGTGATGTTAAGCGGTATTTTATGCCCGACTTCTTTTTAAATACAGTTGTTTCGGGTCTTATATATGGTGTAGCCATCGGTATTATATTCCGTTCGGGTGCCACTTCGGGAGGTTCTGACATTATTGCCATGGTTGCCCATAAATACACCAAAATCAGTTTGGGAACTTTGGTATTGATAGTAGATAGCATTATCTCATTGACTACTCTTGTTGCATTTGAAGATATTCGTCTGCCTATCTACTCTATTATACTTATCTTTATTGAAAGCAAGATTATCGACCTTGTTGTAGAAGGTGTAAAGAGTTACAAAACGGCCTTTATTGTTACAGACCATATTGACGAGGTACGCGATTTTATTATCAAAGATCTTGACAGAAGTGGTACGGTATTTGCCGGAAGTGGTCTTTATCAAGGTGCCGAACGGAAAATGATTTATGTTACCTTGAGTCGTTCCGATTTAGTGAAATTGAAATCAAACCTTCGTTTTCTTGATCCGAACGCCTTTGTCAATGTAATAGAAAGTTCAGAAATTATGGGTAATGGTTTTAAAGCTTTACCGCAAGAATAATAAAACAATATATATAAATAAAATGGCAACAATAAGTATTATTATGGGTAGCACTTCCGATTTTCCGATCATGGAAGATGCCGTAAAATTTTTAAACGAGATAGGCATAGATTGTGATTATTGTGCATTGTCAGCACATCGTACACCTGAATTGGTGATGGAATTTGCCAAAAATGCCAAACAGAATGGTACAAAAGTAATTATTGCAGGTGCAGGAGGTGCAGCTCACTTACCGGGCGTAATTGCTGCATATACGGCCATTCCGGTAATTGGTGTCCCTATCAAATCTTCCAATTCGATTGATGGTTGGGATTCTATTCTCTCTATTTTACAAATGCCATCAGGAATACCGGTTGCAACGGTTGCATTGAATAATGCTAAAAATGCCGGCATATTGGCGGCAGAAATGATTGCTACCGGTGATAGTGATTTGTATAATAAATTGTTAGCATATAAAGAATCTTTAAAAAAGAAAGTAGAAGAAGCAAATAAAAAACTACAAGAAAAATAAAATGGCTGATTTTATAGTATCTGCAAGAAAATATCGTCCGCAAACATTTTCTTCGGTTGTCGGTCAAGAAGCAATAACGACAACATTGAAGAATTCTATTTTGAAAAAACAAATTGGTCAAGCTTTTTTGTTTTGTGGACCAAGAGGTGTCGGCAAAACGACATGTGCTCGTATTTTTGCCAAAACTATCAATTGCACGAATCGCACCCCTGAAGGTGAAGCCTGTGGAGAATGTCCTTCGTGTAAGTCGTTTGAAGCATCAGCATCTTTCAATATTTTTGAATTGGATGCTGCTTCCAACAATGGTGTGGATGAAATGCGAAAATTGGTGGAACAGGTACGTATTCCGCCTGTCGGCGTAGAATACAAAGTTTATATTATTGATGAGGTACACATGTTGTCAACAGCTGCTTTCAATGCTTTTTTGAAAACATTGGAAGAGCCGCCGGCATACGCCAAATTCATTATGGCAACCACCGAAAAACACAAAATTTTGCCCACCATTCTTTCTCGTTGTCAAATATTTGATTTCAAGAGAATTAATATTGACGATATTGTCAATCATTTGGAAAGTGTAGCAGAAAAAGAAAACCTGAATTATGAAAAAGAAGGTTTGTATGTAATAGCACAAAAGGCTGATGGCGGCTTGAGAGATGCTTTGTCTATGTTTGATCAAATTGCAAGTTTTTCTAATGGCAACATTACTTATACCAATGTTATAGAAAACTTAAATGTATTAGACAGTGACTATTTCTTTAAAATGGTAGATTATTTTGCAGAAAAGGATACTGCACAAGTAATGTTACTATTCAACGAGATATTAGAAAAAGGATTTGAAGGTTCTCATTTCTTGGCAGGATTGAACGAACATTTGCGTAATCTGTCTATGTGTAAAAATGAATCTACTATTGCCTTATTGACATCGGTGGAGAACACAAGAGAAAAATACAGACAGCAAGCCGATAAGTTTGATTTGATAAATTTGATAAAATTATTGTCATTATTTACCAAAACAGAATCTCAATATAAATTGTCCAACCATAAACGATTGCATGTGGAAGTGGCATTGATGCAAGCATGCACTCTTGACAATGTCAGGCAATCGTGAGGTCGATGAAGACGAAAACATACAAGCCCCATCGCCCCATTCAATATTGGCGGATAGTCATAGTAATTCGCAAAAAAAGCCAACTACTACGATGACTACCACGTCGATTCAAGATATAAATATAAATGTAGAACAAATAAAAGAAAGAGAAAAGGAAAAAGAGAAACAAGCAAATGAGTTACAACAACAAATTGATGTTGAAACTCGGCAAAAAGAAGAAAAGATAGAACAAAAAGAAGAAGACAAAAACGAAGAAACTATTAGCATTGATATCAGTGATATTGAAACAGAATCTACTAATGAAGATGCAGAAGATGTTACTTCCCAAAATAACAGGTTTGAATCTAATGATAACACGAAAGATGACGAAAACGACCAACAAATAAAGGCCATATCCAATGAAGATGCATGGAAGAAATGTGTTGACGATTTGTCGTCTGAATATTCATATCTACGTGTATTTTTAAATAGTACAACTATACATTGGGGCAATAAAAAACTGATAATTGACGTTAATAAGTCTACCAAATCTTTGGTTGAGTCAGTGATACCGGAATTGGAAACTAATTTGGAACATATCAAGAGAGACAAGATAAAAGTGGAATTAGCAGAAAAAGCAATAGATAAAGACAACTCCCCTACCATTGACTACTCCAATCCGGACGAAGTTTTCAAGGCAATGATTGTTGACAATGGAGAGATATTGAATTTAAAAACAGAGTTAGAATTAGCCATCAAATATTAGAAAAAAAATAAATTTAAGTTAAATAAGTATAAATAAGAATTTTATGAAGAAGTTATTGTTAATCGGGTTTCTATGTGCAAGCATTATCGGAAACCTATCTGTACAAGCACAAACTAAGTACGAATCGTATCCTAACGATCCTATAAAGGCACGTATTTATACCTTGGATAATGGGATGAAAGTTTACATGTCGGTATATAAAGATCAACCGACTATTAAGATTACTATTGCTACCAAAGCAGGTAGTAAATTAGATCCTGCCGAAACAACAGGTTTAGCACACTACTTTGAACACTTGATGTTCAAAGGTACAGAATCGTTCGGTACTAACAACTATGCAGCTGAAAAACCTTTATTGGACGAAATTGAACGTTTGTTTGAAGTATATCGTGGCATAGACGAAAGCAAAGTAAAAGAAAGAGAAGCTATTTACAAACAAATAGACAGTGTTTCTCAATTGGCATCCAAATATGCTATTCCCAATGAATACGACAAATTGATGTCTATTTTGGGTTCTACCGGTACCAATGCTGCCACTTGGGTGGATTTTACTAATTATTACGAAGAAATTCCAAGCAATCAATTAGAAAATTTCTTTATCATTCAAGCAGACAGATTTCAACATCCGGTTTTAAGGTTGTTCCACACTGAATTGGAAACAATTTATGAAGAAAAGAACATGACCTTGACAAAAGATGGTAGAAGAGCTAATACCGCATTGATGGAAGCTTTGTTTCCAAACCATCCTTATGGAACACAAACAACTATCGGAACTCAAAAAGATTTGAGAAATCCATCTATTACCAATGTTAAGAAATTCTTTGACACTTATTATGTTCCAAACAATATGGCAATTATCATGGCAGGTGATTTCAATCCGGATGAAGCCATTAAAATTATCAACAAATATATGGGACAGATGAAGGCAAAAAAGATACCTGAATTTACTTTTACACCGGAAAAACCTATCACCTCTCCTATTGTTAAAGAAGTTGTCGGAAAAGATGCAGAATTTGTATATATAGCATGGAGATTTGACAATCCTAATAGTGCTCAATATCCATTATTGGAAATGGCAGATATGATTTTGACCAATGGTTATGCCGGTTTGGTGGACTTAAACATCAATCAAAAACAACGTTGTTTGAATGCAGGTAGTTCTCCTGCCGAATTGCACGATTACACCTATTTGTCGTTGATGGGTTCTCCAAAGGCAGGTCAAACTCTGGAAGAAGTGAAAGATATTTTGATGGAACAAATAGAAAAATTGGCTAAAGGTGATTTTCCTGAATGGTTGTTAGAAGCTTCTGTTAATGAATTGCGTAAACGTCAAATGGAAAGCATTGAAAGCAATGAAGGCAGAGTTGACATGATGGAAGAAGCATTCTATTTGGATATTCCTTGGAAAAATATGGTTGAACACTATGATGTATTGGAAAAAATTACAAAAGATCAAATTGTTGAATTTGCCAAGAAATATATCACTAAAGATAATTGTGTGATTGTTTACAAACGTAAAGGCAAAGCAACTGATATTGATAAAGTTAAAAAACCAAAAACTACTCCTATCAAAATCAATCGTGAAGACAAAAGCGATTTTGTAAAAATGATAGAAAACAGAAAAGTGAATGAAATTCAACCTGTATTCTTAGATTTCCAAAAGGATATTAAAACTGCAGACGCTCAAAACGGAGTAAAAGTTTATTATACTGAAAATCAAGATAACGAACTATTTGATTTGAGTTATGTTTACGAAATGGGTATTTACAATGACAAATATTTGAATTTAGCATCCAGCTATTTAAAATATTTAGGTACAGACAAATACACTACAGAAGAAATTAAAGAAAATTTATATCGATTGGGTTGTAGTTTTTCTATGTCAGCCAGTGGAGATAGAAGTTATGTAACTTTGTCAGGCTTGTCAAAGAATATGACTGCTGTAATGCAATTATTGGAAGATATTATCAAAAATGCCAAACCAAATCAAGAAGCATTGGATAATTTAATTAGCGACATTTTAAAAGGAAGAGAAAATGCAAAAGGCAATCAAAACAGATTGGCAAGTAGTTTGTTGAGTTATGGTATTTATGGTTCCAATAATCCAAGTTTGCAAACATTATTGACAGAAAAAGAGTTAAAAGCTGTTACTCCTGAATTTTTGATAGCAAAATTGCAAGAATGGATTCAATACAAACATTATGTAATTTATTACGGACCACTTGCTATCAATGAAGTTGTTACAGATATCAACAAAGTTCACAATCCAAAGAATTTGAAAGATTATCCGGCAGCTATTACCTATGCAGAAACTGTTCCTACAAAGGATCGTGTATTTGTAGTTGATTTTGATTCTCCGCAAATGGTAGTATATGGAGTGTCTTTTGCTGGAAAATACAACAACAATTTAATTGCAGACATTGACGTTTATAACAATTATTTTGGTGGAAGTATGAATGCAATTGTATTCCAAGAATTACGTGAAGCAAGAGCATTGGCATATACAGCATTTGCCGCATTCCAACAACCGAGTCGTTTGAATAGATTGTCAATGAATATATCTTATATTGGTTGTGGAAACGACAAAGTAAGTCAATCATTGGCAGCATTCCAAGATTTGTACAACAATATGCCGGAAAATGAAGCATCTTTCCAAATTGCAAAAGATGCAGTTATCAAAGAATTATGCAACGATCGTATTACTAAAGATTCTAAAGTTTGGACATACTTGCATCTAAAACAATTAGGATTGAATAAAGATCCTCGTGAAGAAGCATTGGCAAAAGTTCGTACATTGACTTTCAATGATATTAAGAATTTCCAAAAAACATATATTACCGGTAAACCTACTACTTATATGATTGTAGGTAGCAAGGCTTCTTTGGATATGAAATATTTGAAATCAATTGGTAAAGTAACAATTTTGAAACCTAAAACTATTTTAGGATACTAATAGAAAACATAAAAAAATAGAGGTCTTTGACCTCTATTTTTTTATTTAAATATTTAGAAATGAAAAAAATAAGTTTTTTATCAGCATTTATTTTATTAGTCACTACTTGCATAGGACAAGAAATAGATGTGCCATTGATAAAAAATGTAGTAGCAAAATCGAATGAAATTATTGTTTCATGGGATTCTGTTGCCCATGCTGACGGTTATGAAGTGATAGTCAGTGCAGGTAAAAAAGATAGAGTATTTTATGTCGGCAATTGTGAGCTTGTTTTGGCAGAAGATATTATTGCCGGCAATATTTACCATATCTATTTGCGTGCCTATCGGTTTGACAATGCACATAGCCGACAAATTCAATATGTATTGCTAACTCCCCCATTGGCATTGGAAGCAAAAATTATAAAAAATGGTTTTGTGGCAAAATGGAATCGGAAAGTAAATGTTCGACAATATTATTTTTATGTTGCCACAGATAAAGATTTTACACAAATAGTTACTCCATTCCATGGATTGATGACCAATAAAAAGACTTTCAAAGTATCAGGAATTGACAAAGGAAAAACCTATTACTATCGAGTCAAGACCATTGATTTGAATGGTGTTGAACACTTTTCAAATACTATTCAAGTGAATTATTATCAATAAAAAAAGCACCTATAAGGTGCTTTTTTTATTTTGTGATATCTACTCATCATATTCATAGTTGTTAGTGGATCGCATTCCTGCCCCACCATAATAATTGGTCATGGTTCCATACACTAAAACCATTTTTTTATGATTTTCAGGATGGTCAGACAAATTTAGTTCATCTTGAATATTGCCCGCTGGTAATTGTACTCTATAGCAATTGCTGAGAGAAGTTTCGTCGGGAGAATCTGCCAGCAAAATGATGTTTTTTGTCATAAAGGGGCTGGTCCAAATGCCGGTAATATTATCGGGATAGCCTGTTGCCGTACCTACAATATATCCTTTTACCCAACCTTCTCTCCCATCGCTATTGATGATAGCAGAAGTGATATTGTAAGGATTGTTTTTGCTTCCATCACCACTTGGTGTAATGGTTGAGAATCCCTTTAAATCATCAATTGAACGAAGAATAAATTGCCAAGTGGAATTATATTTTGTCAAAATACCTATAATAGAACCTGTTCCCATAGGAATGGTATCTTTGGCGAAATCTGCATAAGTACTTGTTCTTAACGTGATATTTCCCGCATTGGAAACAAATATACGATTGATACAACCACCTGTTGTTGCTTCACCTTCCGGTGCAAATTGTTTTCTACCGCCATCATTGAAAGTAATATTGTCAAAACGCACTAAGGTATTTAATTTATCATTTGTCAAATCTGCAGCTGAAGAAATCAAGGTCGGTTCTATATTATCCATTGGAAACCCGTCTTTATGCAAAAATTTGTCAATATAGATATTAGGAATGCGACCGATATCTGCCTGTCCTTGTTCATTAATATAATAGCAACCCAGTTGAGGAAGTCCGCCATAATCACCGATGACCATACCTTGACAGGTAATAAATAATCGTTGTCCAATAGGAAAATCATTAAAAGTATAACTTTTATCTAATGCGATATCATAGCCGCCTGTTTCATCTTGCACATATATCTTTTTAAAAATATTGCCGGATTTATCATTGCCGACAACAATACAATCAAAAACGAGGTCGTCGTTGATGCTATCCACAACACCGGATAATTTATGTAATTGTTGAATATCATAAATAGAAACATTGGCAGGAGTGCCATTGTAGGTCGGCTCTATAAATTCAGGAATATCAAATTGTTCATTGCATGAAACCATCATTATGCCGATAAGTGATATTAACAAGAAAACTTTTTTCATAGTATTATTTTTTAAAATGTTAGAGAAACGTTTAATGAAAATGTAGTACCATAAGCATAGTAATATTTTGCAGGATGTTTGTTTACATCGTATTCGTCAAAATCAAAACGTAATTGCTCGTACCCATTGGTAATGAATTTTTTGTTGTTTAAAATATTGTTAATTTTTAGATTGAGATTTAAACGAAATTTCTTTAAATAGAATAATTTACCGACAGATGCATCTAAAATAAATTGTCCTTTTACTCTATTTTGTTTAGTGATAGTGGTAATTAAATCATAATCATCTTCCATTGATAAGCCTGCAATTGCCAATGAAGTTCTTCTTTCCGGATTGAAATCTATGTAGATTTTATCGTAATAACTGCAGGCAAATTCGGCAAACCACATGGTTTCATGAGAAAATTTTAATCCAAAAGAAACAGCAGCCTGAGGACCGTTTGGCACATAAAAGTTTTTAATATAAATTGTTTCTTCTACATCGTCTATTGTTCCATTTTCTGATGTAATATAAGCAATAGGTCTTGACGTATAGCGATGATCGGCATAAGTAGCACCGACAAAAGCAGACAAACAATTGATAATTTTTACATCTGCTCCTAATTCAATGCCAATATGACGAGTATTGATATCACTTAAAGTCTGGTCAACGTATGTTTTGTAGTCATCGTGAAAGAAACTGCTCATTTTGGTTAAATCTTTGTAGAAGCCGCAATATCCTGTAATTCTCGCCTTTACACGTCTATATTTAATTATATAACTTAAGTCAAAAACCAAGTTTTTCTCACTTTTCAGGTGATTAACAATTTTGTCGTTGATACGAGGAGAAATGTAGGCCACCTTCGCCGAAGGTGCTAATGTTTGTGCCGTTATATTAAAATTAATGAATTGATTATAAATAAATTTTCCGGTTATACCTGCATGGATGCCTCCATTGATAAAATTGTTGACAGCGGATTTTCCATAAGAATTGTCGGCATATCGACCATTCTTCATATTGCCGATTCTCCAGAAATGACTTCCGTTAATATTCCCTCCGATATAAAAATCGATGTGATTGTAGGAGAAATTGGCTAATGTCCACAAATTCTCATACCATGAATTAATGTTATAATCGTAGCCAAAACGATCTCCTTCTACCACTTTTCTATTAGGATTGTTCAAATCGTTTTGATACATATTTTCATTGTCAGGATAATCTTGCTCTGCGAATTGGTCAATATCTAACCAATAAGTTCCACCCAGCAGATCATTGATAGTCTTGTAATAATTGCCATGATATCGTTGTATTTGCAATCCGATACTCAAACGAGTATGTTCGCCCAATTCGTTTTTGTAGTTAGTTGACAATGACAATTGATGATAATCACTACATCTATTT
>JAEEGG010003791.1_pt1 | contig 37418 bp, 36 predicted proteins | sample 9134161 | NCBI WGS metagenome assembly JAEEGG01 (sample SAMN16246543, study PRJNA631951) | gut metagenome | biome: gut microbiome; feature: rumen; material: CR-attached | host: Bos | place: Iran: Karaj | collected 2018-10
GTGATAACGTCTCAACGCCCTGAAGCAGAAGGAATGCATTGAAAGGAGAAATGGTAGCACCTGTATCACGGAGAAGTATAGCTCTGATGTATGTAACAAATGCTGCGGGACCAACTACGTCGTAGAATGATACGCCATGATAGCTGGGGTTAGGAGCTGCAATGTTCGGATACTTTCCGCTGGCCTTCCAGTTAAACTTACCTGACTCGACTATTATACCACCAAGAGTTGTTCCATGTCCACCGATAAATTTGGTAGCCGAATGAACTACGATATCTGCACCATGCTCAAAAGCTCTGAAAAGATAAGGTGTACCAAATGTATTATCAACTACTACGGGAAGTCCGTACTTGTGAGCTATCTCTGAGATAGCATCTACATCCGGGATGTCGCTGTTAGGATTGCCGAGAGTCTCTAAGTAGATGGCTCTGGTATTTTCCTTGATCGCTCCCTCAACCTCTGCCAGATTATGAGCATCAACGAATGTGGTCTCGATGCCGTACTGGGGAAGTGTATGTGCAAGTAAATTGTAGCTGCCACCGTAGATAGTCTTCTGTGCTACGATATGTCCGCCGTTTGCTGCTAAAGCTTCTATAGTATATGTAATAGCTGCTGCACCCGATGCAAGAGCAAGTGCTGCGCTGCCACCCTCAAGAGCTGCAAGTCTCTTCTCTAATACATCCTGAGTGGTATTGGTAAGTCTGCCATAAATGTTACCTGCATCTGCAAGACCAAATCTGTCTGCTGCGTGCTTACTGTTATGGAATACATAAGAAGTAGTCTGGTAAATCGGAACCGCCCTTGAATCTGTAGTGGGATCTGCCTGTTCCTGTCCAACGTGTAACTGTAATGTCTCAAATTTATAATTACTCATAATCTTAATCTCCTTGAATATATATTGTTTTATTATTTTTATTTTATGTTTTTATTTAGTTATTTGTTATTTAAGTGAGTCAATGAAAAATGCCCGAGGCATTTCAGCTCCCGGGCAAATGGCTTGAAGAATTCAGCGATTAGATCAACATCGTTCTGTTATGAGGCGCATGAAGTACCCTTCAACTGCCCCAGCCATATCAACTGCCCGGGAGTTTTGCATTCGACAACAACACATGACATTTGTTTTATAATATGTAGTAGTCATATTTTAGCGCCTCCTTTTTCTGTCTTTCGGTCTTGTTTCATCCGATGTACATGTTATAACACATATTACCTACTATGTCAATAGGTTTTAAAATAAGCAAAATTAATAGCCAGTTATCAATCAAATTGATAACCGGCTACTCTTTTAGATGTTTACTATTATAAGACTTCTCGCTGGACATGCTCCAGATATTTATTTAGCTCTTCTATGTACTCTTCGCCCATCTTACTCAGCATACTGTTCTTTTTAGTGACATAACCTATTTCCATTATGCTGTTAGGGTTCTCAGCATCTTCTTTGAAAGGAATTACTACGTATCCGTCTCCGTTAAGATCACTTGAAATGATCCCGGAGCAAAGAGTATACCCGTTTAGCCCAACCATCAGATTCAGCATTGTGGAGCGGTCTGTAACCTTTATAGTCTGCGGATAAACATTTTCACTTAGTATTTCTTCTGCGAAATAATGCTCCTCTTCATCCTGTTCAAAAGAAAGACACGGATACGGCTCAAGCTGCTCTATGCTTATTGTTTTTTCATTTGCCAAGGGATGCTGGCCCCATAGATAAACATAAGCTCTGCATTTTATAAGAGGATGAAACTCCAATTCTTCATCCTTCATAATTTTTTCAATAGCTTTACGATTTACTGAGCTCATAAAAAGAACACCGATTTCACTCTTTAAAGAACCAACATCTGTTAATACCATCTTTGTCTGAGTTTCACGTATGGCAAAATCAAATTCTTTCATATCATATTTTTTTGCCATCTCGGTAAACGCTTTAACCGCAAATGAATAATGCTGGGTAGATACACCGAATTTTCTTTTATAATCTCCCTCACCCTCATACTTCTGCATTACCATATTGTAATGTCTGTAAAAATTTCTAATATCCTCAAGAAATTCTGTGCCCTCCGGTGTAGGGATTACTCCTTTTCTTGTCCTCAAAAATATGGTAATCCCCAACTCATTCTCAAGTTCCTGAATAGCACTTGTAAGTGTCGGCTGAACAATAAAAAGCTTTTCAGATGCCTTATTCATTGATCCGCATTCTGCTATAGTAAGAGCATATAATACCTGCTGTAATGTCATATATACCTCCGGCTAACCGTCATAGTTTCGTTATGCCCAACTTCTTTTATACATAATATATATCATATAACTGTATGTCAAGTCTCAAATGCTCTTTTAATTCTCTCCAATGCCGTAAGCAATACTGTTTTAGGGCAGGCGACATTTATCCGTTCAAATCCTGCACCGGAATCTCCAAATATCCTGCCACTGTCCAACCAAAGCTTTGCTTTATTACATATAATATCATCTATCTCTTTAGGTGCAAGTTCGGATTTATTAAAATCCAGCCAAACCAGATATGTCCCCTGCGTCTCGCTCATTTTCACAAACGGAAGATTGTTCCTTACATATTCATCCGTCAGATCAATATTACTTTGTATATACTGTCTGACTTCTTTATACCATTCATCCCCGTAACGGTATGCAGCCTCCGCAGCAGCTATCCCCATAATATTGGGTTCATCATATCCTGTAGCATCCAATGTCCTGATAAATCTTTGTCTCAGATTAGGATCAGGTATAAAAATATTAGACTGCTGCAACCCGGCAAGATTAAATGTCTTGCTTGGTGATGTAGCAGTTATGGTTATAATTTTAAATCCGTCATCAATCTCCTGAAACACATTATGTTTTCCTTTCCAGATAAAATCAAAATGTATCTCATCCGAAAAAACCTTTACATTATGTTTCAAACAAATATCTCCAAGTCTTTTTAATTCATCCCTGTTCCACACCCGTCCTGTCGGATTATGAGGATTACATAAAATAAACAGTTTTACAGAGTTTACAATGATCTTTTTCTCAAAATCATCAAAATCTATACTGTAATAGCCTTCTTCATCCTTAACCAGATCAGAACTTATCATCCTTCTTTCGTTTTGTTTAATTATATTTGCAAAAGGGTAATATACAGGCTGTTGTATTATTACCGAATCCCCTTTTTCGGTTAATGCCCTCACCGCAGTTGCTATTGCAAAGCATACTCCCGGGGTTTTCACATGCCATGCTTCCTCAACATCCCATCCGTGATGTCTTTTCATCCAATCTGCTACTGCCTCGAAAAAACCGTCATTATGCTGAGTATTGGTATATCCATATATATTTAAGTCAGCTATATTTTTTATGGCATCTTCCACATATGAACTGGTTCTAAAATCCATATCGGCTACCCATAGAGGAAGTACATCCTCCGGATAACCCCTTTTAACAGCAAAGTCATATTTAAGACATTTAGTATTTTTCCTGTTGATAACTCTATCAAAGTCCAGATTTCTTTCACTCATGAAATACCTCTTTTTGTTATTCCAAATCAGACATTAAAAGCTTTCTCAAGATCATCTATCAGATCACTTGGAGCTTCCAGGCCCACCGACAAACGCAACAGTCTGTCATTTATTCCTATTTTTTCCCTTTGCTCAACGGGGACATCCGGATGAGTCTGAACAACTGGATATGTAAGAAGACTTTCTGTACCGCCCAAGCTTTCCGCAAAAGTTATCAGTTTTATGTTTTTCAGTATTGATAGAGCTTTATCTGCAGAATTCACATAAAAAGAAATCATTCCGCTTCCGGCATAAAATACATTGTCCACATCATCTCTTTTTTCAAGCCAAGCCTTAATCTCGCGCGCATTTGAACTATGTCTATCCATCCTTACAGCCAAAGTCTTCAGTCCTCTTAAAACCAGCCAGCACTCAAACGGTCCCAAAGTTGCGCCGGTAGTTTTTGACAACAGCCTGAACCTGTCACTCAGTTCTTTGGTTTTACAACATAAAAACCCACATACTGTATCGTTATGCCCACTGATATACTTAGTTCCTGAATGAAGAACGATATCTGCTCCGTCCTTTATAGGATTTCTAAAATATGGAGTCATAAAAGTATTATCTACTGCAACTAAAACATTATACTTTGATGCTATTTTTGCAACTTCCGGGATATTTGTTTCCTTCATCATAGGATTTGTAGGTGTTTCAAAATATATTGCTTTTGTATTTGGTTTAATGTTTTTTTCTATAGCATTTATATCTGTCGTATCAACATATTCTACTTCATATCTGTTCTTTTTACAGACCAGCTCTATCAATCTTACAACTCCACCATAAAGATCTTCTCCGCACAGGATGTGGTCTCCCGGACTGAAATACTCAAAGAAAGCAGAAATTGCTGCCATTCCTGAAGCATATGCGATAGTATCGTTTGCACCTTCCAAAGAGCTCATAGTTTCTTCCAAATACCTTCTGGTTGGATTAGATTCCCTTGAATAATCAAATCCTGTAGGATTATGTCCCGGAGTTAAATGACTGAAAGAAGCAGTCTGATAAATAGGAAAACTTATAGAATAGTTCTGATCAGGATTATTATGTTTTTCTCCATGTATACATCGTGTTTCAATAGAATACATCATGTCCTCCTTTCACAGATCCTTCTCCATATATACACATACAAATCTCGGATCCCTTACTTTAATAGTCTCTCCCTCTTTAAACTTTTCCAATGTATCCGGATTCATATCAGGTCTTTTTTTATAACCAAGTTTTTCATAAAAACCCGCAGCTTCCTCACGACTGGTAATCACTATTTTTTTATAACCTTTTTCACTTATTATTTTCTCTGCGGCTTCTATCCCATATTTACCCGCTCCCAGCTTTCTTGCGTATGAAACCGTAGCCACCCTTTCTATTTTTGCAAATCCTCTTTCAGGAAGCAGATGTATCCTGTTGGTGCTTAAAGGCTTGCCATTGTCATCCGTCACAAGTACATATTCCGAATCACGGTCATCTCCTGAAAACTCTCCTTCCAGATTAAGATTAAATCCTAAAACCATCGCCTCGGTTCTCACATAATACACTCCCGCTCTGGCCCATTCATCTTTAACTTCTATAGCTTTCATTTAGTTCTCCCATTTTATCAGCACATTTTTTGCTTTATTGACTGCCATATCAATTACGGTTGTTATGACTCCTACCGTAACAATACCGGCAAGCACACATCTGTAATCCGCAAAGCTTTTATATTTTTCAGTAAAATATCCTATTCCGAGATTAACTCCGAGCATCTCAGCACCGGCCAGACACATAAATGCGCCTCTTAAACTCTTTGATAAACTCCCAATTATTCCGGGCAGGCAATAAGGGAATATAACTTTTACCAGCATCCCAAAGGTTCCTACTCCCATCGTTTTGGCAGCTTCAATGATCTGCTTATCTATCTGACCGACACGTACAACCGTTCCCTGAAAAGTAGGCCAGAATACTGCGAAAAATATTACTGCTATTGCCGCCTGCCTAAAAGTAGATAAAATCATGATAAGGTATGCCGAAAACATTAACGGAGGTATCAGGGTTATTACATTTGATATCGGTAAAAGCACTTCCCTTACCCTAGGAATCCAACCTGCTAAAAGTCCTAGAAGTGTTCCAAATACTGCCGCCAGTAAAAATCCGACAAACAGCAGTCTGACCGACCCCCATACATCCGCTGTTATTTCTCCTGACTTTTCAACAAAAACATGGAAAAGACCTTCAGGAGAAGGAAGTAAAAGATCATTATGTATCCATCCCAGCTTGTATGCCGTTTCCCACAATATGAAAAAACCAAATAAAACCACTGCTACATCATTAACGCTTTTCTTTTTAAGCAACAATAATCTGATAATATAAATCACATAAGAAATCAGTATTACTACTACGTATGCTGTACTGTCATAATAAACCTTATGTGAGGTAAAATACGGGAGCACTGAAGCAAGCACAATATTTACTAACATTAGCACTGTGGCTATTATCAGGCCGCCAATAAGGCCTTTATCCAATCGTAGTTTTCCTTTCATAGTGCTACCCCCGCATCAATCTGCTCTTCTACCTGATCATAAAATGCCGAAATCAGTTGTCTGTGAAGCTTTTCATATTCATCCGTTCCCGATAATTCTTCCCGGATTCTCGGATGTGACAGACGAACCTTTATAATATTCTTTATCCGTCCCGGTTCCATAACAACTACACGATCAGCCAGTAAAATAGCTTCATCTATATCATGAGTTATAAAAACCACGGTCTTATGGTTTTCGGTACAAAGCTTTGAAACAAGTTCCTGTAATTCTAATCTGAGTCTCGGATCTATGGCACCAAATGGCTCATCCAAAAGCAGAATATCGGATTCCAAAGCCAAAGCTCTTGCCACAGCCACTCTTTGTTTCATGCCGCCTGACAGCTGAGAGGGATATCTGTTTATAGCTCCTGAAAGTCCAACACTTTCCACGTATTTTTCCGCCAGTTTTTCTCTTTCCTTTCTCCCCAGCTTCCTCCCACTCTGCTTGATTCCGAAAAGCACATTCCCTTTTACGGTTAACCAAGGGAAAAGAGAATATTGTTGGAACACAACAGCTCTGTCAGTCCCGGGACCCTTGACAGGATTCCCATCCACGAGAATTTCCCCTGATTTTGCCTTATTAAGTCCTGCCAACAAACTCAGTAAAGTTGATTTACCACATCCGGAAGCCCCCAGAATACAGATAAATTCGCCTTCTTTAATACTTAGATTAATATCCTTCAAGGCTTCATATTTACTTTTCTTATCTATATAATCAAAGTTTACATCCTTAATTTCTATTTTATTTTTCGGAGTATTCTTTGACTCATTCTGAAGACCTTCCATAGTTTGGTCCCTCCGTTCCATATACTTCTCTAAAAATGATATATCCTATTTACTTGCTCATTAATCTACTCATACAACTCAGTAGATAAATACCGATCACCATTATCCGGGAAGATTACAACAATTCGTTTTCCCTGATTCTCTTCTCTTTTTGCGATTTCTTCAGCTGCATGCAAAGCCGCTCCGGACGAAATGCCTGCCAAAACCCCCTCCTCTTTTGCCAAACGGTTTGATGCACCGATGGCTTCAGCCGTTGTTACAGCCAACACTTCATCATATATCTCCGTATCAAGTGTAAGAGGAATAAAACCTGCTCCAAGACCCTGTAATTTATGAGCACCAGTTGTCCCAACAGAAAGAAGTGGAGAATCCTTTGGTTCTACAGCGATGATTTTTATATCCGGATTCACTTCCTTCAGGTATTTTCCGGCACCTGAAAGAGTGCCGCCGGTTCCGACTCCTGCCACAAGGAAATCAACCTGCCGTCCGGTATCTCGCCATATCTCAGGACCGGTTGTTTCATAATGTGCTTTCGGATTAGAACTGCTTGTAAACTGTCCGGGTATGAAACTGTGGGGAATGGAGGCAGCCAGCTCTTTGGCCTTAGCAATAGATGCCTTCATTCCTCCTTTTCCATCTGTAAGTATGACTTCCGCGCCATAAGCCTTCAAGATATTCTGTCTTTCAATACTCATCGTATCTGGCATTACAATTATAACTCTGTATCCTTTGTGCGCCGCAACTGCAGCAAGTCCAATCCCTGTGTTTCCGCTGGTTGGTTCAATTATCACCGAATCCTTTTTTAGTAATCCCTTTTCTTCAGCATCCCTTATCATATATAAAGCAATTCTGTCTTTTATGCTTCCTGCAGGGCTAAACCATTCCAATTTAGCAATGATTTCAGCCTTCAAGTTGCTTTTCTCTGCAAATCTGTTCAAGCGCAATAAAGGAGTATCTCCAATCAGGTCTGATATATTTTCTGCTGTTTTCATAGCCGTACCTGCTTTCTATTTTTTATGTACTAAACCTGTCTCTTTACTAATCTCTTAATTTCGATGTTATAGGATTAATGGATGCATCGGTTGAAAGAGTGCCATTTAAAGGATTTCTGTCTTCCCACTTGGGTGAATTCCATATTGTTGTTGAAATCTCTGACTGGTAATCTTCAGGAGATTCTCCCTTAGGATGTTTCAAATAAACATTTTCGGGATCCTGACTTAAAGATTTTCTGCTGCCATCTGTTTTCCAAAGCTCATCATACGGAACCTGTGATGCTATTCTATATGCATAGCTCCTAAACAGATCAGCATTACCGTCTTTAGGGAACTCAAAAAATGTATACTTTCTAAATACGGGTAATGCAAATAAATCTTTTACATATCCCCAAATATTAGGATACTCCGTAATCCTCTTCTTTATTGGTCCTACATTTCTATAGTAGCTTGTTTCCCATCTTACCAATGTTACATAAAGTCTGATATCCGAGTCAGTAATATAATCTCCGAATATGAAACGATTATCTGCTAATCTCTTATCCAGTTTATCCAAAGAATCAAAGAAATCTTCATATGCCTCGTTATATGCTTCCCAGGACTGGCAAAATGCCATACGATAATGTCCGTTATTGATATGAGGGAAGAGCCAGTCATTAAACTCATCTATTTCTTTTCGATACTTTTTAGGATAAAGATCCGGTGCATCTACCGGCTGGAAAGGTCTGAATTGAACCTCAATATAGTTTGTCAGACGATGATAATCATTGTTGACTGCCTTCTTTTCCTTCAGGTCAACAAATGTAGGTGTAGTTGCCCTGCCCTGATAATCAGGATCTGCATTCTTATAAAATTCACTTAAGAAGTATGCACCTGCCAAAGGATCCTTGTGTCCCGGATAATCAGCAAATCCATGTCCGTATACATTAGTTTCACCGCTATGTGTTGTATGAACCTCTGAAATCACTCCATCAAGTCCAAGTATATCTCTTACGATAACCGGGCGGTTTGACCAGTGGCATCCATGAGCCCAGTATATTCCAAACCTGTTTGCTTCTGCTTTAAAATCTCCTTCCTTTGAGCCAAATGGTTTTATAAATGCATTAGGCTGCCTTATAAATGCTCCTCTTTCATCTATTTCACTTATTGTCTCCTTAGGTCTCGGTCTTGCTCCAACTTCCTTAGCGTGCTCCTCTGCTTCTGCATCTGTATAATCAACTGTTCCATTTACTTTTTTTCTTCTAAGTTCCAAACTGCATGCACTGCCATAATCTACTGATTTATTTTCACTCATCTTCTCTTCCTCTTTTCTTTTATGTTTTTTTACTCAGATATTATTTCTATTTATACATTTTGTTTCATTTACTCAATCATATCTATTGGAGATGTCTTCTATATTTAGTTTTATGTATAAAGATCACTTGACAGGTACTTGTTTCCACCATCAGGGAAAAGCACGACTATATTCTTGTTCTTGTTTTCCGGACGTTTTGCAACCGTTACTGCCGCCCACAGCGCAGCACCTGCGCTTATTCCTATCAGTAATCCTTCCTTCTTGGGACAAAGCCTTGCATATTTATATGCATCCTCGTCCGAGCACAGAAGAATTTCTTTGTATAGCTTCAGATCCGTTATGGGACAGATTGCTCCACCCCCGATACCCTGTATCTTATGAGGTCCGGCTTCTCCACCATTTAATACCGGGCATCCCTTAGGTTCAACTCCATATATCTCGATCTGAGGATTCTGTTCTTTTAAGAATCTTCCTATCCCTCCTGATGTTCCACTGGTACCTACCGCAGCCACAAAGATATCAACCTTACCTTTCGTAGCCCTCCATATCTCCGGACCTGTAGTCTGATAATGTGTTTCCGGATGGTGGAGGTTCTCTCCCTGAGCCGGTCTGAATGCTCCCGGTATGCTTTCAGCTAAATCTACCGCTTTTTTACTTCCACCACCAAATCCATTGGATTTTGGAGTAAGTTCTACTTCAGCTCCATATGCCTTAAGTATCTTTATTTTCTCTTTACTGGCACCCTCTGCCATGCATATTACTGTCCGATAACCTTTTACTGCACCAACCATAGCCAGTCCTATGCCGGTATTTCCGGATGTACCCTCTACTATAGTTCCGCCTTCCTTCAGTCTTCCCTCTGCTTCTGCAGATTCTATCATGTGAAGTGCGGCCCTGTCTTTTACGCTTCCGGCCGGATTATAGCTTTCTACCTTTGCATAAAGCTTTACCTGGAGTTTTTCTTCTTCCTCTATTCTGTTCAAATGCAGTAATGGGGTATTTCCAACCAATTCCAATATACTGTCATAAATCTTTGCCATATAAAGTGTACCTCGTTTTTATTATTTAATTACTCTCAGTAAACTGTGTAAGTAATCCTGTATAGAAAGTATTATCCGGATTCTCTGCAATTAAATTATCCAAAGCTTTCTTATATGCTGATGTATCAATATTCTGCTTGATATCATATGTTCCAAAATCTACGGCATTTCCTGTAAATACACCTGAGTTATAAGCTGCTGTAATATATTTTTGTATCCCGTTGGTATTGGGATCTACCGCAAACTTTGTTACACCTCCATAAAGATAGGTTTCTACATAATCCGGTTCTTTTCCTGAGTACTCAGCCACTGTCTTAACCACATCAGCTTTGATCTCCGCATCGGTTTCACCCTTCTTATAATACTCAAATGCTCTGATTCGTGCTGTTTCATATGCCACATAAGAATCATATTTATCTGACAGTCTTTTCTTTGATGTTACTTCACGGCAGCATACATAATTAGGTAATAAGTCTCCCGCTGCTGCTACAATCTCAAGATCGTATGCATCTGCATAAAGTAACGCAAACTCCATAGGAAGGAATCCAAGTTCAACCTCACCCTTTTGAACTGCCTGAGCGGTAGCCGTCTGATCCTCATAATAGGAAATATTTCCACTCGCTTCATCTTCTATTGCTGCAATAGTATCTGCTGCAACACCGTTATCAAGGAGATACTGTCTGGTAACAATCCAAGCAGCCTCATTTCTGGAGAAACCAAGTTTAGCATTTGTAACCTGATCAAGATTTAAGATCAGATCAGTTCCCTTAAACTTATCTGCATTTCCTTTCTTAGCAATAACCGCTCCTCCTTCAACAGCTGTACCTGCAATAAATGTCAGATCATAACCCGATCCTATAGCCTGGACATCTGCAACAAACCCGGCTGTAAGTATATCCAGTTCTCCGTTTTCTTCGTTAATTGCTGTCAAAGCATTATTTCCACCTATCGCTACAGGATTTACTGTCAAACCTTCTTCTGCGAAATATCCTTTCTGAAGTGCCAGGATATTAACCGTTACCCTTATATTACCTGCCGGGTATGATACACTTAACGGTGACAGTTCTTTTTTCTCTGTTGTCTTCTCTTTGTTATCTTCATTGTTCGATGTTATTTGATCGTTACTACCGTTCTCAGTATTCTTGGTTTCTTCAGTTTTTGACTGTATCTCGCTTGCCTCTACCTTCTGTGTACCCGAGGTATCATCAGCTACACTCTTTGCGGTACCACAACCGCTGAGTGATCCTGTAATAAATATAATTCCTGCTACTAAAACTCCTAATTTTGATCCTTTAATATTATTTTTTCTCATGATTAAAATCCTCCAAATATGTTTTATAATATGTTTAATCAGCTGTCATAAGCCTTAACGTGAGTTCTGTGGATTTCTCCAGCTCCTCAATACTTGTATATTCCCCGGTACTGTGGCAGTTTTCCATGCCACATGCCAGTACTATTGTTTCAATTCCATTTTTATTTAGCCGGTTAGCATCACTGCCCCCAAAAGTGTCAATGCATTCCGGCTTTATACATCGTTCTGCCTCTCTTGCTGCTTTTATGAAACGTTTAACTACATTCCTTTCCTTTATAACCCTATAAGAATGTAGCTGTTCTGTTACAGTAACCTCAACGCTTCCTCCATATTCTCTTGCAAATCTTTCAAACTCGGTTTTTATCTTTTCGGTTTCGGCTATTGCTTTTTCATGTTCCAGACTTCGTATCTCTCCTTCAATCTCTACTGTTTCCGGAACTATATTCTTACCTGTTCCCCCGATAATGGTACCGAAGTTTACTGTCACATCCTCATATACATGTCCTGTCTTAAGATTAGCTAAAGCCCCGGCGGCTATCGACAATGCATTTATCCCCTGTTCGGGTGAAAAACCGGCATGTGCGGATTTTCCATTAACCTTTATACTGATTGAAAGTATTGACGGGGCTGCTAATGCGGCTCTCCCAACCGATCCGTTCAGATCAAGAACATACCCTTCTTTAGATTTAATCTTGTCATACAGCAGGTATCTGCTCCCCACACAATATGGTTCCTCAGCTACTGTAAGAACTATTTCTATGTCTCCTGTGTTTATCTTGTTTTCTTTTATCACTGTCAGCGCTTCTATAATAGAAACCAAACCTGAAACATCGTCAGCTCCCAAAACCGTATTTCCTTTAGATGTTATCTTTCCATCCTGACGGATCACAGCTTTTTTTCCATTCCCGGGTTTTACTGTATCCATATGTGCTGAGAAGAGAATGGGAGGTATATTTTTATTCCCTTTTAGCGTGGCATATATGTTTGAGGTTGTGCCTGTTAAACCCGGTGATATTTCCTTTAATAAATCACCGACTGTGTCTGTTTCAACTTTAAGTCCCAGTTCCTTGAGCTTTACTTTTAGATATTCGGAAATCCTTTTTTCATTGAAGGATTCGGAATCAAAGGATGTAAGTCTGATAAATTCACACAACAGACGTGTTCTGTTAATTTTTATTTTGTCATCACTCATATATCAATTTCCTGTCAAATAAGTTTTATGCTTCCTCGGGCAAAATAAAAACCCGGGGCAAAAATGCTCCCGGGCAAAATGGCTCATATGCACAATAATATATCTATTGTCTCATATCAGGGCGTAAGGACAAACTGCCGAACACCCTGGCCATATTGATTGCCCGGGAGAACTGCATTCGACACATGTATGAATAATAACTGCGAATAGCTGTATGGTTCATATCTAACGCCCCCTTTCTTAATTCGTTTTCGTATCTGATGTTGGAGATTATATCATCACTCACCTACTATGTCAATAGGTAATAGCATAAGAATAATTTATCCCCGGTTATCAATAGAACTGATAACTGAGCAACAAAAAAACGCAACCCACAAATATACCTGTGTTTTGCGTTTTAATATAGTATCCAGTTCATTAAATAATGTAATACCACTCTTCGCTCTGAGTGATTTCTTCTTTTTTCACTTTGTTTTCGTATGTCCTGTATTCCATCTCCGGATTCTTCATACTGACTCTGGTATTGGCAGGTACCGAACTTGTGATAAAGGTGTTGCCACCTATTACGGAATTTTCGCCTATCACAGTTTCTCCACCTAAAATGGAAGCACCTGCATATATAGTCACATTGTCTTCTATAGTAGGATGACGTTTCTTACCCGAAAGCTTCTGCCCACCTCTGGTGGAAAGTGCACCGATGGTCACGCCCTGATATATCTTTACATTCTTTCCGATTATTGATGTTTCACCTACTACTATACCGGTACCGTGATCTATGAAGAAATATTTTCCGATTGTTGCACCCGGATGAATATCTATACCTGTCTCGGAATGAGCATACTCTGTCATAAGTCTGGGAATGATAGGAACATTAAGCTTATACAATTCATGTGCCAGACGGTATACCGTGATCGCCATAAGTCCGGGATAAGCAAGTATTATCTCTTCAAAACTGCCTGCAGCCGGATCTCCGTCAAATGTTGCAAGCAGATCTGTCTCTATGATCTCCCTTATTGCCGGAAGTCTTTCAAAAAAAACATTACAGATCTCATCGCTTTTATTCTTTTTCTCTTCATCATTAAGAGCGGTTTTGTTTTTGCCTGTTTCAAGTGCAAGCTCTATTTGCCTGTGAAGATGATAATAAATATCTTCTATAGTGACAGCAAGACTGTTTTTCAGATTATATATCTTATATGCCCTCTCCTTAAAATATCCGGGATATACAATTCTTATAAGTTTAAACAGAATATCCCTTACTTCATCCTTATCCGGCTTATTATATATATTGAAGGCATCGATATTTTTGTCTCCGTCATAATCAGAAAGTATTTTCTGCACTATTTCGTCAATATAATTCTCTCTATTTTCTCCCATTCCCGCTCTCACCATTATTTAAAAATATTTTCTATGTTATTGATTATTCAGATTTACGTTTCTCATAATCCTCTAACGCTGATTTTATTGCCTCTTCAGCCAGTACCGAACAGTGCATCTTGTAGTCCGGAAGTCCGTCCAGTGCCTCTGCTACCGCTTTGTTTGTGAGATTCATAGCCTCTGATACCGGCTTACCCTTTATCATCTCGGTAGCCATAGAGCTTGATGCTATCGCACTGCCGCAGCCAAAGGTTTCAAATTTAACATCCTGAATTACATCATCCTCTATCTTCAGATACATCTTCATGATGTCACCGCACTTTGCATTTCCGACTTCACCTATACCGTTTGCATCCTCGATAACACCCACGTTTCTGGGATTACGAAAATGATCCATTACTTTTTCACTGTATAAAGCCATTTTTCTATCCTTTCTGTCTGTTCTTTTATGGAAGTATGAACTGTGTTTTTCCGGATACCAGATCACGCCATACCGGAGAAAAACCTCTGAGGTACTCCACTACTTCTTTTACGCTCTTTATTATATAATCCACATCCTCGTCGGTTATGTCCTCACCAATGCTGAGTCTGAGTGACCCATGTGCCACATCATGTACTCTGCCGATAGCAAGTAATACATGGCTCGGATCAAGTGATCCGGATGTACAGGCACTGCCTGACGAAGCCGCTATACCCTTATCATCCAAAAGGAGAAGCAAGGACTCACCCTCTATTCCCTCAAAACAGAAATTCACATTGCTCGGAAGCCTGTGTGTCAGATCACCGTTTACTGCCGAGTGAGGTATTTCTTTAAGACCTGCTATCAGACGATCCCTCTTATTTATTAGGTAATTTGTGGTACTTTCCATCTTTGCGACAGATTCCTTTAATGCCTCTGCCATGGCTACGATACCGGGTACGTTTTCTGTACCGGCACGCTTGCCTTTTTCCTGAGCACCACCCTCTATCAGATTGGTAAGACGAATACCCTTCTTAAAATAGAGGAATCCTACACCCTTAGGTCCATGGAATTTATGTCCCGATGCCGAGAGCATATCAATATTGTCATCCACTACATTAATAGGAAGATGTCCTATCGCCTGTACCGCATCCGTATGGAAAAGCACTCCTTTAGCCCTGCATACGGCACCGATCTCCCTGATGGGTTGTATGGTACCGATCTCATTGTTTGCAAACATCACGGTAACCAGACATGTATCCTCACGGATGGCTGCCTCAACCTCTTCGGGTAACACTATACCATTCTCATGTACAGGTAAAAGAGTAATTTCAAAGCCTTCTTTTGCCAGCTTATTTAATGTATGAAGTACTGCATGATGCTCAAATGCTGTGGATATGATGTGCTTTTTTCCGTTCTTTTTACCCAGCTCTGCTGCCGAGATGATAGCCTGGTTATCAGCCTCACTGCCGCCGGATGTAAAAAGGATCTCTTTTTTATCAGCTCCTATAACAGCCGCTACATCAGCTCTCGCTTTCTCCAATGCCTCCTTTGCTTTCTGTCCGAAAGTATAAAGGCTTGAAGGGTTTCCGTATGTCTCATTCATCAGGGAAACCATAGTATTTATCGCCACTTCGCTCATCTTGGTCGTAGCGGCATTATCTGCATATATCAAAATAAAAAACCCCCTCTGCTTATTGTCAGAGGGGATTATACACCTATTAACCTACTTTGTCAATAGGTAATTATTTTTTTATCAGATCGGTCAGTTTCTTACTATAAAAGAAGTTGTGAACCAGCTCGTCAAACTCGGCCCACATAGGCAAAGTATGGCACCCGTCTTTTCTCGGACATACTATGCTTTTATCGGCTACACAGGCTACAGGAGCCATAGTACCCTCCATAAGCTCAAGTATCTCTCCTACCGAATACTCCTCGGGCTCACGGCACAGCTTATATCCGCCGCCCTTTCCGCTGGCTCCTACCACCAGACCTCCTGCTACCATATCCTTTACTATGATCTCAAGATATTTTTTTGAAATCTCCTGCCTGGCCGCTATATCCTTCAGCGGTATATAATTTCCGTCATGATTTTCTGCCAGATCTATCATTACACGTATGGCATACCTGCCTCTTGTCGATACCATTATGAAATACCTCTCGTTTTTCAAATTTCGATTACCTATTATACCACAGGGTAAATAGGTTTTCAAGTATTTCTTTTTTAAATTAGTGTTCTTATTACTCTGATCAGTCTGGTAGCATTTATCTCAAGCTGTTTTCTGGTAAGGGTACCATTCTTTAATGCCGTCATCATATCATCATAATCCACCTTACTGCCGGGCATTACTAATGCTCCTCCTGCTGCAGCGATCCTGGATGCACAGGATGCGGGATGCTTTGAGCCCAGGTTTGGTACGGAAGCTATCAGCCAGTCGGTCATAACTATACCCTTAAATCCAAATTCATCTCTTAGGATATTTTCCAAAAGGTCTCTTCTCTCATTGGTATGTATTCCGTTTAACAGGTTGTATGACGACATCACTGTCAAAGGCTGCACCTCCTTAACACATATCTCGTAACCTTTGAGATATATTTCTCTCATGGCTCTTTCACTGACCATACTGTTATTGAAGCAGCGGTTATATTCCTGGTTGTTTACACAGAAGTGCTTTATAGATACTCCACAACCCTTATGCTTTTGTACACCCTTTGTTATAGCTGCTGCCGTCTTACCGGTGATCAGCGGATCCTCGGAGTAATACTCAAAGTTTCTGCCGCATCTTACGTGCCTGTGAATGTTCATGGCAGGTGCCAGCCACAGATGAACTCCAAACTCTTGCATCTCACCGCCCACTATATCTCCGCATTTTTCGATCAGCTTAAGATTCCAGCTCTGTGCCAGTGCCGTACCTATAGGTATTGCGGTAGCATAATGTGCTTCTATTTTTTCTCCGTGTTTAGGTTTTGAAGGATTTAACAGTTTACCCATGATTACAGCAGGCTTGGGCAGGAAATCCGACAGACCTTCAAGCAGGGTATTCCCTACAGAATGAGCTCCGGTCTCATCCACCCAGTATTTCTGGCTGATACGTACTCCTGCAGGACCGTCAGCCATAGAAAGTGAAGGAATACCCTTGTCTCTCAGCTTTTCAGTAGTCTCTCCGGCAGCTCCGGCTACAAGCCTTCCTGCATTTCCTATCATGCTTCCGCCCACACCGTTTCCGAAAAAGGCACCAATATTAAGGTATACCAGCTCTTCGTCCGTAAAATTCTTTACCTCTTCTATGATCTCGGGTACGGAGTCATATGTAATCTTTTCTTTTGAGATATTCTTATCATCAATTGTGATCAGAGTTAATGATGAATCTGCCACGATATCATTTGATGATCCGGTAACAGATTTCTCATCACCTGCAGTTTTACAATTATTCTCAGGTTTGAAGTCTTCAAAATCCGGTCCTTCAAATGTGCTCTCAACTTCTCTTACAGTCACATTTTCAGAGATTCTGACTATTGCACAGGGAGTAATATTAGCACTGTCAACACCATATTTTATGATATAGTCACCTTTTTCAAGGATGTAGCTGCTGCTTGCTGTATCGTAGCTTGCAAGCTCCGACATAGCAAAATTAACAGAGGCCTTTGTACTCTGTCCCGAAGCGAGCTTTTCGGTTTTTACCCATCCGGCAAGCACTGCCGAAGGCTGGTCAAGCTTACCTGCAGGCTTAGAAACATATACCTGGACAACTTCTTTTCCACAGTATTCACCTGTATTTTCCACATTGAAGTTCAAGGTAATATTTTCGCCATCATTCCCGGTTTCTGTGCACTTTACATCAAAATCGGTATATGAAAGACCGTATCCGAACGGGAACAATACCTTGGTCCCGACGGTATTGTAATATCTGTAGCCAACATAGATACCTTCTTTATATCTGGTATCATCCTTATCTCCAAAATCAAAAAGCTCAGGATACTCAGCCCACGGAACCCATGTAGTGGCAAGCTTTCCGGAAGGATTCTTCTTTCCCAGCAGGATATCGGAAAATGCATACCCTGTTAGAGCTCCAAGCTGTGAAAGCAGAAGGATATTTTCAACCTCTAAAACAGGGGTCAGATCCACCGGTCCGCCGACATTAAGCACGAGCATAAACTTTTCAAATTTTCTGTTTAATTCAAGTATGGTCTTTATTTCAGTCTTTGTAAGAAGAATATCTTTTTCCGCAACTCTGTCGTTTCCTTCGCCACAGATTCTCGAAAGCACGTATACAGCTACATCTCCGTCTCCGGATAAGGGTAGATCATATTCGGGCTCGGGCATGACAGCACCCATCCCTTCAAAAACGGGATTTACATGCTTCTTCTTAGCCCTTTCTTTTACATCACGCACAAAATCTTTTCTCGATTGTTTCAATATCCCGTCATAGGCGTCCAGCCAAGCCTTGGTTGTTATGTTAAAGCCCGCTTTTTCCAGAGCTCTTTCTATCGACACCGTAAAATGAGAGTATACCTCTCCCGAACCGGTGCCACCTCTTAAGGTATTTCTGGCTCCGTTTCCGTATAACGCTATATCACATGGTCCACTAATAGGAAAATCACCGTTTTTCTTCAGTAAAACAGTGCATTCTGCCTGTAATCCCCTTACTATTCCCGCATTTTTTCTTTCTCTGTCTGTTAACATCCTTTTACCCCTCCTGTATTATATTATGCTTTCCCCGTTTTTTTAGCCATATAAAACTCCTGTAGTACAAGAAATGCCGGTTTACGATACTTCTTATCCTCCGAAAGAAGACCCTTTCTGTTGTAATATTTCTGAATATAGCTTGTACGTCTGGGACATCTGAAATCATACATGATCCATGGCGTCATACCCTTTATATATTCTATGTCCTTTAACGTTTCGATCTGTTTTTCATAAACATATTTCTGGCATTCTTCCGTTCCCTTATCTTCAAAAGTTCCATGATGACCTGTAAGTGCGTCAGCACCGAATTCGGTAATGATCACCGGTTTATCCGGATTGCTGTTCTGCATAAGCTCAGGTAATGAATTAAAATCAGGAGAATACCAGCCACAGTATTCGTTAAGACCTATGATATCAAGATATGCCTCCAGCCTGTCGCAGATCATATTCTTTTCGCCGTTTACAAGACATGCAGCCGAAACCGGACGTGTCTTATCAATTTTATGCGCACATTCAGCAAGCCTGCTCATAAATGTGAGTCTCTCGTCAGAATCGGCATTTTCATTTCCTACGGACCAGATGATCACACTGGCTCTGTTACGGTCTCTGATGATCAGTTCCTTTAACTGATTTTCCGCATCCTGATATGTTGCCTCCCGGTCAAACCGTATAGCCCAGTATACGGGGATCTCCTCCCACAGAAGCAGTCCCATCTCATCAGCCAGCTTTGCCATGTTTTCATGATGCGGATAATGAGCCAGCCTCATAAAATTGCAGCCCAGTTCTTTTGCTATACGGATATTTTCCCTGCGTTCATCGTCGGTTAGCCCCTTGCCGTTTTCCACACTTTCCTCATGACAGCTTATGCCACGAAGAAATACCGGCTTACCATTTAGGAGAATATCCCTTCCTTGTACTTTTATTTCTCTGAACCCCACTCTGTCTGTGATCCTATCACCTGCACAGGATAAGCTTACTTCGTAGAGTCTGGGATTTTCCGGAGTCCAAAGCTTTGGTTCGGAGGTTATTACTGCATCTGCCAGGCCCTGAACAAAAGGTATTTCGGCATTTATGTTTAATTCAGGGATCTCTAGGTATCCTGTAATATCTGTCTTTTCGGAAATCTCAGCTTTTATCCCGATATTTTTATAGCTCCCATCAGGTACCAGTGAAATAAAAAAGTCTTTAATGTACAGTTTGGGTACCTTGATAAGTTCAATATCCCTGTATATGCCACCGTAGTTAAACCAATCCGTGTTTTCGGTCGGTACCTGTTCCGGACGTCTGGTTGAATCGGCAACTATGATTATCCTGTTATGTTCCTTTACTTCAGAAGTAATATTATAAAATGCCGGAGTAGAGCCGCCGCGATGCATACCTATATAATTTCCGTTTAAAAAGACTCTACCGATATAATTTACTGCGCCAAGTCTTAAAAAAATATTTTCGTTTTCCTTTATCTCACAGTCAAAGGTCCTGGTAAATACCATACTGCCTTCATAAAGCAGATATTCGGGCTGCTTTGTATTCCAACAGCAAGGCAGCTCCATCACAGGCCATTCGTCAAAAGAATAATCCACCGGTAATGTAAATCCCTTCTGGTCCCTGTATATCTCACGGAACCATTTCTGCCGCAGACAAGTATCATACTGATCAACAGCATAATGCCATTCCCCGTTAAGAGAGACCGTCTCCCTCCCGCTTGTACAGATCGCATCTTCCGAATATGACTGTTTTTCTTCATACTGACCAGTATAGTCATTCATATGAATATCCAGAACGAATTTTTTCTTCTCCATATTTACTCCTTAACCATTTCCTGTCGGCTTATCCTTGATCCACTTCTTCATTAAAAAAGTACAAAATTAAGATTCTATGCATATCCTACTACACATTTGTAAGATTTTCAACATTTTTAGAGCCACTTTTTCCATTCTTCCAACATTTTTAGAGCCACTTTATAAAAATTTGACTACAGTCTGCATCTTTGTTATACTTTTCACATAAAACACAAAAGGCAGGGAATCAAATGGCTTCAAGCATCGTACATCTTGCAATAACAAATGAATTAATAAAGACTCACGAATTTAATAATATCAGCAGACTGAAGCTTGGTGTAGTACTCCCTGACGCAGGCGAGACAAATCTCGGACATCTGAAAATAGAAATTCCCGAAACCAATGGATCAACATATGATTTCGAGAAATTCAGATGTAAGTTTTCAGATGAGTATGTCGCTGAAGCTATAGCATTATGTAACAAGGAACTTTTGGCCCTCCTGTTTTTCCCCGAAATAAAGAAAACACTCAAGCCTTCTTAAGTGTTTTCTATTATACTATATCAATATTCATTTTTCAATCCGTTAATATATCAGATATCTCTTTTCTTCCCCATTCGCCAAAATCATATTCTTTCTTTTCCAGGTCATATTTAACAAAAGCTTCTTCGTTTCTCGGACACTCTGCAAGTATCTGTCCGGATCTGCCAAATATGGCGGTAGGTGCTGTCTGATATGGTTTTATGGTATTGGACGTAATAAAGGTGCAGACATTTTCTACCGCACGGGTCTGTATATGTCCTTTTATCATGTTGTACCTGTCGATATTTTCTTCATTAGTAACATCATAAAAAAGTACAACATCAAGATCAGTTTTTTCCTTATATAATTCCCTGAAAAACTCCGGGAATCTGATTTCAAAGCATATCCGAATACCAATGCAAAAGCCTTTGTAATCAACTACACCACGCTTTTCTCCCCGAGTGAAATTATCCCTGTCCCAGCCCCAGAGAGCCCGCTTATCATATGTTACAGGTACGGATTCAGGTGCAAAGAACAACGCACGGTTATAGATTTTTCCATTTTCATTCGCAATTGTTCCGATTATAAAAGCCACACCTGTCTCGTTACATAAAGCCTGTAGTTTTTCGCAACATTCCTCAACCCTTGGAAAATCGACTTCAGAACATGAAGCCATATCCATAGGTGGATATCCTGTTAAGGCACACTCCGGAAATACAACCAGCTCTATCTGTTTTTCCTTTGCATGTTTTATAGCCTTAACCATCGTTTCGTAATTCTTTTCTATATCCGCAGACACTGCAAATTGATATGCTGAAATCTTCATAAATGATCTCCAACCTTATTTCAAAATCAAACTCTCTCCATCCTTACATATTAGTTCGATTTTTCTGTCAAGTATCCTGTATGCTTCGCCGAAAAGTGTTTCTTTATCATCATCAATGACAATATAACTTCCGTCATTAAGTGCCAGTATTTCATGTCCCATACTGTCGGCAAATGTTATGTCTTCAACCACCCTGAGGCCGTCTAATACATCATCCCGCAATGTCTCAAAGTGTGGGAAAATGTTTACTTTTGTAATCCCAAGTCCCGGTATCCAGCGTTTAAAATGAGGATCAAGGGCTTCCCCGTCAAGTTCAGGTCCTGCATATACCGTATCCGCGCAATTCATGGAACCCGCACTCCACGCTAAAATAATACCCTCATATCCTTTTAACTTCTCTTTTAATCCTATCTTTTGGAAAAAAGCATTCTGAGTAGGTACATGTCCGCCTGTCAGGATTATCACATCTGTCCCGCCTATGTCTTCAGCTTTTGATTCTGTTCTAGCATCACACATCTCCACAGAAGATACAGAGAACCCGCTCATTGGGAGTGCTTCCTTAATGCAGTATAGAACAGCGTCATTTTTTTCATATTCAAAAGGTCCTGCACATATCATAAGTACACGTGCATTTTCAGGCCATATTTTTTTCAACTGATCACATAATCCGTTCGCTTCAAATATCGGTCCCGGCAGACGTTTCCCATCGACCTTGTATGAACCGCCCAAATAGCTTGTAAGTATAGCTTTCATATTTATCTATGTATCTCCCTGAGCATATAATACTCATTCAGAAAGGTTCCGTCTTTTAATGTAAAATCTATATCTTTTATTATCATTTTAAACCTCCTGGTCTGTTTCGGGACGCATAAAAACGGACCACTAACCCCGTCCCAATGGCCCACCGGGTCATACTGCGATGTAGGCACCTGCCTGGACCTTCCACATTTGGGCGTATTTTCCGTTCATGGAAAGAAGTTCTTCGTGTGTTCCCTGCTCTACGATACGGCCTTTTTCAAGCATTACGATCCTGTCGGCTATACGGGTGGTTGATAGTCTGTGGGATATGAATATGACTGTCTTGTCCCCGGTTGCTTCTATCATAGCATGGTTCAGCTGATATTCCGCTATGGGGTCGAGAGCACTCGAAGGCTCGTCAAGGATCATAAGTCCCGCGTTCTTGTAGAATACCCTGGATATCGCGAGTTTCTGGCTCTCACCGCCTGAAAGGTTTACGCCTTCTTTTGAAAACTCTGTGGTAAGATCCGTATCAAGACCTTTTTTGAATCTGTCGATACGTTCCATAAGACCGCTTTGTGAAAGCGCCTTTTTTATGCCGTCATCATCGATGCCATCAGCCACATCAAGCACTACATTTTCTTTTACCGTTCCTGCAAAAATCTGGAAATCCTGGAATACGGTACCTATGGTATCATGGTACTTTTTAGCGTCATATTCCCGGATATCCCTCCCATCGGCCTTTATCACTCCGCATTTAGTGTCATAAAGCCTCATTAAGAGCTTAACCAATGTTGTTTTTCCTGCACCGTTATAGCCTACAAGTGCGATCTTTTCACCGGGCTTTATATGAAGATTCATATCCTTTATGAGCATATCCTTGTTTTTTCCGTAAGCAAAGGATACCTTATCAAGTTCGATCTCTTTTGCTTTGTTTACTGGTGTGAGATTTTCCTTTGATACAATCTTGGGCTCATAGTTCAGGAACTCCCTGATCTTGTTCACATACAGGCTCGTCTCGCAGGCAAAGGGATATGTCTCCGAAAAGACTCTCATACTGTTCTTAAGTCTTCCGAACGAGGCATAAAGTATAGCCACGGTACTATATGAAATATTGTGAAGTACAGCCGCCTGATATACTAGATAACCTATGAACAACACATCAGCAAAAAAGCTGTTGCAGACATATCGTCTCATAAATCCAAAGAACCATTTCTTTAAAGCATATTTTTTCTCAACAGCATATACTTCGTCATTGGCAGCTTCAAAGCGCTCCATGAGAACATTCGAAACACCGGGATTTAACCTGATCTCCTTGGCATAGTCATTAAGGTAATATATTCTTTTTATATAATCCCGTTTTCTTGATGACGGTACGCTCTCAACCTTCGCTAAGTAATTCTGTTTGTTGTATAGCTGCTCAAAGATCATAGAGAAAACAAACGCACCCAGCGCAAACAATATCGCTGTCTTATCCTTATATAGGAAATAGATCGCAGTGGATGTAAAGGCTGCAAGGCCGCTTAACGTGTCTATTACAAATTTTATAACTCTTTCGATCTGATCGTCGATCTGCGAAATGGCAAGGACCTGACTGTTATAGAATTCCGGATCGTCGTAGCACTCAAGATCCATATCTCTTGCCTTTTCATAAAGCTTCATCTTGATCTTTTCGCGGACTATAGGTCTTTTCTTAGGAGCCACATAGTCACTCTGGTAGACTGTAAAGATCATTCCGACAGTGATGAGCGCTGCAAGAAGCAGAATGATCCCGGCAACGCGTGCAAACGGATAACCGAACTCCGCTGCTTCCAAAACATAGCCTATCAGCACCGTATGCTCAAAGAAAATGGATAGCTGCCCTCTTACCGCATCCGCCGCCTGATACAGTACAAAAGCAGGCGAAGCAGAAAAGATGAGCTTAAGCATATAGAAATTGTTGGCAAATACCGTCTTTACAGACTGCTTTGTTTTCAGTCTTTCTTCTTTAGGTATGTATTTCATTATGCGATCACCTCCTCTTCATTCTCTATTGCGAGGTAATTCATCGCCTGTTTTTTATACATTGCAGCGTAGCTTCCATTTTGCTCCATGAGTTCCTTATGGGTTCCCTCTTCGATGAGTGTACCCTTCTCAAGCATAAAGACCTTGTCACAGTTCTTTACGGAAGAGAGCCTGTGAGAGATAAAGAGCATAGTATGATCCTGCCCTTCACCGATGATACTGTTGAACAGTTCATACTCTGCTATAGGGTCAAGCGCACTTGAAGGCTCATCAAAAATCTTCATGGGAGCATCTTTTATAAAGGTTCTGGCTACAGCCACCTTCTGGCTCTCGCCGCCTGAAAGAACACAGCCATTCTCGTCAAATTCCTTTGTCATAACAGAATCAATACCCTTATCCAGTTCTTCAATTCTATCTAAGACATCGGCCTTTTTCAGAGCCTCCCTTACCAGTTCATCCTCATTTTCATAATGTCTTCCCATAAGGACGTTTTCCTTTACTGTCATACCGAAGAGTCTGAAATCCTGGAAGGTAGTGGCAAAAATATCCCTGTAGGCCTTTAGATTATAAGTTTTTATGTCCTTTCCGTTATACAGGATCATACCTGAATCGGGATCATACAGCCTCAACATAAGCTTAATGATCGTGGTTTTTCCTGCACCGTTATGTCCCACAAGGGCTGCAATCTCACCTTTGTTTACCTTAAAAGAAAGATTGTGGATGATCTCTGTATCCTTATATGAAAAAGAAACATTTTTAAATTCCAGGCTCATAAAGTCGGTATCGGGCATCTCTCCGTCATAATCCTCCGGAATCTTTTCCTCGTACTCCAGAAATCCCTTAAGGTTATTCAGGTACATACCGTTTTTAAGAACTTCCATGACATTTTCAAATACTCTGATGAGTATCCATGTCATGGCAACCATCAGGCTCGCCATAATGGTAAGATCTGCCAAGCTGATACTTCCGGTCACCCTGTTTCTGTATATTGCGTACAAAAGCACACCTTCAAAAATGACCGTAAATGTAAAGGTTATGCGCCAGAAATTCATGTTTGCATTTTTGAATGCATATTTATCCGCAACCTTTACGTTGTTTACCGTAGCTTCCCTATATTGTTTTCTCATAAGAGAGAATACATTTGAAAGCCTGATCTCTTTCGCCCCGTCGGGAAGATACATCATACGGCTTACGTAATTAAGTACCTTTTCATTTGGAGCCTGCTCTTTATATCTTTTATAATCATATTTATTCTTAAGATTTCCGAATACGAAATTACCGATCAGAGGTGAAATGATGAAAAGCATCGCATAATGATCGATCTCGTACATCATATAAAAAACTGATATGGATGCCGCAGCACCAATGATCGCACCTATCAGTCCTCGGATAACGGCAGTTATCTTCTGCTCAGCTCCATCAATTGCCATGGTATATCGGTTATAAAAATCAGGGTCCTCATAGCATGAAAGCTCAACATTCTTTGCCTTTGCATAGAGCTTTTTATAAATGCCTCCGTAAAGCCTGTTGGTCTTTAACGGAAAAACAACATTATCCACATATCCCGTATAGATTGCCAGGATACAGAAAATCGCACCGCAAATCAAGATGAAGCTTAAAATACTCTTAAATTCCCTGCCCTCAGACAAATCATTTACGATGACTTTCATGAATACACCGTCAAAGAATACCCACTCACTTTGTCCGATGAGCCACATTATGACGGTATGCACGATGAAGCTCGGGCATATCGCAGCCACAAGCTTCATGGCAAACCATGAATTTTTCATAGATGCGGCAAAGGACAGTTTTTCTTTTTTCTTTTTCTCGTTTTCTTTCATAATTACTCTCTCGATTTTTAGTCCCCCGACTCATTCTTGCATATTTCTTCCAAAATATCAACTGCATTTGCTACCATCTTGGGACAGAAGTCAGTGAACAGCTTATTGTCCCTTGCATATTGTACGCCTTCAGGTGTCCTTATATCGCAGCCTAGTAATTCATTACATATATAGGAGCCGCCTTTCTCAGCAAACTTCTTCATCATTTCATCATTGACTGCATTAGCACGCTGCCTGCTTATCAAATCCTCCTTGTCGGTCTGGCCATATTTTAGCCCCAACACCATCAATGCCCCCGTACAGGCACCGCACACCTCTCCTTTTCGCATGCCGGAACCAAAGCAGGCGCCAAGCTTTAATGCCTGTTCTTCCGTTATCCCGCATTCATCGGCGAATGCCGCAAGCACTGCCTGAGAACAATGAAATTTATCTGCAAATAATTGTAATGCTTTTTCTTTATGTGTCATAATTCTATACTCTTTCTGTCTTATCAGTTTACCTTTTGCGGCAGATGTAGAGCAGATGGTTGGTACAACCAAGTAATTCTTAGCCCCATCCTTCTGTTTTAAAGTGCTTTTATTTCATCTGCGCACTTTGCAGCCATCACCATATCATATTTATCTTTCACCAGGTACTTAAGATCATCGCTTAACTCATTATAATCTCCGGTCAGTTTATCCTGTACAAAATGCACAGCGTCTTCTTCACTTAATCCCATCACCATGCTGGGTAATGAATAAAGCTTATTTATAGCATCAAAATGGGATAATCCGTCAGCATCGACCAATATCTGTTCTTCCTCTGTTGTACGGTATTCACTTCTTTTTTTACTGTGGTTTAAAATACATTTTTTTACAAGCTGCACTTTATCTTCCGGATAATCGTTCTCCCTTAATAACCGTCCTGCAATATCTGCACCGAATTCATTATGCCTGCTTCTGTCCAGTGTTATACCAGTCATGGAGATGTCATGCAAAAGGGCCGATAATTCCAATACTTCTTTATCAACGTTTTTATCCTTTGATAGCAGCACCACATATTTGTAAACATATTGAATATGTTCCCTGTATATGTTGTACTCATCCTTGGTACCTTTTGTCTGCTCTTCAAACCGGGCACTTCTCTCCATTATTTCCTGCCGCATTTTCTCAACTATCTGACTCATCTGACACCTCCTATATCCCTGTTAATGTAAGGATCATATCCGGAAGCACGGTATTCCTTCCGTAATCATATTTTTCCTGTTGTTCATCGGTTCTTCCGACCAACGCAGCTCCGGATGCGGAATTATCTGAAACTACGAGTAATGCTATACCCGGGATTTCAAACAGCTCTGTCATCAGATAAAATGAACTGGTCTCCATTTCAATAAGATCGGTATTAAATGTCTTAATCTCATCGAGATGAACATATTCCATAGCAATGGAAGGAGTACAGAATACACTTGCTTTCTTAATATCGTACCCTTTATCTTTTCCTATAGCTATAACCTCATCCACATATTTCATATCAGGCTCTGTCCTGGAAAACAGCATGTTTTCCCTGATGGAATCTTTTTTTAAATAAGAGTCTGCATAACTTCCTGAAAGCGAATAAGACGGAGTACATACATCACCCAGTTCAAAGTGCTCTTTTAATGCTCCTACCGCACCGATAAAGATCATCTTTTTAAATGTAAGTTCTGCGCAGAGAGCTAAATGATCGATGAGATTTCCTGCGGATGAACCGATCTTTATCCATGCGATCTTCTTATCATCCTTTTCTACCAGATATCCTGCAATATACGCACCCTCTTTTAAGGTTGTAACATTGCAGAAACGTTCCATCTTCAGCTTATAAGGTGAAAAACTCGGAGCAATGACCAGCGCATCATACGTAACATCTTCACTTAATCCGAATGCCTGAAATGCCATATGTTCAGAATTGTATTTGTGAAAAACATCCACTATCTGTTTCAATTTATCTTTCATATATCCTGCCTTTCATTCACCGGGACGGTTCTGCGATTGGTTTATTTCAAGATAATACTCTCTCCGTCACTGCATATCAGTTCCATTTTACCGTCAAGTATCCTGTATGCTTCACCGAAAAGTGTTTCTTTATCTTCATCAACAACAATATAGCTTCCGTTATTAAGGGCCAGTATCTCATGTCCCATACTGTCGGCAAATGTAATGTCTTCAACTACTCTGAGACCGTCCAGGACATCATCCCGCAGCATCTCAAAATGGGGGAAAATGTTCACTTTCGTTATCCCGAGTCCGGGTATCCAGCGTTTAAAACCGGGATCTAAAGCTTCACCGTCAAGCTCAGGTGCCGCGTATACCGTATCAGCACAATTCATGGAACCCGCGCTCCATGCAAGCACGATACCTTCATATCCTTTTAGTTTCTCTTTTAATCCTGTCTTTTTGAAAAAAGCATTCTGAGTAGGAACATGTCCGCCTGTAAGGATTATCACATCCGTCCTGCTTATGTCATCTGCCTTTGATTCGGTCCTTGCATCACACATCTCCACAGAAGATACCGAAAACCCGCTCATCGGGAGCGATTCCTTAATACAGTACAATACAGAGTCATTCTTTTCAAATGCGAAAGGACCTGCACATATCATAAGAACTCTTGCGTTTTCAGGCCATATTTTTTTAAGCTGATCACAGAATCCGTTTGCCGTGAGTATCGGTCCCGGCAAACGCTTCCCGTCAACCTTATAATAACCGCCTAAACAGCTTGTAAGTATAGCTTTCATATTTACCTCTTTATCTCTCTAAGCATATAATACTCATTCCGGTAGGTTCCGTCTTTTAAACGGATCGCGTTGGGTGTTATTCCCACTATCCTGAATCCCATCTTTTCATAGAGAGCTCTTGCACGGGTATTCCCTTCTATAAACTCCAGCTCCATCTGAGTGATATTCTCATTCTCTTCTGCAATCCTGATCATTTCCTGAAAAAATCTTGTACCGATACCCTGGTTCCAGAATTCTTTCATGAGTGCTATCGCTACGCTTGCTCTGTGTCTGACCTTAAGTCCTGTCTTCCATACGATCTGACAGTTGCCTGCTACTTTACCTTCTACTACACATACAAGCATAGCCTCATTTTCGGCTGAATTTACTCTGTCAAATAGTGCCTTTTCCCCTTCAGGAGTATATTTACCACACTCTTCAGGATAACGTAATATAAACTCCGTTTCTCCCGCCGAGATATAAAGGTAATCAAGCATCCCCTGTATATCCTCATCTTTGGGACTTCGTATAATTGCATGTCTTCCGTCTTTTAACGTAAACTCTATATCTTTTATTATCATATAAAACTCCTTTTTCCCCATGTGGAAAGCTTAAAGCTTCAGCTCATAATCTATAAGTGTCATGTTATCATTTATGATCTTCTCCTCACCGACACGTACAAATCCGCATTTCTCATACAGATGGCAGTTCGCCGGCTCCTGAAGGATGGTTTCGAGTTTCCAGGTAGTCACTTCCGGAAGCAGCTCAAATGCCTTCCTGATAGCTACATATCCCATCCCCTTATTCTGGTACTTAGGGAGAATAAACAGCGGGCTGATGAACGCCACTTTTTTCTCTTCAGGATCGTTATGCCCTATATTTATGGCTCCCACACGGGCTCCGTCCTTTACTATAAAGTAGTATTTTCTGTTGGGGCGTGCGGCTCTGCCGCGCACACGGTCTATAGACTCTATGGCAGGCGAACCTTCATCATGATATTTCTCGTAGAGCGGCATGAAACTCTCTATCTGCATCTCATACATCTGAGGTATCTCATCCTCACGGACCTCCTCTAATTTCATACGTGCCATAAGCTCTGTATTGCTGACGCTTGGAAGATTGAAATGCTTTTTTATCATAGCTGCCACTTCTGCCGGCTCCAAGTTAGTATTATCTATTTTTATATAGTTTTTAAAATTTATCTCTCCGTCCAGACTTACCAGACGGTACTTCGTCTCTTCCCTTATCATCCTGTCCTGTGAAAGAACTATATCTCGCTTTGATGCCTTGTTTTTCAGTCTGTTCTCGGTTTTATTTCTCTCAATTCTGACATCTCTGTCTGCCACAAGCTCCACATAGTATACGGTTCCGCCGGTAGCCTCAAATTTTTTAGTAAGGTAATCCACATAATCCCAGTCCGACTGAAGGTCAAATGCCCACATGTAGGTAAAGATCATGCCGGTATACTTCGTATTCATAAATGCATCAAATATATCATCACGCAGCTTGTTAACAACTGCTCCCTCATATTTTCCGAATATCTCAATCACCGGCTCTATCATCATATGATTATGAAACAGCCTGTAATCCGTTATCTTCATCAGCTCCTGGCCGACCGTCATTTTTCCGACGGCTCCGGCTCCGATCAGTATTATTAAGTTCATGTTTGCTCCTTTTGTTTTTTACACCTCATCCGCCCCTTCGGGGCACCTTCCCCTCAAGGGGAAGGCTTATCAGTCAGTAAAATCTCTACGATATAATTTCGACTTGAATTTAGCACTCTTGTCCATTTTTTCATATTCATGGTCTCCGACACAGTGCATTCCGAGTTTTTCCATTACCCTTCTGCTCTTGTTGTTTTCCTCTGCGAATTCGCCGATGATAGCTTTGACAGGTCTGGTTTTCCGGATCTCTTTTATAATTCCTTCCATGGCTTCAACCGCATATCCGTGTCCCCACTGGTCTGCACGGATGTTGTAGCCGATCGTCCATGAATCCTTTTCAGGTACGTAAACCAGGCCTCCCTGACCTATGAGTTCACCGGTTTCTTTCAGAGTAAATCCAAGATCGTAGTTATCCGGATCGTCCAGATTTCTGCTTTCAAGATAAGTTCTGACATCCTCTGCTTTTGTGTAGAGGGGATAGATCATATATTTATTTACATTTGGATCGCCGCACCACTTAAAAGCTGCTTCATAATCATCAGGTACTACAGGTCTTAAAATCATTCTTTCTGTTTCTATCGTTACTCTCATAATATTGTCCTCTCTGATCTGTTTTTTTATTCATCTTCACATAAAACCGTATTAATCTTTATATCTGTTCTTTGGTTCTTCACCGCTATCTGAAATTCGTCCTCATATATCACTTCACCGGGGATTTCATCGACTTCCGACTTATATAATTGCACTCCGTACTTTTTTGCCATGGCCCTGTAAAACGTCATCTGTTTATATATATCATTTCCCTTTTCATTATCCTTAAACCATGTAATGGCTCCGTCGGGGTTTCCCTGTTCATAATACGGCGGCACCGGGAGCACTTCTTCAAAATATTCCCTGTTTTTCCAGTATTCTTTTATTTCTTCTTCATTCATGGTCTTATCATCCACCAGCTTCCACACGGCTGTAAAAATGCCTCTGGGCTGTTTAGTGAGATATGCTATGTCTGCTATATGTATTCTGTAGTATTTCATCTGTAATCCTCCAAATCGATCAGAGAACCGTCCCTCTGATTGATTTTTCCATATATCCGCAAGTAAAGGGAAAGAAGTCAAATTTCTTTGTTCCTGTATGTACAAATCCAAAGCTTTCGTACCATTTTCGAAGTCTTTGATTTTCTTCCACTATACCTATTTCTATTTTGTCCCTGCCTAATAGTTTCACCTTTTCAAATGCATCTGTCAAAAGTTTTTCACCTATTCTTTGGTGTCGGTATTCAGGCAAAACTGCCAGGTTATTCAGTTCCGCGTTTCCGTTATCAAGCAATGCAAGTGAATAATATCCCACTATCTTACCCTGATGAAGGTATACATACATCGGTCTTTTTTCAACGGTAAACTGGTACCATAACCTTCCTTCATCCGTGGCAAATGCGGTAAATCGCGGGGCATTTTCCTCTGTGAACCCAAACTCGTCTGCAACTGTTTTAAAAGACGAGCGGATTACATTTACACATTCGGGGATTTCTTCAATTGATATTTCTCTTATAACCTCAGATGTTTCTGTCCTCATACTTTTCCTCCAATAATAAGATCCTTCGCACAGTTCAGGATGACATCAATCAGAGAACCGTCCCTCTGATTGAAATACGATCAAAGGTATCAGTACCTCATCTGCGGTTATGCTGCCGTGCATGGACTTCCAGCGTTCTTCATTAAAGAATATCGAGAGGTTGCCGGTTGCGATAGCAAGGTAATCACCAAGCATACCCCTAAATTCCTTGTGGGGCCTGCCTGTGCCGAAAAGCTTCTTTTCTATAGCTTCTTCCATCGGCATAAGTATGAACTTATCACCGAACAACCTGTAAAACTCTTTTTCGAAGTATTCTTTTTTATCTTCCTTAACGAAAAGATTAAGTACACGGGGTTCTAAGGAAGGCAAGCGTACCAGGCAGTCGCAAAGGTCCGGGTAATCCTGAAGTACTGCAATATCATTATCAAGATGCCCGTGGTCTGCGGTTACAAATATCAATGTGTCCTCTAATTCACCCGCAAGTTTTGTTACCACGTTTTCCATGTTGATCATGGCTTCGTGAACTTCATCCGAACCGCATCCGTGTCGGTGCAGAAGTCCGTCGGGCTCTTTCCAGTATGCATATATACTCTTCTGTCCCGGTTGATCACAAAGACTCTTAATCCTATCGCATATCTTTTCAATCCCGTCAAGCTCAGGCTCTGTAAAAGGAGCGATCAGATATGCATCCTTTCCGGTTTTCTTTATCTTGTTAATTATATTTTCATACGGTGTAACTGTCCATGGTACATTGTAATCCGCTGCCTGTTCCTCAGTACCCTGGATCTGATTTGTAAATACCGTTATGTTCTTATCTACACTCGGATAATAGCATTCCCAGCCCAGCCAGCTGTGTTCACATGGCTGCAGGCCGGACATTGCGGATGTGGTGGCTGCAACAGTAGTTGAAAGGAATACGGATTGATATATCCCTGCCAGATGGGATCTGAAAGCACCGTCTTCTTTTAAATGTCTTTCGAGGATGCTTTTTCCCATACCGTCAAGTAAAAGCAGAACGATGTTTTTATAATCCTTCTCAAGATATTTATCTGCAAGCGGTAATGTATCTCCTGCCGGTTCCGCTCCGAGTTTCTTTAAAATGGAATTGGGAAGATTGGCTATACAGTTTTTGTAATCGGGCCATATAAGGTTTTTCTGTATTTCTTCACTCATTTAAGTATCCTCGCTTTCGTATATTACACCTCATCCGTCACGCCATTGGCGTGACACCTTCCCCTCAAGGGGAAGGCTATAAAAAAACCACCTATCCGGAAAAGATAGGTGGTAAAGTATACTTATAATACTATACTCTTATTCTACACTTCTCCGTAACCAATTTTAAAGCATACGCATCTAAAACCATACATATTATTTTCATGAATGGTTTCGGAATAATCGTATGAAGGCTTGGTCACGAATCTGCTCATATTGTTATCCTCTTAAAATCATTGTAGCTTCAGTAATCCCATATGGATTTCGTCTGTTTATTTGTCGGTTTCAAAAATATTGGGTATAGAATACTACTTCTGTTTTTAATTGTCAACCACTTTTTTTATAATTTTTTAATTTTCTGCAAATTCAACTTCCGGTAGACCTGTAGAATTTAATTCCTCGGTTAAAGAGCATGACCATGATAAAGAAAACAACAGCTCCCGACAGAGGGGTGACAAATGCCGTCCATACGGGCCAGCCATATAAGGGCTTCCCCAATATGTATGCTGCCGGTACATGCATCGTGAGGGCGAAAGGAGCCACTACCGAAAACAGTATCTTTAACGGTTTCGGATAAATATCTATAGGATACTGACAGGCACTTCTTCCGCCGTAGGTTAAGGCATTTACAAGTTCTACGGATTTTACGCTGTGTATGCAGAAGATGCACTCTATCATGAAAAGCCCCAATATGAGCATACAGCTCATAAGGATGGACTCTGCAAGCACCAGAACCTTAGGTATGTTCCAGGTGACATCGGACAGGTTACTGCCCATGATAAGTGCCGCCACACCTACCGCTATGCATGTGATACGTCTCGGGTCTATGCCGCTGCAAAGGACCTGTGTAAGTATCCCCCTGGGTCTTAGCAGCAGTGAGTCGAGCTGTCCCGACCTAACCATCGAAGGGAAATTGCCGGTCACTCCTCTTCCAAAAAACTCCGTGATATAAAAGGATACCGACATGAGTCCGAAGAAGAAAAACAGATTGCCGCCCGACCACTCTTTTAAGGATTCAAAACGGTCGATCACAAGTATCACCGCCAGCATCTCTCCGCCTTCCATCACCAGCTGTGCCAATGTCTGCATAATGAATGAAGCCGGATACTGAAGATGGCTTTTGAGCAGCATTCCCATTGATCTTAAATATAGATGTACTGTATTCAAAGTCAGCCCCCCTGTATGATGATCTTTTTCCTGTTAAGTTCCCATAACCATACACCGGTTAATATCAACACTAAAGTCCACCCGGCCTGACGCAGAAGTATAAACGGACCTTCACTTATCATGTATTCACCGGAATAGAGCCTTATCGGTGCATCAAGCAGCTGTGCATAAGGCAGCATAGTGATCACTTTCTGCCAGCTGTCAGGGAACAGGGTTAACGGGAGCAGGTTACCGGATAAGGTAACCATCAGGAGATTAAGAAGACTCTGCATTCCTCTCGGATCAAGAGTCCGCATGGTAAATGCCATAGTTATATTTTCCAGGGCGCACATGCAGAGCAGGCCCAGGAACAGAGCTATAAGCCCGAAAAGCAATCCTCCGCCGGAAGCAGGGAGTGTGATCCCCCAGCCCTTTGGTAACAGGAATGCCACTATCATCATGGGAATACCGCGCATCAGGCTTCCCATAAGCTTTTGTGCAGCAACTCTTGTGTAATAGAATGTATACATATTTACAGGTCTGCACAGGTCATAAGAAATACTTCCGTTTTTGATCTTATCATTTAAGTCCGGATCGGTAGCTACCATCATACGGAAAAATGCCTGTTGGAGCCATACATAGGTGGAAACCTGTTCTATGGGCATGGCCTGTGCTTTGCTCTCATACAGGGCATGATACAGAGCAACCAGAACGATACCGAAAAACATCTGACAGACAATGCCGCCTATCATCGCCCCCCGATATTGCAGCTCCATTTTCAGCCTCATCCGGAACACAGAAAAGTATGCTCTCATAGGTCCATCTCCTTGTACATGGCTGCTATCAGGTGATCGATATTTTCCGACTCCAATGTCATTTCATTGATAGTCCCGGCACTTTGAAGAAATGCCAGCATATCGGATGTAGGTATCTCGGCGGGTGAATATGTAAGCCGTATTTCCCCGTTCTTTTTGGTAATCATTACTCCGCGAGGAAGGTTCGATGCATTTTCTTCCTTAAAAGCTACAGGTTCTACATCATACTTTACGGTAACATTCCTTACCGTATCGTATTTCTCAAGCAGGTCTTTCAAGTTACCGTCAAACAGCTTCTGCCCGTGACCGAGCACCATTACTCTCGAGCAAAGCTCGGCTATATCCTCCATGTCATGTGTGGTAAGCATGATGGTGGTACCGTGTTCTTTGTTTTCCCATTTGAGGAAGTCGCGCAGTGCCAGCTTGCTCACCGCATCGAGCCCTATGGTAGGTTCATCCAGGAAAAGCAGCTCCGGTCTGTGAAGCAGAGAGCCGCACAGTTCCGCACGCATTTTCTGTCCGAGGCTGAGTAACCTTAACGGTGTCCTTAGCAGTTTTTCAAGCTGAAGTGCTTCGACTAACTCATCGAGTCTCCCCTTATAGTCCTTTTCGGGTATCCTGTAAATGTCTTTTAAGAGAGAATAGCTGTCCAGGATAGGCACATCCCACCAGAGCTGGCTGCGCTGCCCGAATACAACACCTATGTGTTTTACGTATTCCTTCCGTTCTTTCCACGGGACCATGCCTCCGACTTTCGCCTCTCCGCTCTCCGGAGTAAGTATCCCCGAAAGGATTTTTACCGTTGTTGATTTTCCGGCACCGTTCGGGCCTATGTAGCCCACAAGCTCGCCCTTTTCAACAACAAAGGAGATCCCCTGCAAAGCTTCGACGATCTCCTTTTCACGGAATAGTTTACCCTTTTCACGCTTTTTGCGAACAGTAAACGTCTTCCTTAAATTATTAACTTCAATGTAGCTCATATGAATCACCCCCAATGCTCATCATGAGTTGCGTAGGAATTCCGATTATAGCAGTGTGATCCATATCTGTCAAGTACTTTTTTTATCAGGTAAGGTACTGGTACAAACAGCTGTCATCTATGTCCGATACCCTGGCAAATCCGGTACAGCTCATTACGAATCTCAATTCGTCACTTACCGACTGAAGGAATTTTTCCACGCCTGCCACACCTTCTTTTTCAAGAGAAGGAAGCATGGATCTGCCGACTGCCGCCGCATCTGCACCGAGTGCTATAGCCTTATATACATCTGCTCCGCTGCCAATACCGCAGTCAACTATTATCTTTATATCTTTTCCTTCAAGAGCTTCCTTTATCTCAGGAAGTACCATCATAGGAGGTGCCGCATAAGGAAGACGTCCGTGATGATGGCTGACGATTATGGCTTTTGCACCTATCTCGGCACATTTTACGGCATCCTCTGCACTCAAAACTCCCTTTACCACAAAAGGAAGCTTACTTGACTCTATGTAGGACGCCAGCATATCCGTGGTCTGTACCGCCATCTGCTCACCTATAACAATATCAAGTCCGGTGGTTCCGAATATATGATCAATATCCATACCTATGCCGAATGCTCCGATGCTTTCGGCATACTGCATCTGGTCCCTTACTTTGCCGTTATCCGCATAGGGTTTTACAATACGTACGGTTTTGGCACCTGTAGCAACAATTTTTGAAAACATGTCGTTTTCCATCATTCCGACAAAGTTTAAGATGTTTTTATTCTTTGCCGCTACGGAGTATTCCTCGAGTCCTGTCAGTTCCCTTCCGTTATATTTTCCGAGATGGGAAAACGCAGGGGTAAATACCGGCATATCGAAGATCTCACCGAAGA
>JAEEGG010003792.1_pt1 | contig 37403 bp, 41 predicted proteins | sample 9134161 | NCBI WGS metagenome assembly JAEEGG01 (sample SAMN16246543, study PRJNA631951) | gut metagenome | biome: gut microbiome; feature: rumen; material: CR-attached | host: Bos | place: Iran: Karaj | collected 2018-10
GTTTCGCGTTGGGAACCACATCGTTTTTGAATTTTATGCTAACCAAACCTCCGCCCAAAAGGCTATAGCCGCTAAATGGCACGTTGATTGTCGCTGATGTATTATCGACTCTTGCATGAACGACAATTGTCCCGAAATTCGCGTTCACAGGCTTGTTGGTCAGGTCGTTGTAGTCGCCGCTGAATTGCTTCGCTCCGGTGTAAATCCGCAATTGCGTGCCGTCATGGTAGTAGATTGGGTGGTGTGCGTAGAACTCGTATCTGTATTTGTCATACGCGAAACCTAAAAGAATGTAAAGATGACCGTCATTTGTGGTCGGGAGAGAATTTGACCATGGGTTAACTGCATAATTCCCTTCTGTTGCAAGCTTCACCATCCCGTCTGGTTGCAGGTCGACAACAAGGTACAATTCCCTGTATGCGGTGAAGTTATAGTTTGCGCTTGTGCTACTTGTAACGTTGAATGTATGCCTTCCGTCTAATAGAGAACCATACATGATGAAAAGCTGGTCCCTTTCTGTATTGGCTCCGGCTTCTTTGGCCGTTGAAGCTAAATATATATAGATTTCTCCGAAGGGATTGAAGCTCTCGGAGGTCATCGTCTTGGTTGTGGCAGTTAATGCAGAGCCGGAATTGCCTTCGTCGGAGTGCATCGGAACTATGTGATTCTCATCCTTGCTGAATGCCAGGACATACCTGAACAATTTTGCTGTAGGAATGCGGTAGTTATAAGCGTGCCTGAGGTTGGTTATCGTCGTCGTATCCGAGTTGTAGTCCATCACCTGCCAGCAGCCGGTGATGGTCTCCGCGCCGTTGCCGAGGTAGAGGGTCGCCGTCTGCGTGATGTTATAGACCGCCCAAACCACAGAGCCGACACCATACCGTGTGGAAATCATCGAATTGACATTATAGACTACCGGCCTATACCCGATACTGTTGATTTGCAGACCTGTACCGTAAGAGCCGTTGCCGGCCACGGGCACTTTGACACAGACCACCATTCCGTCTTTGTATTCGGAGACTGTTTCGTCGGTCACATCCCAACGTGCGCAATAAACAGGAGATGATGTTTTCGCCGGCGTGCCGGTGAGGTTGCGGTAAACGTGGATGTCCGGGGCGTTGTCCACGTCGTCATATCCGATGTTCTTGTTGACGAACTCGCCCTGATCAGAATCGAACATCAGCGCCTGCCCGTCCTGCGGGTTGTCGGTTTCTATTCTGCCGTCTCGCAGCGGGATGAACACACCCGGCACCCCGTCAATAACTGTAACTATTTTGTTTGCCGCCATATCACAATTTTATTCGTTTCCGCTGTCGCCGCTGTTTCCGCCGCTGTCGGGAAGCTCCGACAGCGGAAGTTCGTCATAGTTCTCGGGGAGGTCGTGGCAGCCGAGGCTGATTGCCTTGCCGTACACGGCTCCGTCGCGCCGCATGAGGAACTTGCCATCGCCGGCGGTTATCACTGTGTGGTTATCCTTCGTGTAACTTGTCATTGTCTTGTTTTTTTCATTATACATTAATATTGACTCTGTTCCATCCACTCGGCACTCCGCTTGTGCTGTTTTCCGAGAGAGACAATGCCGCAGGTGCGTATATCCTTCCTGTCTCCGCCGCAGCGGAAAGCCATTCGTTGAACGAACCTTGTGCAATGATTGTGCTGCGTACCTCCACCTCGTTCAAGTTCAACGTATTCTTGAATATGCTGTTGAGGCTGGATGTCTTGAGCACCCTTGAGTTGATTATCGGGTGGCCGTAGATTCTGCAATCTTGGAACAATGCGTAAAAATGATTGGTGTTGGTTGTTGTCAGCCCGATGTCGGCAAGCTCCGGCGTGCGGCACAGCAGCGATTCTATTATACCGTTCACTTCCGTGCCGTTCGGCACTGAGAATTTGTAATAGTTGTTTGTTGATGTGGAAAAATTAGCCGTGGTGACGCTAGTGGAGCGTACATACAGCCTCTCGCCCTGCCCTATGAGCACCGTTCTTTTGCCGGAGCTTTCTGGTGTCCATGCCGTCCAGTTCACGCCGTCAATGGATATTTCAAGAGATATGTCAGCAGGGGTACCGTACTTGTTGAGCGTAATGCTTCCGCCGTTTGGCGTGACGAAGTTAAGGTAGCGTTTTGCGGGGTGCGACTCGGCGTGTATTCCGAGGTCGTCGTACAGGGCGACCTTCTTTAGATCTTTGTTGAACGTGATTTGCTGCGCCGCCGCCGTGGCCGTTCCGAGTTCTGTTATTGCTTCGACGGTATCCGGCGTATCGACAGACACATCGATGGTGCCGGATATTGCCGCATCGGTCATCACGTTTACATGCTGATTGTTGTTGTCGGCAGTGTCGAACTCCTCAATAAGCACCTGTGTTGATTCTGCTGCGGCCTTCGGCACTTCCACAGTGGTGGATGGCGTGTCGGTGACGACTTCATCTCCTGCATTTGCGTACCCCGTATCACCAGGTGCCACAACTTCGCCGGTTGCGACATCGGCCTGAGTGTCTGGCTCCGCCAAATCGAGTTTTTTATACCCGATTTCATCCACAAGCGTGTTGTTATCGTTAGCTCCGGCTTGTACAAGCTTTCCTGTCGCGACAGGGGATTGTGACCTCCCTGTGACCATATTCTGGTATTCACCGCTAACGGAGTCAACAATCTCGCCGCCATTCTCGCTTTCGTATTCCCTGTGTGCTGACGTGCCCGGGTCCCCGTCGGCCACAAGACCGCCGGTTGCAACCCTTTCAGGCGGGGTCTGCCCGAGGACAAGCGTGGGCGTTGTGCTGAATTTTAGTACAAGTGTCTCTTCGTCGGCGCCGGTGATGTTCCCGTGGATGGAGCTGTTGTAAAGTCTTATGTCCAGACCGTAAGGTGTCGGAGGCGCGTCGTCGTTGTTTTCCTGTTTTACGGTGACGGGAAATTCTTTCGTCTCAAGCTTCTTTTTAGTGAAGTCGTTGAGTATAAACACGGAATCCGGAGCGTTCGGTGTATAGATTTGGGCTGTCTCGAGTTTCTTTTTAGTGTGGGACACAAGGTCTTCGCCGTCAACTGTTTTGGCCTTTGCGGGTGTCACTTTTGTCCGTTTGAGCTTCTTCTTTGTCGGTGTGATGGACACGGTTTTGTTTTCCGTGCCGTCTAGACCTCTGATGCTTTTGCTTTTTATGCGCTTTTTTGTCGGCGCAATGTCTGGGTTCGTCGCTTTAAACGTCGCACTCGCGCCGAGTGCATTTTTTCTCGAGTGCTCGCCGAACGACACGTTGCTGTCGCTTGCCTGCACGGTCGCGTTTTCGCCCACCACGTTCACGCCGTTGCCTTTCTCAAGCTCAAGACTGTCCATGTAGGCGAGTGCGCCGAGGTCGGATAGGCTCAGCCCCACGTCACCGACTTTCTCCCATTTCCATACGCTCGGCGCCTGGTCGGTATCCTCCACAGGCACGTATTCAGAGAAGCTGTCATCGCCGTCAGACATGTTGCTGACAAGCCAGAACCCCATCGGGGTTGCTGTGTGTGCTGCGGCGGGGTCGAGCGTGCCGGTGTACGCTGTCCCGTTGTATCTCACTGTGACAGTGTCGGGTATCTTCGTCACGTCTGGCACGCCGTCCCCTTTCCAGGCCATGACGAACTTCATGCCTCCGGCAAGGGCTGCACGCGCCACTTGGTCCTTCACGGCGTATATGTAGGTCGGCACGCCGTTCGCGTTCGGCACAACAAATTTTGAAAATTCAGGTATTGGCATATTCTTTATATTTTAATTTTTTACTGTAATTTGTTAATCTCTGTTGAATATTAAAGTCTCGTTGTTGTAATGCACGCCGGGGTTCGGGTCGATGTTGAGTTTTGAGTTCCATCTCTCGCGCTCGCCGCCGTTGACATGCCTGTCGTTGTCGGCGATGTGCGCCTCAAGCCTCTCCTGCGTGTGCTGGTCAATGAACTTGAGCTGCCCGAGGTATTCGTTTCCTGTGCCTATCTTCATCCTCGCGGTGGTGACGGTGTTGCCGTCCTTGTCCGTTACTTGCGCGTCCTCGTAGATGTAGAAGTCGCCCTTTTTCGGAATGATTGTCGGGCGCGCCTCCCAGTAGGCGGTGGTGTTGCAGAACCGCCGCGTCTGGTCTGGCCTCAATATCGTCTTTTCTCCTGCCATGGCTGTCATTGTCTTGCGCTTTCCAGCGGAATCGCCTCGAAGAGGATGACATCCTCGGTTTCCGGGATGTACGTCCTGAAAGTTATCTGATGGGAATTGTCTTCGATGTAGTCCTTTCCAGGATAGAGCCTGTTGCCGTTCAGGAAGAGGGACGATGTACCCATGGTGTAGCCTGTCGTGCAGGTGAATACGATATTTTGCCCGTCCTGTTCGCCGTTGAGCGCGATTGTTTTCCGCTGCACCTTCATGGATGCCTCCTGCGAGGATGCCGCCGTGGCGTTCACGATGCCGGTGTAGGATGCGAGGTCGGCGGTTGACACGCGGCACAGCCTGTTGTCTGGCGTGACGACGAGAATGCTGGCATTGTCGCCCATGTAGGTGATCAGGTCGAGGTTGGAGAGGTCTTTGTCGAGCTTGTTGGCGAGTGCGGCGTTCGCGGCGTTCTGCGCGGCGGCCACGGCTGCTGCTTCCACAGCATCTACGTATGGCTTCGATGCCACAGTCTCGTTGTAGGTTTCGAAATCTGCTGTTTCCGCGATTTTGATTTTGAGATTTTCTGTGGTCTGATCACCATTAATCTCCACTCCGTTCAATGTCGGCTTGTCCGTGAGGTCGTTGTAGGATATGCTTTGTCCTGTTCCGCCGGTGATGGCGGCGATCAGGGCGTTGATGGTGTCCAGGATTTCCAGCGCGGTGCACCCAGGATATAATAGAGGTATGTTTGCCATTGTTTTGAAAGGTTATGGTTTATTGGTTATGGAAGACTGTTTTTCCTTTTCGTCTTCCAGTAGTTTGTCGATGATTTCGTTTCGCAGGCAGGTGGCGATTTGCCGCGCCTCCAGTTCCACGGCTCCGGATTTCGCGGATCCCATCACGGCGGTGTTCTTCACCGTCACGCTCACCTCGCATCTAACGGTTTCCATGCCTGCGAGGCGTGCGATCAGATCCTGCTGGGTTTCCACCTGCCGCTCAAGTGCCGTTATCTTTGCGTTTGCCTCTTTCAGATGCCGGCTTTTGTTTCCTGCCATGCCGCCGCTAACGGCCACGGCTGCGGCCAACAGCGCGGCGACGATGTATTTGAGTTTCCCTTTGAAGAAAGTCCAGATTTTCAATATGAACGCTATCATCATGTTAAGATTTTTGTTTTTTTTAACGTGATTATTTGAACACCGTATCTGTGGCCACGATTTGCTCTGACATGTTTATTTCTCCACCCACCTCGATGACCTGCGGAGCCCGGTTGACCTTCTCGCGGAGGCGGAACTTGAACTCGCACTCCGTGAGGTCGCTGCCTTCGTCGCTGACGGTGAGGCTGCCCGGCAGCATGTCAACATACCAGGCGTAGTGTCCTTCCAGCAGCAGGTTGTCCTGCTTGGCGAAAGCGGTGCGGAGCAGTTTCAGCCCTTTGGCGTTGCGCGGGTGGCACCGGGCGGTGAATACCGTCTGCCGGTCGGAGGTACCGTAGCTGTCGCGCCCGGCGATTACCCGCCGCTCGCCCTCGGAGTTCTCCTCGCGTGCGAGCTCCTCGACGATGAACATCTCGTAAAGGTTCAGTGCATTGAGCATCAGGAAGGTGTGAAATCCATGTTCAAACGCTTTTAAGATGTAGTTGCGCGTGGCATTCACCGAATTTCCGACACTGACCACCACACGAAGCGCAACCACGTTGTAATCGTCCTCGCGCACGGTGAGGCGGTTCACGCCCGGACGCAGAGTAACGTTCTCGTCCTCCCAATCGTCGTCAGTGGTGCCGTCGGCCAGCGTTGCGGAGGCCTGCACCCTTGCGATGACATTCGAGCTGCCGTAGTTGTAAACATATATGTATTGTTCTGTTTCATGCGGCGTAAGGACAGTTCCGTTGTAATCCTGTCCGAAGATGCCGATGCCGGTCTTCAGATAGAAGTGCGTGCTGTCTGTTGCCTCCCAGTCGGGGATGTTGTTCAGGAATGCGTGTCCCTGCAGCTCTCCGTTCACAAGCGTGATCTCGTTGCTTCTCATTAGGTTGTGGAGAACGAGACTGCCATTTCCTACTGGATGTGAGTTGTCGGCGTACATTTCCCCATAGTACAACCGTATCTTTGCCGTGGCATTCGGGCAGGGCTTGGCTGTGAAGAATTCACCCCATCCGGGAATGTCCGGCTTCGGTATATAGGCGCGGATGATCTCTGTGGAGACATGCACGTCTCCGCCGCTTTCATCGAATATCATTTCCGGGGTGGTTGCAACGCCTTGCGGGGTTTTGATGCTGAAGAATGCCATAGCCCTCCAGTCTTTTCTGGGAGTCCGTTTCAGTCCCGAATTACCTTCCACCCACGACACCGCATTTTCGTCGTCCTCATGGTAGAAGTCAATGTTGTCCGGCTCCTCGATCAGCGAAGTGAACTTTATGTAACAGATTCCGGCGGACACCCATGCTGACACGTCGAAATATTTCCGCAGTTCCGGGTTGTAAACCACCTTCGCCTCCAGAGAGTCGAGAACGGCCGTGGCGTCGCCTGACGCGGCGGCAATCTCGTAGAGCCCGTCGCCGGGGTCGGCCTTGACATTCCACGACAATTCCGATGTTCCAGGAATGCCACCGATTCTCAAGCTTCCGAACACAAGACAGCCAGCCGGCAGCGACGCCACGCTGTATGTCTGCGACACACGCCTTCCTTCGCTGCTCCACGGGGTGGCACGGAGGATGAACTCGGGGCTGTTGCCCAGAAAGTCTATCGGGTATGGTGCCTTGCGGATCTTCATTCTTTGAATGGTTATGGGTTATGGGTTATTGGTTATTGAAGCCTGGTGTTCCGTTGTAGAGACGCAAAATTTTGCGTCTCTACGGTTCGTTGCCCGTTACAGTCTCGCCATTGACCGGATATTTTCCTCCTGTTCGTCGAACTCCAGCTGTATCTTCCGGCTGATGTAGGCGCGTCGATTGTTCGGGTCCTTCAGGAATTCGTTCATCTGTCTCAGTTCCTTCAGCAGCTCTCCGTTGTCGGACGGGTAGTAGTTGTTGGTGACTTGGTTTGACGGTGCAAAAGTACTTCCGTTTCCGGAGACGGCTTGGGACATGATTTTGGGATCGGGGGCGTTGAAGGTGATGCCGCGCAAGGCATTGCGGTTCCCCTTCTGGTACTGGTCAAGGGCCTCAATGATGCCAGCAGTCTTCTTGTCCCGCAACAGCTTGTTGCTGGCCACCCATTCGTCACCTTCCTCTCCCATGAGTGCTAATTGTGGCCCTCTGATGTAGCTGCCCTTGGCGTAGGGATTTGGCTGGGAGGCGATGGCGGCGATCTGCGCGGCGGTGATAACGGCCTGGATTGCGGCAAGTATGGCTCCTCCGATGGGACCCGCTTGGGAGAACCCTTGCATGATGGCCACAATACCGCTGATGGTTGCCTGGATGATGCTGGCCGTTTTTTCGCGGGCAAATTGTTCATGCTTCAACTTCTTCTCCTTTTTCTCCTTTTCCTCGTTGAGCTTCTGCATCTTGGCATCGTAGGCCTTCTGGGAGATCACGCCTTGGTTGAGTTGCCGTTTCAAAGCAGCGGACTTTGCATCGTAGGTCTCCTGTGCCTTCTGCAGTTCGGCTTCCATGAGGTTGTTCTGGATTTGGGCAATGGAGCCGTAGATGTCGAAGGCAGCGCTAGCGAACTCCTGCAATCCCTGACCCATAAGATCGAGGGCATCCTGCCAGTTGTCGCTGATTTTGCTCCAGTCGAACTCGATGAGCTGCTGCCAGATGGTTTTCTGTCCGGAAGAGACGTTGGCCAGTTGCTGGTTCTTCAGCTGGTTAAGTAGCTTGATTTTCTTACGCAGCTGCTTCACTTCCGGATCGTCCTTTCCGTAGGCGGCGATGCGGGCGGCGATGGTCTTCTCAATATGCTCGATTTCCAGACGGTATTTCTCCTCGATGGCGTTTTTCTGTCGCTGCCTCTCGGTAAGGGTGGCGTCGGTGATGGATTTCTGTTCCGCCTTGATGAAGTCGTCGGTCTGTGCCTGGTATTTCTCCAAGGTCTTCTGGATGTCCTTTGCCTCCATGTCGGCCATGCCGTTCATCTCATCGCCCAGCTTGTTGATGAGCGCATCGAGGGAGGTGGTGTCGATGTTGTCGGCCACGAAGAGTTTGCGCAGATCCAACAAGTCCTGCATCTGTTTTTGGGCATCGGTGAACCGCTGAGCCCATTTCTGCTCGGTGCCGAGGAGCGCGTCCAGCACCTCGTTTCCGCTTTCGGGCATAAGGTCTTTTCCCCAGTCTAAAATTTTTCGGGAAAAATCTTCAAGGGTTTTTCCGTGCTTCTCAAGATATTTCTGCCCGGCGGCGGCCACTGCCTCAACTTTTTCCTGTTCAAGCTGTTTCGCAAGTGCCACACCCTTCTTTCCGAATTGTTCCGCATCCTTGATGAGTTCATCATATTTGGCGGTGGTTTGCGCCTTCACTTTCTCCCAACCGTCAAGGTTTTCTTGGGCGGCCTTGTTGCGGAGTGAAGCCACTTTCTCTTGAAATGTTTTCCATTTTTTCTCCTCCTCTTTTGCCCGTTCGGCTGCATCTTTCTTTCTTTGATTCTTACATTCGGCACATTGACAGTGTTCAGGATCGTTAGGATTGTGTTGCACTTCATTTGTCGTAGGAGTTGTAGATGCAGGCTTTTTGATTAGAGGATCATAAGTCAGCCCTGCCTTGTTGATGGCATCAGTGGCGGCAACATTAGCTTGTGCAATATCAGATATGAAGCCACGGATAGTGGTGCCTGTCTTGAAAATGTTTCGTTCAACCACATCAACATTAACTCCCAATTGGGCAACATTGTTAGAGACTATCCGTGTCGCATCTGAGATTGATTTGCCTTCGCTTAGCAGTTTTGGAATCTGGCTTTGTATGATGTCGTAAACCTCCTTGCGTTTGTTGTCCGACAACCCTTGGGCTGACAGCTCTTTATTTATCTTGGTGAGTTTTTCCCTTGTGGTTGTAAGTTTTTCATTTAACGCTTCTGTTACAGCCTCCTCTTTCAATTGGGCGGCAATTTTATTTTCAATGCTGGCAACGATGTCTCGATAGGCTTCGTCCAAATTGGTGAGTTTGCCGTGTTCGTCAGTGTGCGCTTGGATAATATCGGGATAAAGTTCTTTTAGCTTTTCTAAAGCCTTTTTATACTCACTTGAGCCTTCTTCTGTGTTTTTCAAAACACCAATGAGATATTCAGCATACGAAGATTCTTCGCCGATTTTCTTGTTCAACTCCTTAGTCGCTTTTGAAGCTTCACGCAACTTATCCACATAGGATGTTATCAGCACTACAGCAGCAGTAATTCCAGCTGCAATCAATCCCCATGGGGTTGATTTTGTGGCGGTGTTGAGAAGACGCTGGGCCTGGGCTTGGGCACGGGTGGCAGCGGCATTGGCGGTTTTGGCAACAGTTTCCTGCTGTAGCACGGCCCGTAGTTGGTTATCTGCGGCCACACCTTTGAGCGTCTCCAACCGTGCTTTCATTTCAGCAAGCCGTTTTGCCTCAGTTGCAGCTGTTTCTTGTGCGAGAACTACTTTCTTTTTTACAGCAGTGTTAATTGCCTTCTGTTTTAGTGCATTAGTGATTCTCATTTGGGCTGCCTCCGCTTTGTCAGCTATTAGTTTCCGATTCTTGGCTACAAGAATCACAGCATACGCTGCCGCAAGTGATAACAGCACACCCTTATGCTGAGTTCCCCATTTTATCACTTCAGTAACCACCTTAATGCTGGATGCTGTTCCTTTGGTCAGATCGGTAAGCAGGGGTATCAGTTCCTCGCCAAGTGCGGCTTTTGCATCCTGCACTGCGTTTTTGGCCTTCTCCAGCTGTGCGGCGGCGTTATTGTTCACCGTGCCGAACTCTTCCATCATGGAGGTTCCGTTGGCAAACTCAGTGGCCGACACTTCCAGTATGCGCCGGAACTCATCGGTCTGGCTGCTCATGGCACCGATGGCCTCTTGCACACCCACGGCATTCAGTTTCAAGTCTTTGAGCTGCGCACCGAGTTCATCAGCAGGCATCCCGCGCATGGATTCGGCGAAACGCAGCATGAACTCCACGGGGTTGGTGTTGAGCAGTTCACGCATCTCTTCCACCGGCTCTCCCATGGCAGCGGCAAACTTTCCGATGTTGGCGGCGGCCTTGGTCATAAGTTGGCCGTAAGCAGTGGCGGCAATCTCCGCGTTGATGGAGGAGTTCTCGAACGCCGCACCCAGTCCGATGGCTTCTTGCACGGATGGCTTCATCGCGTCTGGTAACGCACCGAGTCTTTGTGCGAACTGCGCCACATTGCCCTCGGTGGCCGCACAGGTGGCACCCACACTGTTGAGGGCGGAACCAATAGCGTTGAAAGCGTCCTCGATGCCCATCTCCTTTGTGTCCTGGAATGCTCCGCGAATTTTACCCAACACAGTAGCGATTTCCTCTGCTCCACCCTGAAACGAATCTCCCAATGCCACGTTGGCTACATCCACCGAACGGGCGAAAGACTCTATATCTTCCTTGGCCAGTCCGAGCCGCCCACCGATTTCCGCAATCTTCAACAGCTCCTCGGTGGATGTACGGGTGTCGATGTTCTGTAAAGAGTTGCGAAGTGATTCCACTTCATCACGGGTCATGCCGGTGGTCTTTTGCACCGCACTCATCGCGTCATCGATGGTGGCGTAGGCATCGACGTACTCCTGGGTGGCGGAGACGAATTTTTTCAAAAGTGCGATTCCGCCTTGGACAGCTGCAGAAAATCCGCCTGCTGCAACGATATTGTCCTTTAATTTACCAGTATTATTTTCTATTTCTTCTCCTACTGATTTCAAAGAAGCACAATGCTCGTCATAAATCTTCTTCAATTTTTTTAGTTCAGAAGATATTCTAATGTATTCTTCAGAACCAATAGTGGTTTTATTCAGTTGATTAGTTAATTTGAGCATTTCTGCGCGAATGGACTTGACATTATTTTCCACCTCCTTTCCATTCACCCAAATAGTCACTCTTTTGTTTACTTCTTTTGCCATGATATTTTTTTTTCAATAAAGTACAGTCGTATTATTTTTTTTGTATCTTTGCAGCAATAAAAAACAACAGCGATGTTTGAAATAGTATTCGGATTAGTCTTAACATTTATCCTTATAAAAATAATGGATAAAATACCTGGTAGAACCAGATTCTTCAGATAGTGTTACCTAAATGAATCTCCTAATAGGTGCCGATGTCGGCACTGAACGCATAGATTCCAGCCGGTCTTCCAAAGGCCGGCTGTTTTGTTTCTAATCCTTTCCATTTCTTTCAACATTGGAAACATTTTTGCGGCAAAGATATAGTCGCACAGCGGAACGGAATGGGACAACGAAAAATGGATTTTTATTTCAACACCCCCTGGTGCGCCGCCGTGTTCGCGTCCAACCGCTTGAACTCCACCAGCACTTTGTCGCCGTAGTAGTCGGCCACGAGGTCGCCGAGGGCGTCGATGTTGCGCTCCAACGGGTTGTGGAACCAGTCGGAGGGTGTGCGCTTGATGTAGATCTTGGTGCTGGCCGCCCGTCCGCTCTTGGTGGCTTTGCCATGCCTGGGCTGGCCGTTACCCACGCCATACTCGCGGAAGATGCCGTGGACGGGCATTTTAAAGATCACGGCCTCCAGATCGCCGTAACGCTTCTTAAGAGTGACGCGCAGTTTGCTCTTCAGCTTGCCTTCCGTGGTTCCGGCATAGCGTCCTTTCTTGTAAGTGCGCACGCCGGTTTTGCCCTTGGTGAAGGCGGAAGCGTTGGAGGAAGCCAACGTGCGCACGCCGTTGGCCCACTTTTTGGTGCGCTGCTGGAACTCGCTATCGGTCATCAGATGTTCGGACATGACTATGGAATTTTTTAGGCAGTTTTTTAGGCAGATATATCTTTAATATCCTGATTTTCAATGTCTGTTCAAGTCTCGCTTGCGTTTTTCCGCCTCCCTGATCTTATCATCCAGGTAGGCGAGAACTAACGACAGACGCGCATTTTCGAATTTGTCAGCATAGATGAAACGGTCGCCCATGAGACGATGGTGGATGTCAAACCAGGAAAAATCGGATGTCTTTTCCGTCTTGGTTTCACCGTCGCTTCCAGAGCTCCGACCAGGGAACAGCTTTGGGTATTTCTCCTCCAGAGAGGCACGGCGCACGGCGTTGTAGTTGATGAGGATGGCGGTAAGGATATCGGGCGGCAGGTTGCGGAACTGGGTGGCCCGACGCTGCATGTCGTACTCATCGAACGGCACGCGCACATCCAGTCCGCGCCTCTTGCCGGCAGGTTCCCGATAGAGAACAGCGGCCATTTCCACGAAATTCTGCCGCATAAAGAAGGTGTCAGCCCACAGGAACTCGCCCCATGTGAGATTGGAAAAGTGACGGGTAAAGCCCTCATAACGAGTGCCTTCAAACTCAAAAGAGGGCAGCTTGCAGTCGGGGAACACGGCATCTGTGGTGGATGTCCAGCTGAAGGCCTCGCGGAGCTGCATCCGCTGCCAGGCACCCAAAAGGGCGAACACCTCCACGTCCATGTCAAGCAGCTGCCTCAACGCATCATCGGCGGCGGCATCGTCACCGGAAGCCGTGGCCAGCCGCATCCTGACGGCGGACAGGAATCCTTTTTCGTCAAGTTCCGCCCACCCGGAAGGCAGCTGCCGAACCTCCGTGTGCCCGTCAACTTCCCACTTCAGCTCATTCATACCAGAACGATCTCATGGTGAACGACCATCTCATACCCGCGTATCGCTCCTGCGGGTTACGGATCTGAGTGGCCTCTATATCGTCAATCTCTATGCGGCAAGAGGCATTCCGGCATTCCTCAATGAGCAGTCGCAGGATATTGTCGCCCTGCGGTTCCACGCGGTCGTTGATGTCATCCAATTCGTCGTAGTCGTTGTCTTCGCGAGTGCCCTCCACGATGGAGAAAGCCATACTGCGTTCCTTGAAAAGGCCGCGTTCCAGGCGTGTGTATGTGTTGCCGAAACTCTCAGCCACGAAAGCCGGGTACCGCACACGGTTCTTCAGCGCCTCGTAGAACTCGCCTTGCTGCTCGTCGATGTCGGCACGGAAGAAGTGGTTCTCAACCACACTGTGGTGGAAATATTCCTGCTCCGCCACGATGGTTTTGAGAAAAGCGTAGATGTTGCTGATGCTCTGGTTGGATGTTATCATAGGACGAATGTCTTTTTGCCGTAGTTGTCGCGGTGATATTTTCTGCCCGTGCTCTTACCGGCGGTGTGCTTGGCATATTCCGGGTACTGCCCGATGTTGGCGTTGAGATAGTTGACAGCCTGGATGAGGAAGGCTTCGGCGCGTTTGGCGTAGAGTTCGCGAGTGTCGGACATGTCGCTGCGACCCACCTGGTTCTCGCTGTAGCCGTCCTGCTGGCTGCTCTCATAGATAAGCCCTTTTTCTGTGGGCATCTTCTTCAGTTCGGCAATGCCCTCGGCAATGGCCTTGTTCACGAGGTAGCTTTTGATGGTGTGTTCCACGGCTTTCCATCGCGTATCTTCCGGATGGGCGGCCATGGCAGCCAGAGCCTCCCGCCCGATGTGGTGGATGAGCGTTGTCTGCTCCACAACCTTAAGGTGGTAGGTCATCTTGATGAACGTGAGCCGCGAGTTTTCAATATTAAAGTAACGATTGAAATCGGCGGTACTTTTTATCAGAGAATCTGCAAGTTGCGCACGCCACGGACTTTGCTCGTAATCGGGAAAAACCTCGGGATTTTCCTCAACAGTTTCGAGTGCCTGGTCAATGAAGTCGTAGCCCTGGCGCAGGAGAGAGCGTTTGATATTTTCCTCCTGATACCGGTAGAGCCGGTTCTCGTTTGCGCCTGAACGTGCGCCACGGTCGTCAAGGATGACGGAGATTTCATCGTAAGACTTGCTATAGGCAATCTTGGCCACGGCGGCCTGCGTATATTCGAGCAGGGTGTTCCACGCTTTTGTGGCCTCTTCGCTCAGGTCTTCCAAATCCCCGTCGTAGAATTTCGCGAGCTTGGCCATGAGCGGCTTGCCGAGCACGGGGTCCAAGTAGAGGCGTTCGGCCGTGGCCAGTGCCGGACCGATAGTGTTGAAATGGGTGTTGATGTTAATGGCGATGTACTTTTTGAGTTCCTCCGCCTGCCCGTTGTTTTCGATTTTGAAGAGTGTGGGTTCCATGTCGGTTGGTTTATGATATGGTCTCTTTGGTGGACGACCCCTCGTTCAAAGTGGTGAGCATGAGGTCTTTGTATTTGATGTCGATATTGTCGTAGCCGTTGAACTGCAGCATCAGCTCCGTAGGGTCAAGTACGGCGTTGCGCTCCGTCCAGTTGAGCACGATGTTGGTCATAAAGGCCTCGCGGATGTCGGAGCCGGAACCGGCGTTGCCGGCATAGCCGCCTCCGGGCATTCCCGCACCGAATACAGCGGGATTGATCATCAGGGAGAAAAGGATTTCAGAATTGGCCGCTGCAGATGCGGCAAGTTTCTCATCGGCGTTGAGCTTGCTGTCGAGCCGCGTGATGGTCAGACGGTTCTCTTTGCCGCTGATCTCGTCAGGTTTGTAAGTGTTGATGAAGGCCTTGTTGGCGTTCTCGGGACTGCACAGATTCTCCTCTATATCCTGCATCCGCTTGTCCATGTCAGCCGTGCGGTCGAGTTCGGGATGGTCGGCGTAATAATCCTCCGGAAATTCGTTTTCCCAGTAATTGGCGGGGATTTCGATGTGCCACATTATAGACATGGCGTTCTTATACATGTTTTTGATGAACTCGGGCACACTCTTATAGACATCAATCCAACCGGCCTGCAGCACCGCATCCCACTGCGGGAGGGCATAGTAGTCGTTGTTGGAGAAATAGTTTTTGATGCGTGGGAAGGCTATGGCCTTTGGTTTCTTGAGCTTTCCCGTATCCCTGCGCCACATCAGATCTAAAAACGGATCCAGCTCGTTGAGCATGTCATAAATCTCTACTTCTTTCGGATCTGAAGGGTTACCCCGGTGGAAATCAGGGTAGAAGAGCAGCTTGGTCTTGTCCTTGGAAAGACGGCAGTGTCGGGCGTTCAGCGTCTCGGTACCCACGATGCGGTCTCCGCCCTTGTTGAAGACTAACAGCTGGAAACCGTTTCCGTACTTGAAGATGTCGCGAAGCAGCTCGGACATGCTCTTGCGGAACGTGTAACCGCGCAGGTAGTTGATGACCGTCATGTCGTTGAGCGGGGTCACGATGTCGTTGCCTTTCTCATCGATGCCGGTGATTTTGACGGGCGCCACGCCGTTTCCGGCACAGGTGCGGCAGCGGTAGTCAATGCCGGTGGAGAGCACCCCCACGGTACCGATTGTCTCGTCGGCCTCGTCAGGATATCGGTTGGCCGAACCCCAACACACCCATTCCGTATCCTTGAACTGAAAAGTCCAATTCGGGGTTTCGGGTTTGGCCTTCTTGGGGCTTCCTGTGGTTGTCAGTATGGCTTTCTTTCCCACGGCCATAAGGGGAATCCCTTTATTGTTATGCAATATCTTCATAATACCACTTTTTTTCCATTGAACATTCTGATGTTGTCTATTGATACGGGGATGACGTGCCCGGTGTCGTTACCCGACGGATCAACTTCCTTTATGCCTCTCATCCTGTTTTCCTTCATCGAGAATTTCAGCCCACATGCCCTGGCTTTCGGCAGTATGCGCACCTCCCCGCTGAGCAGGTAGAACTGTATGGAAAAAAACGGATTCCCGTATTTCTCACGGTGGTCCATTTCATCCAGAACTTCATCCCTGTGTATGTTTTCCATCTTTTTTTGTGCAAAAATAATCTTTGCCCTGTTTTCCTTTGGGACAATGATTTCAGGATTAAAAGTGTGCGCACCCCTCCGAAAATAGCATAAAAACAAAATTTCTGATTCCTATTTTATTTTTTGCTAAAGAGCTGAATAATAATTCTTTGACCTCCAAAATTGAAAAAATAACGAACGAAATACGGACGTTGACGCCGCAGCTCGCCCTACTTGTCCGGTGCGCGCGACCATCCGTTTTTTCACCGATATGTGATTTTGGGGTGTTCTGAAGGCACGACAAAGCCGGCGGTCGCATCGATGCAACCGCCGGCGGGAACAATCGATTTGGGATTACTTTCACTTCCTGCCGCTCATCGGCATGGCTGTGTGGCGTTTCCTGCGCACGACCCGTTCGCCGTACTTGGTCCACACAATCTTATCGATGGCGTCTGAGAAATGGGTGGCCTCCTCCGGAGGCGTGCCACTGTTTGTGCGCTCGCTGCTCTTGTCTTTTTCAAACCTGCCATGGGATTCGCGCACAGGGGCGTTGTTCATGGATATGACCGTGTATCGGCACCGTGAGCCGTTGATGCGGAATCGTATGGGACAAGTTCCGTTCTCGGCAAGGATATCCGCCCACAGCAAGTATTTCTCATTCTGTGGCGGTTCCATTCCCTTGTGCCCGCGTTCGGTAACGCGCCATCCGCGCTTCTTGAGCAGATCGATAGCCTGCTGGTTGTAGGACTTGCTGTCGGCGATGTTGGGGTTGCGGTGGTCGCCGTAGCGGTCACGGTAGTATATCACGTGCTTGGTGGCGTGCCTGGCGTAGTAGGTACAGAAATCATCGATGAGCTTTCCGATGACGGTATTGTCTCCCTCTTCCGGCTTGCGGAAGAACTCGTTGATTTGGTAATGGTATTCGGTTTCATTGTCTTCAGCAACCAGCGGAACAGCCTTGCCAGTGGAGAAATCGTACTCACGGCGGTGAGTCTGGCACACCACGAACAGGGAGATGGCACTTCCCCAGTCAGGACAGATCTCAAGCGGGAGTGATGGGTCGCAGTCGGGGTCGAAGACGGAACTGCGCAAAGCCAGCGCACTGTCTGGGGAATATCCCATACGGGCGACGAGTTCGACGGCTGCAGCGCTGTCGGGCCCCACGTGGTAGATCTGCTTTTCGGCATTGAGGGCGTAGAAGCAATCTGACACGGAGTCCACATACTGGTTCATCACCTCGATGAGAAATTCGGGACGGGCGAGGGTGTCACGCATCTGCCGGATGTAGTTGAGGCCAAGGAATTCGATATTGTCAAAGGCGTTGGAGAGCATGAACAGGGTGCCGTCCTTTGATACGCGAGGCGGCATCTGAGCGCGGATCTGCTCAATCTCGTTCCAGCATTCGGCGAACTGTTTCGGGGTTTCGCAGTCGAGCAACTGCAGTTGTGCCGACACCACGCGGTTCCAGATGCGGAGGATATCGCAGCCATACTCGTCCATGTAATAGTTTCCGGCTTTGAGAATCCAGCGTCCGCTTTTCGTCCACGGCATGGAGGTGGTGAGATGGGAGCCATGGTGCAGCGGGCAGGGATGGTGGCCGCGAGGCCCGAAATGCGCCACATTGCCACGGTTGGCGGGAACGGCCTCCTTCTTGAACTGCTCCTCGTTGAGTTCCAGCACTTCATCGGCCATGAGAAAGTCCAGGTTGGAACCACGGATAGAACCCTTCTGCGATTGTGAGAACATGACCAGGCGTGTGCCGTTGGAGAAAGAGATGGTGTTCTCCACTTTCTCGGTCTTAGCCAGTGAATCCGGCCAAGCCGCCGGCGGGCGTTTGTTGACCACGTAGTTGCCTTCCCTGACGTAGCCAAGCGTATCAAGAGCCTGCAGCGCACTCTGGAGAGTGCCGGTGTAGGCCATGCCGTAGGTTTTGGTGATGAGACCGATGAGCGCACCGGGCATCATTCGCACAATACGGTCTGCTTTCTCTCCGTAGCCCCACGACTTGCCGGTGGCGCGCCCGCACACCATAACAAGGTGTTTGGGTGCAAGCAGGCGGTCGGCCATCTGCATTCGGTTGACAGTTACGGGAATCTTCACAGTTCCATCACCTCCTTTGCGGTCTCCTCGTCCATGGGGGCGGTGGCAGCGGCGAGAACTTTCTCTCGCAAGGCGGTGGGCATCCGGCGCACCTCCTCTTCAGTGAAGGTGGCGCTATGGCCTCCGATGTTGAGGGTAATGTTGACGGCGTTCTTTTCCATAAGGCGCGGGTCGGCCTGCACGGGCGGCATGGCGAGGATGTAGTCCTTAACGGTCTTGAGATTCTGGGCTGTGGACTGCGGGGTGGCATCGGGACGTGTGAGTTCGGCCAATATGCGGTCGATGAACCAGGCTTCCAGGAAGTCACGGTCAACCTTGTCGGTGATATTCCACAGGCGGGCGGCCTGCTGGACATCGGCGGCGGCCTGCTGGATGGAGAGGTACGGATAACGGCTCTTCATCATCTTGGCGGCGATATGTTTGCGCGGGTATTTGCGCAGAAGGCCGTGCGCCGTGCGCCAGCGGTCCAGGATCTCCTGCTGCGCATCAGTGAGCTGCACGGAAGTGTCGGCCCCCGTGTAATGCAGCACAATGGCCTCGCAGTCCTTATCGTATATCTCGTCCAATGATTTTCTTGGCATGTCAGTCCTCCCAAATATTCATGTTCTCTTTTTCCGAACGCTGGTAATATTCGGTCATCTTCAGCAGCATGGGTGATGAGGATTTGAGGGCGGATTCCATGACGGTTTTCCGCACCGCCTCCCGCCCTGCGAGGCGGCCTTGCATGTACTGCTGGTAGATCTCACCTTTCCGTTCCCGGAACGCGGCATACAGTTCCGCCTCGTCCATTTCGAGGCGGACAGCAAGGTCGGAGACGGAGAATCCCAGCATCCCCATGGTGAACGCGGGGCTTTCCGTATCCTTAGTCGGGTCTGCCATTGCCATCCTCCTTTCTGCCATCCGGGGACACGCGCATAGTGCAGTCACGGTTCATACAGGCGTCGCGCCGGTACTGGGTGTCCTTTTCGATGTATTTCCGTTCCAGCTTCAGATATTTGTTCTCAAGGTCGTATTTCTCACGTTTCAGGGCGATGAGCCCCTCCCTCATGCGGTCGTCGTTCTCCTCCTTTTCCCGCATCCTGCGTTCATAGTCCTCCAACCGTTTGTCCTGGAACTCCAGCTGCTTGCGCATAGTCTCGAACTCCTTGTCATCGACATCGCCCTGAAGACTCGCCCTCTCAATACGGTCTTTCTTCCTGGAGCGGTAAAAGTCCACAATTTTCTCGATGACCTGCAGCAGGTTGGTACCACCTAAGATGAAGGTGGAGATGATCCAGAATTTCAGTTCGCCATCCATGATTACAACCCCCTTCTTTTGATTTCGTCACCGAGCTGCCCCCGATATGCTTTGAGATCCTCCAATTCCTTTTCGGTTTTGTTGCGCCGGGTTCCCGGTGGCATCGGGTTGGGTTTTGCGGCGCGGGTCTTCTGTGAGTAGTCCAACAGGTTGAGCCGCCGACGTATGGCGGTGGTGGTGTTGTGGAAGGCCTTGGTCAGCTCCGTGTCGGAAAGGGCGCCGGGTTCCGGACGCTCCGGTACCGGTTCCGCCTCTCCGGACGATTTGTCAAGTAGGGCCGTCACGCCGTCTGTACGTCCGGTGGCGAATGCGTTCTCGCGGGCGTTGTACAGTTCCTCCCGCTGGTGGATGAGTTCCCGCTTTTTGTCGTTGATTTTCTTGCGTTTGCGCTTGGTTTTCTCATCATTGGCCGTACCGGTGCTGAAGGCGTCCTCGTGCAGGGCGGTGATCTCTTCCGTCAGTTTTCTGGCCACCGCCTTGGCCCGGGTGAGAGGGTCGTTACTGCCATACGGCTTCCGCCCGGTTGCCGGTTTCGTTATGGGAGCGACTGTGCGTGTCTCTTTCCCGGCATCAAACTCCTGGATAATCCGGATTGCCGGACTGCTGTTGTTCCACAACCGTTCCGGCCTTATGCCGTAGAGCTTCAGCAGCTCGTAGCGGAGTTTGCTTTCGCTCATAAGGTGCGCCGACAGGGACATCACCCTGTTAGGGTGGCGTGCGCGCATGATGCGCACGGCATCATCCTTCGGGCAGCCGTCAGCCGCCCAGCGGCGTATAATCTCTTTTGTCTGTTCGTCGGTTTTCATCATCCTATCGTTTTTAGCACGTTGACAAGCTGTGGTTGCGGATGGCAGTCAAACTTGTCCTGGCGGTATGAGCAATGGGTGTAGATGCCGTTACAGCCACGGAGCGCGTCGGGCAGCACGGCCCACATCGATGAGTGATATTCACGGCTGATGGAATGCCTGCGGCACAGCCCGTTCAGCAGCTCCCGCAATGCCATGAGCTGCGGGTCGGTGTAGGCCTCCCAGAACACATGACCCTTGAAGGGATTGCTGCGGCAGTACTCATGAACGTTCACCACGGGTCGCGCCCTGCCCTTCATGCCGAGGGGATAGAACCTGCCGTCGGTGTCGCGCACAACGGGGCCCCACGAATCCAGCTCAATGCCTATGCTCTGGCGGTCAAGGTTCTGCCAGGCGAGGCCGAACTTGGCGAAATGCGTCTTCGAAAGCCCAAGGTGGAATGCCCAGTTCTCTTCCGGGAACAGCTGCCAAACCTGCCCTTCGCGGTCAATGATGAAGTGGGTGGCCACCCGCTCCGGGGTGCTCTTCCACCACTGGTAGTCACCATCGATGCCGGGACCGGAAGCGGTGTGGTGCAGCACAATCTGCCGCTTAACCGTGTTCTCCCGCACATACTGCCCTTCGGGAAGCGCTTTCTGCTTGATGTTCATTCCATACCTGTTTTTCAAAACGGGCCGTCCGGATAAGACGGCCCGTTCGCCGAATTAAATTATTATGAGAAAAAACTACTATCATCGGCTTACGCCGGTGTGGTGAAGGCTCTGTCCGTTCCGTAGAACACACGTCCGCCAATCTTCATGTAGCCGCAGTAGATGTAGTCGGTGGAGGCCGTCAGGCCTGTCAGAGACACTTCAAACGGAGTACCCGAAGTCACCGATCCGGTGAACTTCTTCGCAGTGAACGTGGCGTCAGTCTCCTTGCGGTACATCACGCCGCATTCGGTCATCTCCGCCTGCGGGTCTGTGACGGTCACCTCGATGGTGGCACCGGTGTTCGTGACGGATGACGCATCCCCGGTCTCCACGGATGCAGCCGTGCCGTTGACGGTGGTCAGGTGGTCGGTCTGTCCGGTATAGACTTGGGCGCGTGAGCAGTTGTAGTTGAAGGTCATGTCGCCGCCGTTGGGGTCGGCCACAGCCTTGCCGCTGGTGGCATTGTTCTCGCTGAGGATCATGCCGCGATCCTTGTCACCCAACAGGTGGACTTCCCCGTTGTTGAGCCACACCAAGGCGCCGATATCCGCGTTCTGCACGGCGGCGATGAAACCGAGCATGGGGCTTTTCATACCCGGGTTGTAGATGTTGAGGATCGCCTTCTGGCTTCTGGAGCCTTCCTCACCCTGACCCTCGTAGTGCAATTCTCCTGCCTCGTCCTTACAGTGGATGAGGAAGGCGCGTTTGCCGGTTTTGAAAGTCAGGTTGCCGTCAAGCTCCACGTAATCGCGCATCTCCTGAATGTCGGTTCTGCGCGCCGGCCAGTCCTGGACATCCTGGGTAAGGAACACGGCGATTTTCTTCACGCCGCTGGCATTGTCCTCGCAGCCTCCCCTTTTGAGGAGGTCTTCCAATACTATGTTACATTCTGACATTTTTCTGAAATTTTAGGTTTTTTGATAATTGTGATTTGGAAAAAGGGGTTTGGCGGGCGGCAGGTTGTGGAACTGGGTCGCCCGCCTTCCCTTTCTTTAGTCGCCGGGCGTTTCCTCGGTGGTGAAGGATGCCGTCGCGCTGGTGTACTTGTCTGTACCGATGGTGATTTCCAAACGGTAGTAGTACTTGGTCTCCGCATTCAGGCTGGAGATGTCAGCACTGTAGCTGCCGGGATTGTCGCTGTCCTCCACAGCATTGGCGGAAGAGGAGAGTGTGCCGGCGGCAGTGCCGTAGGCGAACTTCACGGTCGCGCCTTCGGGCAGCTCGCCGATGACTTCAGCGTTGAGGGTGGCGGAGTCGTCATCCACGGCCGATGCCTGTCCGATGACAACGCTCATGTCAACGGCCTTGATGCCGTCGGCAGGGCTGGCAGTGTCAGCGGCAGAACCCAGTCCGACGGTCTCGGCGGTGGTCCACACCATGGCGTTCACGGCGAAACCGACAGCCTCCTGCCAGTCGGCGAGAACCTTGATATAACGGTCCTGCTTCTGGAGGTCGAAGTCGAACTTGCTGCGCTGGGTCAGCCACAGACAGTTCTCCTTCACGGAGGTGAACACATCGGTGGTGCCCTTCATGGAAGGCAGACCGCAGACCACGTGCTTGGTGAAGTCGATGGTCTGGTCAATCTGGTCGGGACCCTCGATGAAATACCATCCGGAGGCGCGTTTGTTCTCCTTGAGGGCGCGCACGAACTTGGGCGCTACGAAATGGATGAGGGTCTCGCCCTCGTACATCTCGTCGATGGCCTTGTCATAGCGTTCAAGCTGATCGAGCACGGTGTCCTCGTTGAGGGCTCCGATGCCATAGATGACATTGATGGGGTTGTCGGCGTTGCGGGCACCCTGCTCCAGACGCACCTTGATGCCGTCCATACAGTCGGCGGCACCGGTACCGTCATCCTTGCGGCGGCCCTTATAGACAGCCTTCAGCTCGCGGTCGCGGTCAATCTGCTGTTTGAGATAGACCTCGATATAATAGCGGGTGATCGGCCAGTCCTCGATCTTGTTCTCCCCACCGGCCAGGAATCCCAGCCAGGAGTGGTAGATGACATACGGACGGAGCTTGGTGTCCACCTTGATGTGGTCGAGAACAATCTTGTTGGGCACGAACTTCACGCCGCCCTTGTCCTCGAACTCCTCGCGGAAAGGTTGAACGACTTCCTCGAAGAAATCGTTGGCGAGTTCCATCACATCGTCGTCGCTGCTGATGTGGGTGAAGTGTTTCTCAAGGGTCTCGCTGCCCTGCAGCATGGCGCGGCGGATGGAGTTCATCCCCTGACCCCTCTTCTGGTAGAGATTACCATACTCTTCCAGGATCTTGTCGATAGTGATTTTTGCAGACATATTAATCAGTGTTTTAGGATTTTACAGTTCAATCCCCATATCCTCAGCGATGGCTTTGTAGGTGGGGTCGTTCTTCACGTAGTCCGCAACAGTCTGCGCGGATCCTTGGAGAGTCTGGTCTTCACCCGTGGTGGTGTTCGTCTTGGCGGGCATAGCCTCATACTTGGCCTTGTAGCTGTCACGCTCGGCGGTGAGGGTGGCAATGGCGGTCTTGTCTTGCTCCGCCTTGGCCTGTGCGGCCGTGAGTTCGTTGGTCTTGTCCTGCAGCTGAGTCTTCACGCTTTCGAGGTCTGTGGCGGCCTGCTTGCCGGCCTTCAGCGCCTCCTCCAGCTTGGAGAGCTCCTCGGCAGTGAGGGTGTGACCCTTCGCTTCGTCGAACTCCTTTTCTGCGCCGTAGGCCAATATTCCGGCCAGCAGCGCGAATGTGGTGAGGAATCTTTTCATTTCTTTTTTTGTTTGGTTAGAATTTAGATTGGTGTCGTTGTTGCCGGCCTGTCTGCCGTCATCGAGTGTTGTGACGATGACGGTTCTCGGACGGTATATCTCGCGTGCTCTATTCAGGAACGAGGCCATGAGGCCGCCGCTCTGCGCCTTGGTCTCCGTGCCATCTTCCTCCTTTTCGAATATTTCCGTGGCAAACCCATATTCCAAAGCCTCCTGGGCTGTGATCCAATGACCTTCGCCGTTGTTTTCGTCCATCAGAGCGGCGATATCCGCCTCGCTTTTCTTCGATACTGCCATGTATATCCTTAACTGTGCCTTGTCCACTTTGCGGCATAAGTCAGCCTGCTCGTCCAGCTGGTTAGCGTTTCCAAAGCTGTATCCCCAGCATCTGTGGATAAGGTATAGGGAGTTTGGCGATATGCGGCGGATGTCACCGGCACAGGCGATGAGTGTGCCTGCGCTGGCGCACAAGCCCGTCACTGTTGTGACGATACGGCACTTGTGCTTCTTCAAGGCATCATAGATTTGGAACGCCTGGTCAACATCACCTCCGAGGCTGCTGATGATGACCTCTATCTCGTCAACGTCAAGGGCACTGATCTGGTTGAGTTCCTTTCGGATGTCACAGCCACGGTTTTTCGGTTTCCAGTTGTCATCCCTTCCGCCTATTTCACCGTCTATCTCAATTCGGGCCTTCCTGGTTTCGGGTTCAGTTATTTTGATATAGAGCTTGTCCATTGCAGTCTGTATTCGTGATAATTTCAGACGGCAAAAATACAACGAGGCGCCGGAAACCTTTGGGAAAATGCAAGATGCTGATTAATTGGTAATTGAAAATTGATAATGGAAATTTACCGGTCACGAACCATTATCAATTATCCATTATCAATTATCAATTTTCAAAAATCCGAACTCGCTTTCGCAGCTGAAGGTGAGTACGATGCCCTGCCGCTGGGCGGGCGTGTCGGGTGCGGTCTTCGCAATGTTCAGGTGCATCGGCTCGCCGTAGCCGCACAGCCAGGTGTCGCCGGCGTTGTCCACCCATTTCACGAGGTAGCGGCCATGGGTGAGGCGGGCGATGCCCACGGCCTCTTGGGTGGTCCACCCTGGCAGGGTAGTTTGTATGCGGTTGGTGTAGCGGCGGTCCCAGTCGCTCTCTGCGGTGGTGTCCTTGCCGTGGATCTCACCCCAGCGTCCGCCCTGCTTGAGAGTGACGGCAACGGTGTCCTCTGCGGTGACGGTGACGTTGGCCACTTCGTCAATATGGGTACACCACAGTTTCCTTATTCCCGGCATCTTGCCGGCGTAGCAGTCTCTTTTGAGGTCTTTCATTTCTTTGTAATGGTTATGGGTTACAATAGTCTTTTGTTTATAGCGTTAACCACGGCTATAGCCACTTCTTCTCTGTCGAACACATTTAATAATCTCGTGGTATAAGCAAATGGGTGTATTTCTTCAAACCTATCGTCTCTTATATAAACGGCGTAAAGCATCATACACGTTGTCTCTTCAATCGGAGCTTCTATCTTTTTATATTCCGCTATCATAGTGTGATATTTTTAGATTTTTTGTATTTTTGCCGTGTCGTTTTCGGACGAGGGAGGTCCAGGACTTAAGGTCGCCAAGTTGTCATGACTTACAGACTGTCCAGACTTTTCAGGGGATTCGCAGGAGCAGGGTTTTTGAGCCCACTTTCCGGTTTCCCCTTTATTTTATATATCCCATGTTTATTGCATCGGTGCTTCTATCTTATTATATACTGCATTCATCTTTCTTTTTTGTTGGTTTTCAGAATTTTTGTATTTTTGCCGTGTCGTTCTCGGACGAGGGAAGTTTCGGGCTTAAGGTCGCCAAGTTGTCATGACTTACAGACTGTTCGGACTTTTCAGGAGGATTCGCAGAAAGGGGGTAGAAAGAGCCCAATGTTTCGGTTTCCTCCTTTTTTTATTTACAGTTTCTCGTGATTGCATGAATTCTATATCTGTAATATATTGTGCCATTCTTTCTTGTGTATTTATGTCTTGCAATATTGAAGTATAGCTTTCTTCCTTTCACTTTCATATAGTAGAATTTGTCAATTTTATCCTTTCTTTCCTTGAATAAGTCTGCAGACTTTTTGCAATATGAGTTTTTCAGCTGCTTTGAAAGCTTTTTTGTCTTGGAAGATTGTATCACTTTTTTGGTCATTATGTCATTAGCCAAATGCTTGTAATCCTTTCCCCACACTTCCACTAATACAGAGCGAACCTTTCCGTCTTTATCTTTAATTTGTAATCTGAACTTATTCGGGAAACTATTTTTCAGTTCCGAAACAAGCCTATCCCGCTCTTTTCCTATAGCAGACTTGGTGTTGTCCACTCTTCCTTTTCCCGCCCCTGTTGATGCTGCTCCTCCTCCATTCATGGTCGTAATCTTTTAATAATGTTATTTTCATAAAATATAACAATTGTGTCTCCAAAATCAAAATCAATACGTTTCCCATAGTGAAGAATCATGGAGGGATGAAGACGCCTCAAGGCCTCCCTCATCCCTTTTTTCCAAAACTCGCGTCCACGTTTGCTCATGGCAGGTCCCTGGGTGCTCACGGCAATGGTTCCTCCCGGTTCTATACCGTCGAAGCAGAACTGGAAGGTGCGTTCCTCTGCCCACATCACTGTAGGCACAACGGTAAGCCCGTTACGCTGCCAGTATTCTGCCACGAACTGCCGCCGCCAGTTGTTCCATATTTTCATGGCCAAAGGCATATCAGTGTACATACTGAATCCCGGGGACAGCACAAAGGGAAACTGTTGCAGCTGCTCAATATACTTGGCTGGTCTGCGCCATACCCGTTCAAACTGGTAGTCATCCAGAAAGAAATGAACTCCCACATCTTTCCTCTTGCTGGTACGTACCATGTTGAACGGAAGCAATATCTCCGTCGGTGTCACATCCTGCCGGCGGATGACAGGCATGTCGTACTTGCCAGCGTATTCGTCGCTGATCATGTCCAGGTGATAATATCGGTTTGTCCGTTCCGCCATACTTTTTGTGTAGCTTTTCACGCGGCAAAAATATAACGAGACGCCGGGAACCTTTGGGACAATGCAAGACGGTAATTTACAACAGGTTGCAAAACAAGTATTGGGAAAACAGGGTGTTTTCGACCCTGATTCTGGGAAAATTTTTCAAAGAATTCTCACGCCGATATCCACCATCAATCATCCATAAAGGGCAATTCCGGTTGGTTCGGATCCGGATTCTTCGGAGAGTGCAGGTTGAGGATCTTGCGTTGCATCGCGGCGGGTTCGGTGCCGAAGTCGGTGACGGCGGCGCGGTCCAGGGCGCGGTACTCATCCTCCACCTTGCGGTAGTGGCGGCGGTAGATCTTCCGCAGGGTCTCGAAACGGATGTGCTCCTCATCGATGCCGTAATAGAGCAGGTAGGTGTTGATGGCGGCGGTGAGGGTCACGTTGTAGCGGGCGCGGAGCATGGCCGCGCTGCGCAGGCACTCGTCTGTGACGAAGTTGCGCACCAGGCGGCTGAAGCGCACCTCCTGCATGGGCGACACCTCCCAGCCGTAGTGGTAGAAGTCGTATTCGGAAACAGACACCTTCACCGGCACGAAAGAGTCGTACCTGTCTGGCACCGTCTGCGAACGTCCCACGTGGCTCTGCTGCAGCATCGCGCTCACGGCCATCATCCACGGACTTTTGCCAAGGATATAGACACCCCGGTTCCGTGGGAACCTGTGCTCCAGCCACGAGGCCACCAACGGGTCAACTCTCAGATCCACCGTGTAAAGCATCTGTGTTTTTGTCTTCTAATTTTCCGCAAAGATACTAATTTTATGATATGTTATAATTGTTACTTAAAGTTATAGTTTAAGTTTTTTTTAACATGGATCCTGCTGGTGTTGATAATTTTTTTGGAAAACATTCAAAGTGTTCGTATTTTTACTATATTTGCCGCGTCAAACAATAAGTGGATATGAGCTATAAAACAGTGAAATATGTAACAGACCTTCTGAAAAAAAACGGCTTTGTGTTCAAGAGCCAGAAGGGTAGTCACATGAAATACGTGAAAGACGGAAAGGTTGTGATTGTGCCCAACCACGGGAGCAAGGGGATAGAGAAGGGTACCTATCACAGCATTTTGGAACAAGCTGGTATAGAAGAATAAACACCAAAATTTTATCAATATTATGAAGACTGTAGAAGTAATCGTGGAGTATGCCGGCAAGAATTTGAGCGCTTATATCGAAGGCGTGCCGGTCATCACGGTGGGCAACGACCTGGGTGAGGTGGAACGCAACATTCGCGAGGCCATCGAACTCTACCTGGAGGACAATCCGAACCCCTGTGAGCAGCTCGCTGGCGAGTATGAACTGAAGTTCCGTATCGATACGGCCACCTTCATCAACTATTACAGCGGCATATTCACCAAGGCCGCATTGAGCCGCATCACCGGCATCAATGAGCGTCAGCTGTGGCACTATGCCGCCGGGGTACACAAGCCTCGCCGCAAGCAGGCGGAAAAGATCCAGAACGGCATCCGTTCGCTCACCAGGGAACTGGAGGCCGTCAGCCTGGCGTAATCACTGCATCGATGACAATCATCCCCGCCATGACCGGCGGGGATTTTTTTTGAAGAATCTTCCCGCGAATTGTTAAGACGGAATCGGCGTACCGTCCGATTTTTTCCGCTGAGACCTGATATTTGGGAAAAAATGTGTGTTTGTGTAACCGTGGCTTTTTTGAATGCAAAGCGTTGATATTCAATAGATACACTTCGGGACACACATTTGAAACCGCCGGACACACATTTGAAATCGTCAGATCTGACACATTCGGACGGTACAATCCTTCATTTTTCCGAAAATGTGTAACCAAAGTGTAACCGATGTGTAACCTCTTATCTGTAACCTCTTCTTCTTCTTTCTATCTATAAGAATATCAAATAAATAGTTAATAAAAAAGAGGTGTTGAGCTGTGACGGTTACAAAGTTACACATTTTTTCCCATAAATTCAAAACGAAGGGGGACGGGGGAAATTTGTTAAGACGGCACACTCGGAAAGAATGTGCCGTCTTAACAGGTTGTTTTAAAAGGACGGAGCCGCCCTTCGGGACGGCTCCGGGATGTTTGAATACAGGAAGACCGCCTTGTGGGCGGTCTTCCTGGCGCAAAGCGGTCAATGGATTGGCAAATACTCGGAACGCTCAGCCGTCTATGTTGTTGTTGACGGGCGTGCCGATTGTGCGGATATAGACGTATTCCCTGGTGACACCCATGTTCTTCCGGATGATGCGGCGACCGCGCTCCTCGTAGCCGATGCACTCCGGCGGGTTCATGCTCTCGATGTAGTCCGTGTTGGCGCAGAACGCCCGCAGACGCTGCGTGAAACCCTTGGTGGAGTATTTCTTCTTCGGGTCAAAGATGTCCTTCAGGGCGGCCTTGTCGATGAGCCGGTCGAGGTTCTCACTTCCCTTCGAGAAGTAAACCTCCGCCCACTCTATAAACTCGTTGCCCATCTGTTGGATTCTCATGCGCTTATCGACGTTCTCCATGGGCGGCTGCAGCATAAGGTTGTATGGAATGCTCTGCAGGTAGAACTGCAGGCAGTCGATGCAGAAGTTGAAGTCCTCGTTCCACCACTCCTCCCGGTAGCTTTCGTTGTACAGCTCGTAGCCGAAATCGTCGGCGATACGCACCGTGTCCGTGTAGTCGGAGTCGTCCGTCTGCTGGTGGTAGTAGTCGGAGAACACGCATGAGAGCAATCGTCTGGCCGTGCTGCCGTCTGCCGCCGGCGGCGGGAAGTTGGACGTGACCACCAACTTTGGCGACTGCGAGAACTGGATCTCCTTCGACCGGGCGTTCTTGTAGTTCACCACCATATTGTCGGTGATCATCGAATAGAAGTAGTTGAAGTTGAAATATTTCACCGCGTCATCGATGAGTAGAAGGTCGGTGTTTTCGGTCACGCGGTCGAGAAAGAAATTGTTGTCGGTGAGCTTTTTGTCACGGCCGTTCACCATTTCCGTGTTTTTGAACTGTTTCAGGAATCGTATCATGAAGGTCTTTCCGGAACCGCCGCCGCTCTCGTCCTCGTCGGTGATGCGGTTCTCCATCACCCAGAGTCCCCATGCCTTGGCCAGCCGCTTGTAGGAGTGCATCAGGTAGCCGATGCAGAAGAGCTTGTTGGCCAGGTGCCGCTGCTGCTCCTCCTGTTCCTCACCGGTGAGGCGCGGACCGCACACATCCCAGTGGTGTTCGTCGCGATACTGCTTCTCCTTTGCCGGATCATTGGAAGCCCGTTCCTCGAACTCCTCCCGCCAGTATATCCGGCTGGCGTTCATCAGGAAGCGGAAATAGTGGCTGCGGATATGCTTCAGTTCCAGCGAGTAGGTACCGTTGTCGGGATCCCAGTGGGCCACGAAGGCGGGGTCTATGCGCTTGAAGTCGTGCTTGCAGACCGCCTTCTCCCAGGCGTAGAGGCCGCACGACGCGCCTCGGCTCTCTTCCACGCCGTCGGCTGTCACCCGCACCATCTTGTTGTTGAAGAACAGTGTCTGGCTCTTCTCGTCGTAATTGGTGAAGTCCGGGTGGATGGTGTCTATCTTCTCGAACACGCTGCCGCTCATGCGGGTGCTGTTAAGTATCAGGTTCTGGATTTCCACATCCAGGTTGCGTTCCCGAGCCCATTCCAGGATAAAGTCCTGGATGTTGCGCGGGCTGATCTGTCTCACCTTGAAGCCGCTGATTTTCACGTATGTGACCATGTCGTTGTCGGGATCCACCAGCTTGCCGAAACCATTCACGCGGAGGAAGTGCAGCAGGTAGAGCGTGTTGATCTCGTACCTGGCACGGTCTTTCGCGTATGTTTTCTCCCAGAACCTGCACGGCTTGGCCACCTTCACCAGCTCCTTGAAGTCGGCGATGTTGGGCCGGATGTCCACGTAGTCGCGAAGGTCTTTCCGGGGACGGCCGCGGTGATCCTTGTAGGTGGCCAACCATTCCGGCAGCTCGATGGTGCGGATGTCGATGTAGTCCATGGCCAGCTCGTTGGCCTTCCGGATGCCGGTGTCGTCGATGTCCGGAAGGTTGTAGAGAACCTCCACGCGCTTCATGATTTCACCGTAGGTCTTCCCGTCGAGGCGGGCGGTCTCGGAGTTCATCCACAACGGGTAGTAACCGAGACCGGCGATGTTGAGGGCGTCGCGTTCGCCGCTGCAGAGGATGGCTTCCGGCAGCTTGCCCGACTTCTTGGGCCGCTGTGCGCCTTCGTCGTCGCCGGTGACCTCCTCGATTTCCGCGTCCTCGTCCATTTCCTTCACATATTTCTCGTGGGCCTTCTTCAGCTCGTCGAGGCCGTTCAGGTAGTCCCTGGGCTTGTTGCCTTTGTAGAAGAAACGGAAAGCCTTGTCCGGATTGAGGGGTTGGTAAATCTTGCGGAACTCGCCGCAGTCGTGCATGAAGATGGGGTAGGTGGGGGTGCTGCTGATGGTGGTCACCTTCCTGTCTTTCACGGTTCGGTACCACTCCAGGGCGTAGTAGTTGTAGCGGGCGCACACCTCTTTCGTCACCTTCGGGCCAAGCACCGCCAGCTCTTCGGCGGTGATCTCCTCGCGGATGGAGAAGGAGAAATCGCCGTCCTTCTCGTCGGCGGTGGCGTCTCGCTGCTCGATCTTCGCCTTGTTGGCCTCCTTGCTGATGATGTTTCCGACTCCGTAGCGGTCGGCCAGGAGGAAGAGCGCCTCGCGGAAATCCTTGTGTTCCTCCCTCATGCAGATGTCGATGGGGGCGAGGGCGGTGCCTTCGTCGCCGAAATCAGTGACGCGCCACACGCCCTTGATTTCCTTCATGCAGGCGCTGGCCGTGCGCTCGTCGCCGCGTATCTTGAAATATTTGCCCCGGCGGTCGCAGCCCTGCGCCTGAGGGTAGTACCATAGGATGATGTCGAGGCCATTGTTCGTTGCATCGTATATCCGTTGCAAAAGGTCGTTGTTCATGATCGTTTATGAATGATTAATCTACAGCACTATGTCCTTTTCTATTCCGCACAGCCGTAGCGCGTGCTGAAGCTCGTGGACGAATTCAGCAACAAATGATATGAAGAAATCGTTAGTGTTGTTCTCTCCGATTTCCATCCGGATTCTCCCTCCTGTTATTTTGATGACTTTGATTCTATAGTCAATAATCCCATCACAATCTATTCTCCATCCGTACGGCATTTGACTAAATCCGTTCCTTTCCAGGATCCCGCCTGTGATGGGAACTGGATTCAAATCTATCACCGCAGCGGCAAAATATTGGTTGCTGTCCAGGTCTTTATTTATTTCCACATCGTCGAAATTGTGGATGGCGGATATCCTCGTCGGTTCATCGAATGGGTCTAACACCCAGTCTCCAATCATTAGTTGTTCTGCTTGCATATCTCACCTCCTTTCAGTAGAGCATCCCGTAGTTTTTCGATTGGGGTGAGAACGGAATGTTCGCCTGTGTGGGCGGCAGCTGCGACGGGACGGGTGCCGCCTGCGCCGGTTGCGCCGGTTGGCTTTGCTGGTATTGCGGCTGCAGGCTCTGCCGTGTAATGACGGCAAGTCCGTAGCAGTTCAGATCGGTGCCGTACCGCTTCTGACTGTTTTTGTCAATGTAGTCGCGACTCTCGGCAGTGAATTTCACCTCCACGTGGGCGCCCTTTGGCACGACCTTTACCTGCTCCACCACGTTGCCGAACGCACCAAACGCCACACGACGAGACCGTTCGCCCTCACTGGTGATGATTTCGAAATAGGTTTTCTGCCATGGGTTTCCGGCCTTCGATATGCCCGAAGTCACCGGGTCCATGCCTTGGAATGTTCCTTCTATCTTCATTATGTTTTGGTTTTATTTGATTGGATTTTGTTAATATTCGCAAATGTTTACATAACTTGATGTCATTCAGGAGTTTGTTTATTTGACGGCCATTTGCCGTTATGTCGGGCGGCAAAAGTATGTTTTTCTACCGCCACCGCTGGGTCACTTTTCCGTTGGTTCCGGCATGTCCTGCACGGTGAAGTATCCATCCTTGCCATCTGCCCTGAACTCAGGTGTGCAGGCCACTTTGCTACAGTCTTGGATGGTATCACGCAGGATACAGTGCCGGCAGGTCTTGATGGGACTCCAATCCTTCGGTGACTCCCTGAAGACAGTTCTGCCCCAGGTTGGGGAGACGAAGATGTCGGAGTCTCTTATCATTCCTCGCCTCCTTTCTTTTCTGCAAGATGTTTCCCATGATGCCATTGAAGTTCCTGTTGGTACTCCATCGATTAGCCTTTGCCTTTCTGCTACGTGCATTTATTAGTGACCTCATCTTCAACACTCCAAGAGCAATGTCTATGGTTTCAATGTCTGCTGCGGCTTCCTCCATATTCCCGTTATTCTCCTCATAGGCTATTCGCAGAAGTGCAGGTAATTCTCGGTTAGTGATGTTTCGGTACAGGTTCATTTCTCGCCTCCTTCCGCAATAGTCTTTTCCAAGATTTTTTTCAGTTCGAGCAACCCTGCTTCATTCAAGGCTGGTATTGATCCTTCCGAGATTATGTGAGCAAACACACCGGCAGCCAAAGCAGAGCGAAAATCTTCATTAATATCCATAGCTGTCTCTATATTTGCGGCTATGTCTCCGCCTTTCCCTCCGACAAAAATCAGAGTTCCTTTTGAGTCTTTGCATAAGATGATGCCGGTGTTTTTCTTCCGAAGCATTCCGCAAACCATTCTGATAACTTTAATTTTTTCTTTCATATTGTTTGGTTTTATTTGGTGATTGTTTTTTCTTCGATGTTTCAATTTGCATACATGTAATAATCTTTCGGTTTCTGGCAGGGATGCTTGCGGCATTCCTGCTCCATGGTGTGAAGCACGCACTCGAAGCAGCGGAACCCTGCGGCGGGCTGGAACCTGAGTTTGCGGATGTCGCTTTTCTGTTCCTGTTCTATCCGCCATCCGTTGGCCAGGGATCTTTGCCTGGCGTACACGCTCACCGCGTTGCTTTTGATGCCGGTGATTCTCGCCGCCTCGCTCGCGAACACTCCGGTGTGCGTCACGTCGCCTTTGGCCACGATATATGTCCGTCGCTGCTGCGTTTGCAAGCGCTCCACGGAATAACGGCCTTTTACTTTCACCCCTCTCCTGGCGTAGCTATTGAGTTGTTTGGCTGTGTTTTCGGTTATGCCGAGTATCCTTCGCGCCTCCATTGCCGAAGCGGTGAAACAGTCGCCGTCATCGCGGGTGAATCTGTATTTCGCTGACCCTCTCATTCTTCGAATTATCCCGTTAGCTTTTTTTGTACTTCCGTTCATACTCTTCCACGCTCATCACCGACCATTCAGGAACGGCTGCGGCGAAGCGGGTGGCGGTTTTCCGGCCGCCGCTTGAGCGGACGATGCGCCCGCCGGCGGCCACCACGAGCCATTTGTTTCCTTGTTCCTTGGCCACGGCCAACAGTGCGCGGTTAATGCTTTCCATGTTCCCTCCTTCCGTCGCACCAGGCCATCAGGTATATGATCACCAGCACCCATGACAGTGCCCCCATCACGGCGGCGAAGCCGATCCGGAAGGCCTTGCTTTCCTCCACCTCTTCGCGCAGCACCCACACGGCGGTCCACACGGCGGCAATCACGTATCCTATTGCATAAAAAATCATCAGTTTCATATCCGTATTATTTGTAATTGATTTGGTTGCTTCGCCCGCCGTCTGAACAGATTAAAACCTCGGCGGGCCAGAAAAGAAAGAACTAAGGATGTTTATACTCGCACCTCCTTGAGTCAGGCAGGGGTACCTGGCTGTACTTCGTTGTCGATGGGCTCTTCCCAGAAGAGCGACAGCTGCCGTTCTTCCAGGGACTTTGGAGTCGGTTTCTCTTCGGCCACACTCCTGAGGAAGTCCGCCACCGCGTCCAATCCCTCTTCGTTGAGGGTGAGGTCTGTTTCCACCGCTTCCATCGTCACAGCATTACGGGTGCGTGACCGTGCTCCGCCACCTTGGCCGACAGCAGCTCGGAGACCTCGCACAGCGTGTTGTAGAATTCCGGATCCACGCTGGTGGTGCCGTTCGTGTCGAGCACCCAGCGGCCCTGTTCCATGTCATAGACCATCTTGCGCTGCATCTTCACGAAGAAGCTGCAGAACTGGCGGAGCTGTGATTTCTTGACTTTGATTTTGACTGTTTTTGCCTTTTCCATTGTTATTTGATTTTTGGGTGAATGATTGTCTGAAAGAAAACACTCCGGCAGGTTGGTTACTGCTTGTCCGACGCTTTCAGACAACGCCTTGCTCGAGATTAGGGCGCGAAGCCGCAAGGCGGTGCCAATTTCTCCATCGTTGCCCCGATGGCGGCGGAGTGTTTCAGCGGGTTCTCCCAGGACCCCGTATGGTTGCCGGCGGCAGGTTGTCAACAAAAACGACGAAATTCATTATAGTTCATTTCGCGCCGCCGGGCTTCACTGGCCGTCCAGAGCCTTCTAAGGTTTTGCCGAACCTTCCGTGTTGTCGTCTTCGGGAGTCCACCGGTGCGTTGCCACGTATTCCTCGATCTCCTCGCGGCAGTCCTCGTCGTGGCGGCGCTCGATGGCGCGGATGTGGTCGAGGTGCGTGAGGATGCGTTCCTTCTTGCCGATGGCGGCGGAACCCTTCACGTTCCATACTCCGCGCACCAGCTGCAGCACGCTGGATCGGCTCCATCCGCATATCCGCGAGATGGCCTCCGCTTCCCGGTGGGTGATAATCGTTTGTTTTTCCGTCTGTTCCATATTGTTTATTTTATTATCTTTGGGCGATAGTTTTAATAAAAATAGACGCGGCAAAAATAATAAAAATATCACATAAATATCACAAAATGTGATATTATTTTGAAATTTAATTTTAAATTGTTGACTATGAACGGATTAGATTTGAAAAAAATATTAAAGACTAACCTTTTGACGCACGAGAAAGCTGCAGAATTGTTTGGTGTCACGCGCGAAACAGTTTCCAGATGGTGTAAGATGGAAGAAGAATTGCCTATAAAAAGTCAAAAAAATATCACATCGAAGTTGCGTGAAAATTCATTGATTTGTTCCGAAATCAAACAAGGTGATTATGGCCTTGTAAATAATGGAAACATAGAAAATACTTCTTTCGACAACCGCCAGTACTACAGTGACAGTCCAGACGTGTTGCGAGCACAGATCGACCTGCTGGATGAGCGCATCAAGGAGAAGGACGCGCAGATCAAGGAGAAGGACGCGCAGATATCGCGGCTGCTGGGGGTGATAGAGAGGATGAGCGTCAAGGAATGAATATGGGCGAGCAGAAGACTAAATGGCGCCGCTCCAGCATATCGTTATGGATTGCCGGTTTTGCCCTGCTGGCAAGTTTGGCTTCGGTTTTTGTCTCTATCCTGTTTAAAGGACACTAAAACATAGTAAAATCGTGCGAAAATGTTGTCGTTGAAAATCTTGCAACTGATTGTATGATATGTAATTGCGGCGTTTTGTACTGCGCCAATACTGCGCCAAATCGCATCAAATTTGAAAATGTAACTAATTGATAATCAGCATGGGTTATGTCAAAAAACGGCGTTCAGCAAGTCCTGCCCCCGCTACTTGGATAGATAAAATGCTGAAAATCTGAATATACAAGGTTTTCAGCATTTTTTTTGATACAAAAACGAGACAAGGGCTGTTTCCTTGTCTCGTTTTGTAGATGAAGCTGTTCCAAGCGCCACTACACTTTATTTTCCCATTCCGCCGTTGCCGCTGCTCTCGCTGGCGGCACCTTGGCGTGCCTGGTTCTCCAACTCCATCTTGCCGAAGCGCAACGTGAAGCCCAACGCCACTGTACGGGAATTGTACTTGTAAGTGCCGTGCGACACGTAGTAAGGGCTGTCGTTGTCGTAACCCCAACTGTTCCAGTTGAAGATGTCGTTGGCATTCAGATAGACTGAAAGTTTCTTGTCGAAGAAGTCGCAACGCAGACCCGCATTGATGCTGTAATGGGCGTGGGTGCTGCTGAACAGGGAAATCGAAGGCGAACCGTAATAGCCGGATACGTTGATTTCCAAGCGTTTCCACAGCTTAGCCCATAAACTCATGTTGAAGCTGTAAGACCACATCTGCTGCTTGTAGAGCTCGTTGTCGTACATCGTTTCTATATAACGGTGATAGACGTTGGCATAGAGGCGCATGTTGAACATGGCGTTCGGACGGAACATCGTGTTGACCTCCAAGCCCGTGTTCATAGCCTTACCCACATTCACGGGATAACCGAAGGAAACCGGGCGGCCGTAAAGGTCGTGGTAGGCGGGCACCGTGATTTCGTCGATGTCACGAGTTTTGGCACGATAGTAGAGCGTGACGCCTAAAGAGCCGTACTTCTCCCAATATTTCTGCCAACCTGCTTCTACTGAATGTGTTAGAATGGAGTTTAGGTCGGGGTTGCCGCTATAGAAACTCTCTTCTTCGTAGGAGACAAAGCGGGTGAGCTGTTCTGCGCTGGGATTGCTGCTGCGGAAAGTGTAGCTCAGACGGAAGTTGTGCATCGATTTGGTACGGTATGATAGGTGCAGAGACGGGCGCACGTGGAAGAAATGCCTCCGTACGGCAAAGGTGTCGGGTACGATTTCGGGGTAAAGGATACTGGTGTAAGTGTGCTCAAACCGCACGCCGGGCTTGATAGTGAAATTGCCGAATTTATGCTGCAACGTGAAGAACACCTGGTTCTCGATTTCCGGAGACCGGCTTTTGTAGCTGCGCATCTCGTCTCTCACCCAAACCCCGTTGTTCAGCGTGTCCAAATGGTCGAACTCGTGGGAGAGCGTGAATCCCCCGTAATAACCGAGTGAAATCTCGCCTTTTTCGGAGTACGGACGGTTGTAGGTCAGTTCGGCG
>JAEEGG010003793.1_pt1 | contig 37400 bp, 23 predicted proteins | sample 9134161 | NCBI WGS metagenome assembly JAEEGG01 (sample SAMN16246543, study PRJNA631951) | gut metagenome | biome: gut microbiome; feature: rumen; material: CR-attached | host: Bos | place: Iran: Karaj | collected 2018-10
GCCCGCGCAAAGGCCATGGACGCCAAGTACAACGAAGCTGTGGAATTCGTGAAGTCCGCAAACAACAACGAATTCACCGACCTCTGCAGCCGTCACCTGTACGAAATGGCCGCCAACTGCGTGATGAGCCAGCTGCTCCTCCGCGATGCAACCAAGTCTCCTGAACTGTTCGACAAGAGCGTGAAGGTGTACCTGAACCTCGCCGAAGCCGAAGTCGCGAAGCACTACAACTTCGTGAAGAGCCTCAGCGTGGAATCGCTCGACAGCTACAAGCAGGCTTAAGCCTCGCAGGACGTCATCCCCGGCTTGACCGGGGATCTCCCCTTGCAAAAGAAAACCTCGGTGATGAACCGAGGTTTTTCTTTTGTTTATGGGCGTTCCCCCTATGGGGTCGGGCTATACTCGCTTCGCTCACGGAGCCTTGCACTTGTCATCCCCGCGAAGGCGGGAATCTCCATTGCAAGTCTCCGCCCTTACGGGTTACTATCCCTAACGCACAATCAAACTATTTGCGTCGCAATATATTTTTGATTCAAGAGATTTACGCCAACAACTGGCTCATGTTGATTTTCATCTATTTCGTTAAATCCACGTTCAATAAAATCCTTTCGCCATTTTTGCAAGTTATTATACCACGATGGGCGGCAACATGAGTTTTGCGATTTCTGAAGGCAAAATAGAACCGCAATATCTAAAAGTCGTTTATCCTTATATTTTTGTAGATTTCTAATAAATTCTTGAACATAAACATTTTTATCCGCTGTATAAGTCAACGCCCAAAAACTTTTATTATTAGCGTCTATTCCTAAAGTTAATCCTATTAACGGAGCTAAGCTTTTCATATCTTCTTGGAAAAGCATTTTCTTTTTGTCAATCGTATGTGCAGGGGCCCATCCCCCAGTACACATTATCGGAGCCATATCATCAAAGCTAAAAACAGTTGCCTTGACATCTTTATTTGCATTCTTTGTCACCATAGCTCTTTCACACACACTTAATTCTTGTTTCAAATCATTCAACGCAATGACATCTCTTTCTTTTGTAGCATCCAGCATTTCGTAAAGGGGATTATAATAAGCTTCTTCACTGGAAAGGAGTTTTTTCAGAAATTCAATCGACGTTTTCTTGTGAAAAAACTCATAACTCATTGCTCGATAATGCAATTGTAAAATCACCTCATCATCAAAAGCAACAATTGGTTTATCGATTCTGTTAAAAAGTTGCGTATCATGGTAGCTACAAAAGCCTTCAAAAGTGGAGGCTCTTCTAACGCCCCAGGGCTCAAAGGATGATTTCTTAGCACCTCCACTTTCATCCATTAAATGGAAACATCGCGAAATACTGCTATTCCAAACGCAAACTGCTCCATTTTCAGCAATGCATTCTAATTGCTCCGATCTTGCGATAGAATGAGAAGCAATCGGTTTTCCCGAACAATTCGTTCCATCAAAACTTTGTGCGAGGCAACACTGATTGGCTTTTATTTTTTTATCTAATTCTTCAAGTTCCTTTCTTGTCATTTTTGCCTCATAAAAATTTACCTTTTAGAGGGGTCATGAACAATCATGTTCACCTCCTATTAGCGAAAAATATCCTTTTTTCTTGTAAAGAGGAATACCAGGCAGTCTGTTTTGACGGTCAATAATTCACTGGTATCATATATTCATGTGAATTATTTTTTACTACAGCAAAAAAGCATAAAAATCCACCACAACAAGGCAGAAATTGAAGTCGCAAAGCGCTACAACTTTATGATGGGGCTTAAGGTGGATGAGATGAAGCGCTATAAGCAGGCGTAAGATTCACTAAAGCAACAAAACATCAAATGCCTCGGTAATAAACCGAGATCTCTGACATTTTCCAAACTACTTCACTTCAACAATCCTCGTTTGGTTTTCTATTCTCATAAAGTAAAATCCCGCACGCGGTGCTACGATATTAAAGTTTGCAGATTCAATGCGTCCCTTTTGCAATACGCGACCTTGCATATCAAAGAGCGCATAAGCATTGCCTACTGGAGCTGCAAAAATTTGAATATTTCTCGACTTCACACTTATCAACAAATCCGAATTAATTTGATGCGAAGACTGTATTCCCGATAACTTAGTACTATCAAAAACAGCCTTATAAACGGCTTTATCAGCGACTGTTACAAGTTTTGGAGACCATCCAACAAATTTGTATTCATACTTGTCAGAACCAGTTTTTGTAGGCGTCTTACCTTTATATTCCGGCATTACTCCATAAGACACAGAAGACGATTGCAAAGTATCTTTACCATTCATGAAGGTTATGGTGAATTTCTTTGCAACACTATCAAAGACTGCGGTATATGTAGTTTTTTCTTTTACCATTGCTATAGAAGGATTCCAGCCCTTAAACGAATAGGTATAACCTTTTGATTCACTTTTTGTCGGTTCTTTTCCTTCAAATTTGGGTAGTGCACCATATTCAACTTCTTTAGCTTGCAATGTTTCTCCCTCACTGGCAAAAGTGATTTCATAGCTTCGCAAGGTGCTATCAAACAACGCAATATATGTCGTTTCATCAATCACTTTAGTCAACGCAGGAGACCATCTAGAGAAGGTATAATCATATTTTGCAGTTGATGTTTTCTGCGGAGTTTCACCCTTATAAGCCGGGAGCTTTCCATACTCAATCTCAGAATCCTGCAAAATTTTCGCACCATTCTGGAACACGACCATATACTTGTTTAACGAACTATCAAATCTTGCTACGTAAGAAATCGCTTCGGTCACTTCAGATATTTCAGGGTTCCATCCAGCAAAAGAATACGAATATTCCTTTGTAGCAGGTTTCGTTGGAGTCGTGCCTTCATATTTCGGAACGGAACCATACTCGAATCCCTTAGAAAGCAGGGATTCCCCATTAGCCTTAAATTCAACTGTGTATTTCTGCAACACAGAATCATAAATCGCCTTATAAACAGTCTCTCCAATGACATTTTCTACAGTTGGAGACCATCCTGCAAAGGAATAAAGGTAAGCAACAGTATTCGCTTTCTTAGGAATTGTTGAATAAGTTGGTTTTGTGCCATAATCAAACATGGCTGAAAACAATTCCGTTCCATCATAATCCAAATACGTGACTTTATACTGATTTAGTGTTGAATCAAAAAGAACTCGATAATCCGTATGCCATGATGCCGCTGTTATTTCTGGAGACCAGCCCGTAAAAGAATAAGTATGAGCAACAGAAGCATTCTTTGTTGGTTCAGAACCACCATATACAGGTATTTCGCCCGAATGAACGGATTGCAAATCAAGAACATTACCTTTTTCATCAAGGAATCTAATAGAATAAACAACATCTTCCCAATCTAAGAATTTCGCCGTAACCGTTTGATCCTTCAAGAAAATCGTTGACAAATCGACCTCTTCGCCATCACTATTAAACCATCCAGCAAAAGCCATTCCTTCAGGAGCTTGAGGAATTTCAGGAAATACTGAAACAAGACCTTTATAGTTCGTGTAATTTATAGTTGTATTTTGCCCATCATCGTAAGTAATTTTTCTGATGGGCAAAAGAGTATCATTTGCAAAAACAGGATATCCCTCATAGCGACTCCAAACATCGCTGTTTTCTTCTGATCCATTTGCCGTATTTAAAATCCAAGCAAACTGATTATTCTGCATATCCTTCGTCGTCTTACCAGAGACATTGACGCCAGAACCATAACCAACAGCAGTAAATCCTGCAAGAACATCACTATCGTAGTAACATGTATTAGCATTACCTTCATTAAAGCCAATGACAGCACCAATTTGCTTTCCCGTACCCCAAACAAGAAAAGAAGTGGTTGCACTATAAGATGTACTTAAAAAACCTGAATTATATCCAACGAGAGTTCCAACCTTCTCCTTTGTATTTGAAAAAGTTCCCTCATTCACGCTGTTATAAATCGATGCTGAAGAACCATTTAATCCAGTAATCCCACCAATGTAAGTTCTTCCTGTTACTGAACCATTGTTAATACATTTGTCAATCGTTCCATAATTCACTCCAGCAATACCCCCTCCTCGATTTCCAGAACCCGCTCCATCTAAACTCCGAGGACTTACAGAAGAATTATTCGTCGCATATTCAATCACACCTTCATTCGTTCCAACAATGCCACCACAACTTCCAGCATTGTTATACTCGTATGAAAAAGTATATACACTTATTGCAGATTGATTGCTGGATACATTTTTCATAACGCCTTTATTCCAACCAGCAATTCCGCCTCCATTAAGATTTTGGGCATATTGCAAAGCACTTCCCAAAACATTTCCAAATGCATGACAATTTTCAATACTGCCATAACTTATAGCGGTGATAGCACCAAGATATATTTTGATAAGTCCAGACATATCATAAGTGTAATTGTAGCTACCATTTTTATTATTAGCGTTTATTACGTCCGCCTTTATCAACAAATTCTTTACGAAACCACTTTCACCTATTATTCCAAAGAACCCATATAAAGAACTGTTTTCTTTATTAGACAGCAATCCATAAATGCCATGGTTATTGCCATCAAAAATACCATTGAACGCAAACTCTTCGGATCCTCCTATGGGGGACCATGCAATCTTGCTTATGGAGTCTTTATTGGATGCAAAGTAGATATCATTATTCAAATAACCATTTATGGTTGTTCGTCCACTATTGACTTGATCCGAAAACCACGCCAATTCGTCAGCATTGTTGATGACATAATATTTTTTCCCATCAATCGTTTTCGTAGTTGATGGTTCAGTGCTAGCACCTGTCCAATCCGCAGCAAAGATATTAACGCTCATTGCTAGGAGAACGGCAAGCATTTTATTCTTGGTCATCATAATATTAACTCCTTGGTTAATTTCCTAGGAGTTCGCTCTGTTCTGCAAAAAAATCGTCAATTTTGTAAGGGTACAAAAAAGGCGCGAGTCGTTGCATTTACCTAAGCGAGGCTCTGCATTGCCTGTAACCGATAAACACAAACGACCCACGCCCCAAAAGGGCTGTTGTCCACACCAGCATGAAACTAGCACGACAAACCGAGATATACCGCAAAACGGCATACCTGCGTGAGCGTTCGCCTTGTCCTCGGTTACTGAAATTTGCAGATTTCGCTTAGAGAACAAGAGCTAAACTCTTTTACACCTTAAAAATAACTTAAAACTGAGCCCTCCGCTCAAAAAGTTTACAATTTAGCCGTTTTTTTCTGTCCAAATTGAGCAAAAAACGCACTATTGTAAGAAAAGCTGGATTATTCCAAGTTGGAAACAGGTCCTATTGCAGCGGAATAATAAACAAAGTCTTTAGTCTCACCTATGCTTTTTGAGACATCACCTGTTCGTAATATTTTTTCAGAAACGTCTTATTATCGACACGATTTTTATAAAAATGACTCCACAATTCATTAAAATCAAATGTTGGGTAATTAACGGACTTGTTTTTTAGAATTTCAATGAAATCCTGGTTTTGTCTTTGCATATCAAGAAAAGATTCTAATTCAGAAATGTTTATGACACTTACATCATCTAGTTTCCCATATTCAGGCCTCAGTAAATCCTTACATATACTATTTGCGTTATACAAGTGATCATACAGAACAACCAAACTATGAACTACAGAGCAATTCTTGTATGCAGACAATTCTTGCAAGCCATTTGCCATCAAATTCTTGGTCACTCTAATTTGCTCGATGGCTTTACCAACACTATTTTTTAAGTTATTCGAAGCACAACGATGATCACCTAGAAACTTCGCGTTTGAAAAGATACCAGATTGTTTAACCTCAACAAGAACCAATTCATTATCTTTTTTCAAAAAAAAGTCTACCGTTTTATTTTGCCCCTTCCCATAAACAATTTCTCTGGATATTTCAAACGATGTTAGATAATAATCTAATAGCATCCCTACATAATTTTCAAAAGCATAACCAAATTCCTCTCGGAATAGATTCCTTTTAGCACCATTATTATAGTGATTGGATAAATCGTGGTATATTCCTGTAGTTACCCGTGCATATAAATAATTTACCGCGGGGACAAAGTAAACAACCTTATTTTTACCCACTGGAATTTCTTCAGAATTCAAAATAGGCCTACTTATATAGGCTGGAGGAACAGTTCCGTTTATCCAATCAGCCTTCTTTGAAGAAAAATAATCCAAGAACTTCAAATGCGAATTTTCCTGTAGATTTTCTCCAAAAAAAGACGATAATTCAGAAGGATTATCATATGGAAACAGGTATCCATTTTTTAGCGCAGCCATAGCAAAAAGCAGAATGGACCTATAAGATATTCCTACAATAGACTCAATTTCTGTTAAAGGTTGAATGGTATTTCTTGCCGGCCATGCATCTGTAAACAAGCACCAAGCTCTAGAGACCATATGTATTGGAGAACCTCGAAACTGTTCATAAGAAACAAGGGTCATCATTTCAAGGGCATCCGAATGCTTTAGAAGATTCTTTTCTTCTTCTCCCGATGCAATACGAAGAACCAATCGTAAGCCATCATCCGTAGGAGTTGTCAATTTTTAATTTCTTGCGTATTTTGCAGCAAGAATAACAGCCTCGCACAAAGTTCTATCTGTATACGGGACGTCTTTAAACTGTTCCACCTTCTCAGATAGAAACAAATTTGAAGACAAACTACAAATTTTTCTTACTAACTCCAAAAAATTAAACTGAGAAAAAAAACTTTGGCATTCGCTTTCGGAAAGTTTAATTGTATCTGTTACCAATATATTCTTCCCACAAAAGGAACCTGGATTATAAATTTCCATTCCACCCCTCCCATTTATCGCGATAAAACCAAGGATTATTCTTCCTTGGCAACCGCTTTTACAGCCCAATCTTCCGGGAACGAAATGTGTTCCAACAGAATTGCAGACGAATACTTTTCAAACAATTCTTTAATTGACGGAAGGAATTCTTCGTTCCACTTTTTGGGATTCGGATACAAATTCCGCACTGCTAGGAACGCCGCCCAAAGAGAGCGTTCATCTTTTTCTTCTACTTCCTCAATATTTGCAGGAATAGCGGAGAAAATTCTATAGTAGAGTCGTCCGTAATGAGCACAAATATTTCGCAAGTCGGTTGCGCACCTTAGCCAGCTTTTTAGATTCTTCGGTACGGTCTTATAATACTCGCTTGCAAAATGCTTTTGGTCCGCAAGAACGAGGTCTGCATAAAAATAAGAGAGCATACCAAACGAGAACAATTCCACGGCCACCCAAATAGGGAATACGCCATTATAGCAATCTATATGATGCTTCACAAAAGGAACATTTGTACTATGCTCAACTTCCCTATTGAATGTATCAAGGAATTTCTGGTGCTTATGCGAACTTGAATAAATCGATGCATCCAAGTACCCATCGGGACCGTATTTATGAGCATGGAAATAAGCCAGCCTCGCCCTCATGGAAATTTCGATTTCTTCAAGTGCCGAGAAAAGTGATCTTCTTAGCAATCGGTCAAATTCATATATCTGCACAATTCTCGAAAAGCTCGTTCCTGCATTGTAGGAACCATCGTCTTTTCTAAAAGGCAAGAAATATGCAGATAATCTATAATAATTTATGGATTCAAGGCAGCGAACAGCATCATCAACATTCTCGATACAACAGCCGCGTTGTTCGATTTTTTCTACTTGTTCCCTATAAGTTGTCGCCTTCTTTATTTCCATAAAAAAAATGTCCCCCCTGGGACACATCAATGAGAGGTGCGGGGGGTCCTGTTACTCTAAATATACAATCTTTTTCAGAGAAAAGCAAGCACCTATTCTGCTTGTTTAGGCTAAAACAAGTCTGATTTCGGAAAGAGCTGGACAGGTTGCGGTAAGCTGGGCGTTGCGGGGCGGCGCCTGAGCCCCGCAGTAGGGGTAGCGTAAGACCCGGCTGGGGCGGGTTTTGATAGTGTTCCCAAAGGGAACGATTATGAGGGCGGGGCCGGGGCTGAAGCGAGGGGGATACTTCCCCCTCCATATAATAAAACGGCGTGAAGTGCTTTATCACGAACGGCGACTCCGACATTCACCTGGTGCTCGCCCGCTCCGAAGAAGGCACCCACGACGCCCGCGGCCTTTCCATGTTCATCTACGACAACTGTGAGCACAAAGCGACTCGTATCAACGAGTCGTGCGTGCGAGAGCGAGGCGAATTCGAAGGATCATCTTACGATAGAGCCGAACGGTCTCAATAGGATGGTGGCGTGAACGTCCGCCGCATCGAAAATTGAAGGCCTCGGTGATGAACCGAGGCCTTTTTCAACACAATTTTTCTATTCCTTCTTAATTCATTCTGTAAGCTTCCCCATAATTGTTAGATGATTCAGGTTTTGCATTAAACATAAACATCTTTTTTCAAAAAAACTATTTAGATTTTCCTATATGATGAACATGAGTTAACAATAAAATTGCACAGGCCCGTTGCAGACAATCGCCAACAAACACTATTATAATTTAAATCAAAATGTTCACATGGGCCCACAAACACTTTTGCAAAAAATGGTTTGGGGAATGCATCTATTCTAAAATCAATATATGGAATAATGACATTTGCTTTCGTTCGATACTTAATCTGTGAATCCGTATAGTATTCAAAATATTTAGACACAAGACGAATTTCAGCCTCTTCCTGAAATTCCTTAGGCTTCATTCTTAAAAAATTTTTCAAAAAAATTGAATTCAATTGACCATACGGAATCGAATCTTGCGTTACAAAGCTATTGAATATTGATTCCAAACCTGCAATAATCTTTTCTTGTTCTTCATAATCATAAATAACATCAAAAATTTCAAAATCATATTCTCTGGCAATTTGCTCAAGCTTCGATTTACAAATACCTAATGACACACCATTCCCATTATTTGTATAAGCGCGCCACTGGCTTAACTGAGAGCCATTATATGTAAACGAAGCTAGAAAAATACTGAATATGTTGTGCTTCAAATAATCTAGGTATTCAAGAAATCTTTTGTTTTCACAATTATTACGTCTATAAAAATTTTGAGCGATTTCAATTGCGCCTCTTACTTCCTTCTTATCATTCAAATAATAGGCATTGGTCATTCGGATTGTTTGACTATCAATAATTCCCGAAAAGCCTTCAAAAGTCGTATAATGGTATACAACATCTCTTTTTGAGCAATCCCAAGGATTTATCTCTAATTCATTAAGACTCATATTTCCTTCAAACTAAAAATTATAAAGTGGATTTATAAGTTATTTAATAATGGATTCATGAACAACCATATTCATTACCGGTTAAATTAAAATATATCCTTTTTTTCCTGCTAAGTGGTGCACCCTTGGGGCCTAAAGCGGCGTCTGAGCCCAACCCCGATTTTAATTACAGCGAATTCGCCACAAATAAATTGAAAAGATATCCCTTCATACAGGGAAAAATGTATATTCTCCTCAAACAGGCACCGGTAGCGGATTTCCGACTACAAGCCATCATCGACTTAAAAAGCCGACAATTTACTATATCCCCAAATAATTTGGGCGTTTTATATGGTAAAGGTCGGCTTTTTTTGTTTTCTAGGAGTAAAGATGAACGAAAATGAAGAAAAAACAGGTGAAATCGTGCTTTACCAGTCCGAAGGGGCAACAAAGTTAGAAGTCCGTGTTGAGAAAGAGACTGTCTGGCTCAACCGCCAACAAATATCCACACTTTTCAACCGAGACATCAAGACTATAGGCAAACATATCACAAACGCTTTAAAAGAGGAATGTCAAAATTCAGTTGTCGCAAAATTTGCGACAACTGCCGCTGACGGAAAACAATACCAAGTTGAACATTATGACCTTGACCTAATTTTATCCGTTGGATATAGGGTAAAATCAACAAATGGTGTGAAGTTCCGCCGTTGGGCAAACCAGGTACTGAAAGAGCATTTGCTAAGGGGCTGTAGCATCAATCAACGGCTAATTTCTCACGAAAACAAGCTGGAGAATCACGATTCCCGCATAATCAATCTCGAAAAGCAAGTGGATTTCTTCGTGAAGACAAACATGCCGCCAAGCGAGGGCTTGTTGCCCGCACATGCGCATTGGAGCGGCTACGAATTTGCCGTGCAGTTGGTGCGTTCCGCAAAAAAGGAACTCGTCATCATCGACCCGTATGCCAACGACATGGTTCTTTCGCTTATGGCAAAACGCGCCAAGGGTGTGAATGCGAAGATCTATTCCGCTAGAATCACTCACGCCATGAGAGAGGAAGAGGCACGGCTGAATCGGCAATTCCCGACGGTCCACTTGGAGAACATGCGCGAAGTCCACGACCGTTTCGTCATCGTCGATGACGTGGTTTATCATGTAGGGGCATCGTTCAAGGATTTAGGTAATCAAATGACGGCTTTTTCAGTACTGAACTTCATTACCAAAGAACAGGTACTTGCAATGGTGAAATAGAGAACCGCAATTTAAAACTTCGGGGTTTTAGGGGTTGACCCCTAGGCGAGAGGGTAGCGGAAGACCCGGCTGGAGTGGGCAAAAAAAGGAGATGCCCGGTCAAGCCGGGCATGACACTATGGGTGGGGCCGGGGCTGGAGCGAGGGGGATTCTTCCCCCACCCATCAAAAAATTTCATTCCATGTACCAAAATGCAAAAAGAATGTAGATTTATAGTATGAAGTTGGCCCTAAAAATACTTGCAGTTTTGATTCTTATGTGCGCGACAGCTGTTGCGACGGCCTTCGTCATAAAGAAACTGTACGTTACCGAATCCAAGGGGCCGCAAATTACAAGCGCCTTCGTAGAGCAGCAAATCAGCGAGATTTCGGAGCTTGCCACGCTCCACCACCATTATCGCAAAAACGCAAATTACCAAGACGCAAAGACACTTTTAAAATACATGCCCGACTGGAGAATCAACAAGTCCATCAAGGAATTCATGCTGATATACCAGGGCGATGTCAAGCTCGGTTACGATTTGAAGGACATCAAGATCAATGTCGAGCCCATCACCAAGACAATCCTGATTTACCTCCCGGAACCTAAAATTCTGAGTCACAGCATTGACTTCGAAAGCATCGAAGTCATTTGGGAAAAGAAGGGCTGGTTCAACGATATCAAATTCGAAGACTTCAAGCAGTTCTTTATTGCCGAGCAGAAAAAATACGAAGAAGAAAATATGGATGAGCTCAAGCGCAGGGCGCGCGAGCACGCCAAGCAAATCATTCGCCTTTACCTAGGGTCAATCGTCAAATTCGCTGACCCCGAAAAGAACAGCGAACAGCCGTTCGTTAAAAGATGGCTAGAACCCAATGATGGCTACCACATCAATCTAGAATAGCGTCAGAACCGCATTTACTTCTTTGTCGTCTTGATACTGTCGTTTTGCAGTTTCAGGATGATGTCGCCTGTTTCCGGATCCATCATCATGTCAAAACTCGAACGAATGGTAAAATTATAGCCCGCGACGTCGTAGCTGATATCCAGCGAATGCACCATGCACTTGTTCATGTAATCGAGGATCAGTTTATCGCGGGTGTAATCCAACGCGTTCATGACATTAATTTCGTTTTGCTGCATCACGGAACTCAGGTACCTGTGATGGATTTCGTAGGTGTACTTGTCTTCGAGTTCCTTGGGGATGTACGAGATTCCGCCCATGCGAAGTACCGGGGAATTTTTCGTCAGGTTCCAGAACAGGAATCCGCGATAACCCGGGTCGTAAGATTTCGTATTCGTCGACACGCCCGATGCCATGAATTTTGCGAAAGATTCTTTACGGGCAAAGTACTTTTTCATCGCCAAGTCATCTTCGGACATGAACGCCGAAAAGATAGTACCATACGGAGTTTTGCCAAAGACCTTACCTACATGATAGACTCGCTTGATATTTCCGTTTGCTGTCTTTACACGGAAGGTCAATTGCTTTGTCACCTTACTTCTACTCGTCACCTGTTCCGATATTTCCGCATTCACACTTCCGTAATCTTCAGGAAGAATTGCATTCTTGAAGAACCGTCCGGCATAATTACGGAAATCATCGACACTGCTACATTCAAACATGTCTAGTATTCGGGCATTTACATAAAGAATTTCGCCAGTCTTTACACTGAACAGAATCACCCCGCCAGGAACAAACTCCATATAGTTCAACGCCAGTTGCTGCAGCACTTCGGCATTCCTGATAGAACCATCAATCTTCGCCTTGAGCATGTCCCTATCTTTAATGGGCGTCAAGAGGAACTGAGTCGCCCCCATGCGGATGCTTTCTTTGGCCAGGTCCTTGTTGTCTGTCATGACAATAAACGGAATCTGGAGATTGCGCCGTTCGGTCTGGAATTCCTGAATGAGCTTGAAACCGTCCATTTTCGGAAGGTTCGCGTTAATCAAGGCAAGAGCCACGTGACGTCCGTATTCAAGCAGCAAGTTGAGCGCCTGTTCGCCATCTTCGGCAAGCAGCACGTGGTAATCCGATCTCAAAATACTTTCAAGGAATGCCCTCTCTTGCGGATTGGCTTCGGCAATCAAGACAGTCTTCGTATTCGCCGGAAGCGTAGCCTCCTTGCCGTGAGAAGAACTATCGTAAGCGCTCACATGCGTATTGCGGAAAGACAAGTCGTAAATGTGACATCCGTTATTGTCGGCAACCAGACGCCCCCTCATAATGACGTACACGCCATGCGTCACATAGGTCACTTCACAGGGAGCCTCGTAGGCGGCCCTTTCTGCCTCGTGAAGTGTGTAGTACACCGGATTTTCAGGATTGTTCGAAGCATCCTCGACTTCCTGGACATCCTTAAAACCGAGACTCAGGAGCTGTTCTTCGTACTGTTTGTTCACAAACAGGAACTTGAAAATTCCGTTTTCGAAGGACATGATCGCCCTGGGAGTATTTTCCTGATAGTCGAGACGCCCGATTTTTGAATACACGGCACGCGTGTTGCTATCTTCGATGACTATTCCCGAAGTCTCCATGTGCTCCATGGTAGCCTTCAACGGTTGCGGCTTTCCATAGTAGTAGCCCTGGACTTTTTCGCAACCGATGCTCTTCAGGAATTCCATCTGTTCCTTGGTTTCTACACCTTCGGCCAAGGTCTTTAACCCAAGGCTTTTCGCCATGCGGACCATCGAGCTGATAATGGTGCGAGACACATCGTTAAAGTTCGAAAGGAAGGCCATGTCGATTTTAAGTTCGTCGAACTTATAGTCCTTGAGCGTGTTTAGCGAAGAATAACCGCTGCCGAAATCGTCCATCCAGACTTCGTAACCGACCTCGCGGAACTTTTCGATTTCATGCTGGATATACAGATCCGAAGCCATGATGCTCTCGGTAATTTCTACGCGGATGTAGTCACGTTCAATCTTGTATCTTTCAAGAATACCTTCGACTACCTCAAAAATATCGCAGCCGGTAAAGTCCAATCGCGAAAGGTTGAACGACACCGGAACCACAGGGAGGCCCTGGTCCAATTGCTCACGCATTTCTCTGCAGACAAGTTCTATCACGTGGCTGTCGAGTTTATGGATTTGCTTGGATTCCTCTAATGCGCCAATAAATTCGCCCGGGTTCAAAAAGCCCTGTTCCGGATCGATCCAACGGGCGAGCGCTTCCATGCCGCAGAACGTTTCCGAAATTGTTCGCACCACCGGCTGGTAGTAAACCTTGATATAGCCGTTCGCAATGGCGTCATCAATGTGGTTTACCACGTAATTGTGCAGCAGGAGTGTCTTGTGCAGCTCATCATCATAATACCGGACAAAGTGTTCGCCCTTTTTCTTTTGAATGTTACAGGCGAGTTTCGCCTTTTCTATCGCGTCGAGAATATCGGTATCCGCATCGGCCTCGCAAATGCCCGCACAAAGATCCATCGAAATTTTTGAAACAGTGCCCTTAACGTATTTTCGTACGTCATTCAATTTTTCTTCTAGACCGGCAATATTTGTAACGACTATAAAATGGTCGTTCATGCCACGACACACCAAGTTCTTGGCGAACCGCTTTTTCAGCATGGCCGCAAAATGAATCAGGAACTCGTTTCCGGTGCTAAAGCCGTTGGCATTGTTGTAAAGTTTCATCCCGATAATGTCGAAGAAAACCACTACAGGGGTTTTACCCGCATTCGCAAGATCCTCTACATAGTTTTCGCCACGGATGCGGCAATACCCCAAATTCGGGAGCCCAGTCAATGGGTCGAAGAAACGGTCGGAATGATCGTTTACGCGCATGAAAATGGAGCGTTTGCCATTCCAGGAAATCTGCGACGCCTCTACAACCAGGTCTTTTCCCGAATACGGGCAACGAATAATCGACACCCCTTTTTCAAGGAGTTCTTCGACAAACAATGTATTCTGTTCGTTGGCAGGAAAGAAATATTCTTCGAACTTGATTCCCTGTTCATAGGGTCTTTTCGGCTTCCAAAAAAGAGAAATAGAAGGATTCACCATATAGATTTCGTGCGATTTCGCATCGAAAATCACAAACGGGTCCACCTTGGCCGTATTCAAAAGATCCACGACTACCGACGCGGGAATGTCGGATTTCTCACGCAAAGTCATTGCTCCCACCTTAATTCGTATTTTCTCTCTTATCCTTTAAATTAATCGATTATTTACGAAAAAGCAAATCTTTTTATACAGTTATGCTGAAAATCGAGTAAAAACCAGCCTTTTTCGCATAAAAAAGCCCTGTTTTTGGACTCCGTTTTCTTTCTATATTAGCATCATGATCTTGAATAAGGCGATACTCCCCAGTTTTATTTGTTCAATGGCTTTCGCGCTGACAGCTTGCGTCGGCAATGCCCCCTCTCCCGAAACCAACCCCCAGTCCGAACCGGCAAACGCCACAGACGTTTCTCAGCCCCAGGCAGGGACTAGTACGGAAGCGGGCCAAATCGGCGACAACCAGGAAGTCTTCTTCAACTCCCAGGCACTGGACAATCACCGCCTGAACACTCCCGAAAACATTCCAACGACCACCCCAGCCAACACCTCCAATACGGAAGCCGTTACGCAGGCCGCGGTTGCAGACCCCTACACCACCATTCCGGCCATTGTCCAAAATATTTTCGAATACACCAATACCTTGCACAAAGCAGGTTACACCGATTCTGCAACGGCATACCTGGAACGTTTCCGCGTCATCAAGCCCTTGTGGGCACAGTGGGAAACCAAGGCCGACTCCATGCTGAATGAATTCGGAAAAATCCGTGCCGAAAAGGCCAAGGCCTACGAACCCATGGTATTCCAGATTCAGAACATGAACCGCGCCAATTCTGACTACGGTCTCGTGGCCGAAACCGCCGACAGCCTGATAGCCCTTGCCCCAGGCGACTCCCTTACCCAATGGGCAAAGACTCAGAAAGATGTCGCCTACAAGAATACCCTCGCCAAAGCCAAAAAGGAATACACCGCAGTGAAGGCTCTCGCCGACAACCAGGCGCAATTTGCCGAAGCCGAAAAGCAGGCCGTCACCTTGCAGATGCGTTATCGCGACTTCGAAGACGCTTTACACCTACAGGAACTTATCGACCACATTCGCGAACTGATGCAGACCACTAACGCCGAAGCCGCTAAATACTGGGAATCTCACGATCCGGCGCAGGCGCTGGCACAGGCAGACACACTCCTGCAAAAAGAAAAATTTAGCGAAGCCAAGGAACTTTTGAACAAGCTCAAGGCCAGCAAGCTGCGCAAAGAAGCCAACGAGCTCTACCAAAAACTCGCTGACACGTACTGTACCAAGCAGCGCAAGGCAACAAGTCAAGTATTTGCCAAGGCACAAAAGCAAAAGGATCCCGCCAAGAAGAAAAAGCTGCTGCAAGATGCCATCGCACCGCTGGATAAGTGCCTGACGGAATATCCGGACAATCCGCAGAAGCAGAAGGTCGTCGAGAACAAGCAGTTCTTGGAACAAGAATTAGGAAAATAGACTACAGCTCTACTAATATGCCAGCTTGCACGTAGGCGTAGCCTTTACCTTCGTGATCAAGGAACTGGTAGCCGCCCATCAGCATGATGGATGAATAGTCGCCATTCTTGATGTCAAAGCCGCCGCCGGCGCGCCAAAACATCTGATGGTTGGAACCGAACAAATAGCCCCAATCACCCGTAGCCACGGGGAGCGTGCGGCTACCGATCGGCAAGCGAATCCAGACGCTTCCCGAAACGGGAATCAGACTCACGTTGTCAATTTCCTGGTAACCCGAACCGATGCCGAAAAAGAGCATCTGGTCAATGGGATACCACAAGTGACCGTAAACGTTCAAGTTGAAAGATCCGATGTCACTTACGTGATTCACCACGCCACCCTGCACATCCATGGTAAACGCACTCGCCGGCATCGCAGCAAATGCTAAAGCAAACAGAATGGCAGTCAGAAATTTTTTCATATCTCAGTTAAAATATAATCTTTCGTCTCTCGTCTGTAGCTGTGAAACGGCGTTCTTTCGTCTGATATTACTCGTCGCTGCGGGCTTCGCGGGCCCAACCGCCGCTCTTTTCGGGCTTGAAGGCCATAAAGAAACCTTTAAGCATCGCATAGTTCATCGAAAGGAAGTAGTAACCGCTCGGTACAACTTTGAACAAAGCCACTAAAAACGCCAACGTCATCGCGCCGAAAGAAATCTGATAGAAGAGTCCGCTAGTAAGCAAGCAGGCATTAGCCGCGAACAAGAGAATCAAAATGTGCGGCGAGAACCAGCGCAGAATCTTGTGGGAGAAGAACAGGTAAGCAAGCAGCGGATGCAACGGGTTCAACAGCGGCAAGTAAGAGAACAAGAAGTTGAAGTTCGCGCGACCGATACGCACCTTACGACGGAATTCACCGCTGGATTCCTTGGATGTCTGTTCAGTACCGATGGCACTTGTCACGAACGTGCAATAGAAACCTTTTTCAAGCACCTTGGTCGTCACGAAGAAGTCATCCATGACGCTCTTCTTGACCGGCAGTTCCGTATACAGTTCGCGGCGAATGGCATAGAGGGCGCCGTTACCGCCAATCAGCATGTCGAGCACACCTTCGAACTTCTTGATTTCAGATTCCAAATCCCAGTAAGAACTTTCGCCACGGCCCAACGTAGAGCCGCTTTTGTCAGACAGAATCAAGTGGCCGCAGGCGCAACCGATTTTCTTGTCCTGGAAGGGAATCACGAGCTTGCGCACCACATTCGGGAAGAACATCGTATTTGCATCGCAGAAGAGCAAGATGTCGTTCTTTGCAATCTTGTTCAGGCGGTTCAGCATGGCAGCCTTACCCGCATTCTTCGGGGCCTTCACCAGCGTGATACCCTTGTCGGCATAGCGGGCTACAATTTCGGCAGTCTTGTCAGCAGAGCCATCGTCGCCAATTAGGACCTCAAGTTTATCCTTAGGATAATCGAGTTCCAGAATGTTCTGGATTTTGCGCTCAATTACAGCCTCTTCGTTGTAGGCAGAAATCAGAATCGACACCGTCGGGAGTTCAATCTTGCCCTGTTCCGGGGACTTGCGGCGCTTGAAGATTTCGCTTACAAACGGAAGCGTCATCGGGAACAGCAGGTAGCAATGCACCAGCAAGAAAATCATCAACCAAAAGACGATTTGTGCGTAAAAAAGGAATTGTTCGTTCATCGGGATATCCACTCCTTTTCTTTTTCAAGGAATTGATACAGCATGTATTGCAGTTCTTGCGGCGACATGGAGTCGGTCACCGTCAAAATGCTCATGCCTTTCGGGGCGATAAGCACGAACGCCGGAAGTGCATTCAATTCCCACACATCAAAATAGCAACGCTGCACCGTTTTCTTTTGTCCATCGCACATAATGGAGTCTTGGGAGTCAGCGTTAAGCTTAACTGCATAAAAACGAGTGTTCAAAAGCGAAGCAACCGTGGGGTCGCTGTATACGTTCGCATCCATCACACGACATGGAATGCACCAGTCCGCATACAAGTCTACAAAAATCAGCTTCGGCCCCTTCATTGCTTTTTCGAAAGCCTCTTCGTAGCTCATCCAGTGGACAGTAGACTTTCTATTGGAAGCCTTCTTAGCAGGTACCGCATCGTTCAAGGGTGCTGCAAAAGTGAACGTCACGCAAAGTGCGACAAGCATCAACAAGCGTAAAATCAAGGTACGCCTCCTTTGTGCGCCGGCATTTGCGGCATCACTTTTCGGCTGGGCGAAACATTTACAGGGACCTTTTTGGCAGAAGAATCCACTGCAGCAGATTTTTCAGCTGGCGGAGCCAACAGAGAATCAATGCGGGCGTTTACAGCCTTCTGGAACGGCACCCACTGGCGTTCATCATTCAAGATTTCGTCGGTCTTGGCAAGGAACTGTTCGCGAGTGTAACCCGCCGCCTTCAAGGCGTCTTGGCGCACCAGGCGGCCCATCGGAGAATCCTTGCCGTAGCTGATTTCGGCTACGCGCAGTTCGACAAACAAGTCTACGAACTTCTGGTCGACCGAGACTTCGCCGCTGCAGCCGCTCATGCTGAAAGCCGTACTAAAAAACAAGGCGGCAACAAGGAGATGCCGGATCAAGTCCGGCATGACACGCGGGCCTGAAAAAAATTTTCCGACATCCCTCAACATATCTACAACACTCGATTACTGCTCGTTTTCTTCCAGAGCGTTTTCGAAAAGGCCTTCCACGTATTCAGCCTTGCTGAAAGGCACCAGCTGGTCGATGCGTTCGCCCATACCAATCCAGCGGATAGGAATCTGGAGCGAGCTTGCAATCGAGAGCACTGCGCCGCCACGGGCCGTACCATCGAGCTTGGTCACCACGAGGCCGGTGAGCGGGAAACTCTGGTTGAAAATCTTCGTCTGATTGATGGTGTTCTGTCCGGTGTTGCCGTCGATTACGAGCCACATGTCGTGCGGCATGTCGGGGCTAACCTTCTTGATTACACGGACAATCTTCTTGAGTTCTTCCATCAAGTAGTCTTTGTTGTGCAGACGGCCGGCGGTATCAATCAGCACCACGTCGCAGCCGCGGGCCACAGCCGCATTGCAAGCATCGAACGCCACAGCCGCAGGATCAGAACCTTCCTGATGTTTCACGAATTCGGCACCCGAGCGTTCTGCCCAGGTTTCAAGCTGGTCGATAGCTGCAGCACGGAACGTATCGCAGGCCGCAATCATCACCTTCTTGCCCTCGCCTTTAAGGCGGGCGGCGAGCTTACCGATCGTAGTCGTTTTACCGGCGCCGTTCACGCCAATCACAAGCACCACGTGGGGCTTGCCCTTGAGTTCAAACGGCGGCGGGTCCTTGAGCAGGCGTTCCGCTTCGTTCCGCATAATGTCAAGCACCTGTTCGGTCGTCAGCGACTTGCCGAGAGCCTGTTCGCGCAAGGCATCGGTCAACAGGAATGCCGCTTCGACGCCCACGTCAGCCTTGATCAGGTGTTCTTCAAGTTCCTCAAGAGTGTCGTCCGTGATTTTGCCTGCGCCAACAATACCCTTGAGTTCGCCCATCAAGGCGTCGCGGGTCTTGGCAAGGCCACTCTTAATGGCAGAAAAAAGTCCCATTCGAAAATTTCCGTATAATCGTTAAACGATGCTTTCGACCTTGTCGACCAGGCCGTAGGCCTTGGCTTCTTCGGCGCTCATAAAGTTGTCGCGTTCCGTGTCGCGGTCGATTTCTTCCATAGTGTGGCCAGATGTTTCCGCAAGAATCTTGCCCGTAATGTTACGGATACGGAGCATTTCTTCGGCCTGAATCTGGATGTCGCTTGCCGGGGCGACAATTTCACCGTGAATGAGCGGCTGGTGAATCATGATGCGGGCGTTCGGCCAAGCATAACGCTTGCCCTTCGCACCCGAAGTCAAAAGCACGGCGCCCATGGAGGCTGCCTGGCCGCAGCAAACCGTGACCACATCGCTCTGGATAGCGTTCATGCAGTCATAAATGGCAAGGCCGCTAGAAATCACGCCACCCGGGCTGTTGATGAAGAAATAGATGTCTTCGTGGTTCAGAGAATCCAGGTACAAGAGTTCCTTCACAATACGTTCGGCGCTTTCGTCATCGACACCGCCCCACAAGAAAATCTTGCGCTTGGAGGCAAGGAATTCTTCAGCCTTCTTCATGATCTCGGAAGGGGCATTCTCTTTCTTTTCGTTGCAATCAGCCATAATAAATCCTTTTTGTTCAGGTACAATTTAGAAAATTCAATATATTATCGTCTTTTCGTACCCGTTTGTAAAGCACCCTCCAGCGTTCCGTTAAAAACATTTTACCCTCAAACTGGTATTCAGATGCCTGAAAAAAGCGTGTTAGTAAAGAGGGAGTGTGCCTCAACTTAACACGAAAGGAAAAATATCAATGAATATCAAGTCTTTTGACGACCTTGACATTACCGACCCGATTATGTTCGGGCTCGTTTTCAGCAACAAACATATTGCGAAGCCCTTCATCGAGCACTTGCTGGGCATCGAAATCGACCACTTGGAAACCCCTATCCCGGAGGCAGTTTTGAGCTACGACGCAGAGCACAAGGGCGTTCGCTATGATGTTTTCGCGCGCGAGACCAACGAAAAAGGTGAAACAATCCGTTCCTTTGATCTGGAAATGCAGATGGTCGACACCAAGGAGCTCCCGCAGCGAGCCAGATACTACCAAAGCGTAGGTGACGGCGTCGCCCTTTCTAAAGGAGATCACTACATCAGACTTAAGGAGCAATACATAATCTTCCTTTGCCCTATAGATATTTTTGGGCATGAATTCCCCGCATATCATTTTGAAAACAGAGCGCGAGAGGACACTAATATCACATTGAACGACCTCACTTATAAGAATTATTATATATTTACAAGGTACGAGGATTTTACGGACCCGGTCGTCAAGGCGTACATGAAGTATTTTGCAACCCTGGATGCGGACTCCCGTGAAACCCAAAACATCAACGACCAGGTGTCTTATTACAAAGCCGATACTCTCATAAGGAACAAATATATGACTTACGAATATGACCTTTATGAAAGCAAGGAAGAGGGAAAAGCCGAAGGGGCTGATGCTAAGGCTCGTGAAGTGGCTGCGGCTATGCTTGCTGACGGCGAACCTATCGAAAAGATTGTCAAGTATTCAGGGCTTTCTGAAAAGGAAGTACTTGAATTAAAACCTTAAAATTAACTTTCATAGTCCAGCTCATCTGCTGGACTTTTTTTTCAATTCGTACAACAATAAACTAAATTTACTTCGTTGTTTTGTGTGGTTCTAGGAGGTCTTCTGTGAAAAAGTTTTTTTTGTTGTTGACTGTTGCCGCTTTGTTTGTCGCTTGTGGCGATGAATCTAGTAGCTCCGCTCCCGATCCAATCGGTGAAATCTCGTCGAGTAGCAATGAGGAGCCTGGTTCCAGTTCTTCTGTAGCGGAGAAGAATTCTTCTAGCTCAGTGAAGTCTGGCAATGATTCTCAGAAGAGTTCTAGTTCTAGCGAAAAAAGGAATAATTCCAGTAGTTCGGAAGGTGGAGCTGTTTCGTCGTCATCTAGTGATTCTGAAATTATATGTAACGATGGTGATTTGGATACGCTTCATTCTGGGTTATATATTATATACAGAAAGTGTGAAAATGGAACATGGGTGAAGGATCATTATGATGTTTTGCCAGCGTCATCATCCTCTTCTTCCGACGCCCATTACGATATGACGAAACAATATTTGTATCAGGATAAAGAAAATACGGAAAAAATGACCGACGACTTTGTTGATCCGCGTGATCAACATGTCTACAAGACTTTTCTTTATCAGAAAGAGAAAAACGGGGAGTTCCTTTACAGGTTCCGAATTTTTGCAAACAACTTGAACTACGGCAAGCAAATTATGAGCGATGTCACCAATTCTGATGATAACGTCGTGGAAAAATATTGCTACAACGATGATGAATGGTATTGCGACAATGGATTTGGAGGCATGTACACCTGGAGCGAAGCCATGGGGCTCCCGAAAGCATGTGATTCTCTTTATGTTGACAGCAGTAGTGCTTGTGTGGATAACTTTGTTCCGTCGGAAGGGCACTCGCTCAAGTTAGGTGTATATGTTCAAAGACAGGGTATTTGTCCGAAGGGATGGCATGTCATGAACGCTTCAGAATGGATGCAGTTTAGGGATGTCTTATCGACAAGTTTGTCTTCCAGCGTTATATGGCACGGGTCTAACGGTACAGGTTTTTCTGCGTTACCAGTAGGATGGCTCGATAAAGGCGAGTATAAGTACTTTGGAGAATGGGCCGATTTCCATGAACCTCAAGAGTTTAATCATGAGGGTGCGAAAAGTCATTATATTGTGGATGATGGTCATAAAGAATCAAATTCCCGTAAGGATTATGCGTCGTCAGTCCGTTGCGTAGAAGACTACAATCAATCTCTGTGGGAATAGTCCCTTAAAATCACAAACATAACTTTTAAAAAGGTGTGCGCAGGGGTAGTGAGCAACGCAGTGCGAGTCAGCCCCCCCTTCAACATAAGCATATTTTTTTCAGTTTTATGTTCCACTGCCCATAAAAAATATACATTATGGGTGTAAACCCTTATTTCTAGGATACTTATGGCATTTATTCGTGCAATTTTCTACTACTTGTTCATTGGAGTAGGGCTTTTCGTTGTCGGTCTCCCGTTCATGTTCTACAAAGGCGTTCTTTGCAGGCGCTGGGCCGACAGCACCCGCATATGTATCCCATTTTTCCAGGTTTTATTCAGGTTGTCGGGAATCAAGGTCGAAATCGAAGGCAAGGAGAATATCCCGGATCACAAGAAGTTCGTACTTATCGCAAACCACCAGAGTTTTTTGGACATCAACGTCATTTGGCCCTCGATTACCATGACCTCGTTCATTGCGAAGGCTGAACTCTGGAAGATTCCCGTGTTCGGCTGGGTCTTGACTAAAATCGGCTGCATTCCGGTGCACAGGAACCCGCGCAAGAATCTGGGCATGGGCGCCACCGTGAAAAAGCGCCTCGAAGACAACGTGACGATTTCCGTGTTCCCCGAAGGCCACCGCAGCAACGACGGTCACATGCTCCCGTTCCAGAACGGCATTTTCCGCATGGCCAAGGAAAACGAATTCCCGCTCCTGCCGGTGACGATTGTCGATAGCGGCAAGCGGCTTTCCAAGACCAAGTGGGCACAGACTCCGGGTGTGGTCAAGATCGTGGTTCACCCGCTGCAGACGCCCGAAAGCTTTAGAGACAAATCCGTCGCCCAGTTGCGCGACGAGATGCACAACATGATTTCATCCGCTTTGCCTTACAGACAGAACGGCCAACAGGAGGCTTAGTATGGCCCAGCATTTACCTAGCGAAGAACAGATTATTGCCATTTTACGTGACGAACCGATGGTCGGTAGCCGCTTGCGCAGCGCCCTTGGCCTCCCCAAAAAGCAGAAAATGGCCTTTAAGCAGATGCTCGCCGACATGGTGGACCGCGGGCTTTTGAAGCGTACCAGCCACAAGGAATACCAGCTGGGCGATGGCGAAAGCGTCGAAGAAAAGCGCGAGAAACGCGTGAAGAAAATTGCGGAACAGTACCCCGAAGACAACCGCCGCCTGGGCGCACGTAGCCGCCGCCAGACGGGCAAGGAAAACGAGACCCGCGTGAAGCGCGGCATTCTGCACCAGACGGGCGAAGAAGAATGGGAAGTGCACGAACTCGAAACCGGCAAGGTGTACGAGATGTGCCACCGCAGGCAGGCCCCGGGCAAAGAAGGCGAAACCATCAGCTTTACGCTGTACCCGCACCCGAAACTCAAGCATAGCTACCTCGCAAAGGTAGACCGCACCGCCGAAGCCATGAACATCAGCTGGGACGAAGTGAAGACCAAGTTCATGGAAGATGCGAACTTGCCGAAGGACTTCAGCCCCGCTATCAAGAAGTATGTGGACGGCGTCAAGGAACCGTGCGGCAAGGATTTCAAGGGCCGCGTGGATTACAGGCAGCTCACGATTCTCTGTATCGACCCCGACGGCGCCATGGACCATGACGACGCCATCAGCGTGGAACGCACTGCGAAGGGCGGCTACAGGCTGGGCGTACACATTGCCGACGTGAGCTACTACGTGCCGGAAGGTTCCGAGCTCGACGAAGAGGCCCTGGAAAGGAGCTACACGCAGTACCTGCCGTGGACCGCCGTGCCGATGCTCCCGGAAAAGCTTTCGAGCAACGTGTGCAGCCTGCACCAGGGCGTGGACCGCTGCGCATTCACCTGCATGATGGAACTCGACAAACACGCGAACGTGCTCAGTTGGGATTTCCACCGCAGTATCGTGAAGATTACCAAGTCCATCACCTACGAGCAGGCGATGGAAATGATGAAGAACGGCGACGACGACATCAAGGCGCTCGCCGAGGTGACGGCGCTTTTGAAACAAAACCGCACCAAGGACGGTCTCCTGGAATTCCAGAGCACCGAATTCGGCTGCAAGTTCAACGAGAAAGGCGAACCGGAAAAGATTTACCCGCGCGTAACCGACGAATCGAATTCGTGGGTGGAAGAATGCATGCTCATCGCGAACAACTGCTGCGCGAAGGAACTCAAGAAACGCAAGCTCCAGGGCATTTACCGTATCCACGAGGCTCCGGATACCAAGGACATCATGGAACTGTACTACATGTACCCGGACCTGTTCAAGGATTCTCCGGTGATGTTGCGCGACCTGGGCAAGCCCCGCAGCGGCGACACGAACCTGAACCCGACGGCATTCAAGCTCTACGAGCACTTGGTGAAGCGTGCCGCGGGCGACGAGACTTTGACCAACCGCATTCTGCGCAGCATGCAGAAGGCACATTACGACAGCAACAGCTTCGGTCACTTCGCCTTGAACTGGCAGGACTACGCACACTTTACCAGCCCGATTCGCCGTTACGCCGACTTGTGGTGCCACCGTGAACTCGCGCGCAAAGGTGCCGAGATTACCGCCGAACGCAAGAACAGCGTGATCGAAGTCTGCGACTTGATTTCGGCAAACGAAGTCAAGAACCAGAAGACCGAACGCATTGCCATCAAGGTGTGCAGCTGCTGGATTTTGAAGAGCCACATCGGCGATGACTTCGAGGCAACCGTCTCGGGCATCGAGGAATGGGGTATCTACGTTTCTATCGCAGACCCGATTGCTGAAGGCCTGGTGCGCTTCCGCGATATCGCCGGTGACGACTTCTACGTATTCAACCCGGATCAGGGACTCGCTTTTGGCAAGAAGAGCGGGCGTACGTTCCGGCGCGGCGACAAGGTGCTGGTGCGCCTTTTGCGGGTAGACCCGCTGCGCGGTCAGGCGGACTTCAGCATTATCGAAAAGCTCTCTAGCGAACCGAAGAAGCGCCGCCGTCAGGGTGAAGACAACGATTACCGCAACCGCGACGTTCGCGAACGCGCTGACCGCGCCGCCGCGGCGGAAGCCCTCGGTTACGTAAGCCAGCCCGACGAGGACTTTGACGATGACGTTCCAGAATTTGTTTCGGCACACAGCCACATGAACCGTGGCGGTCGTGGAAAGTCCCGCGGAGGCAGGTTCGATTCCGACGCCCCGAGCTTCGAACGCCGCAGTTCTCGCAGCAGAGGCGGACGCAACGACCGTGGCGACGACCGCGAAGGATTCCACGTCGCAAGCAAACCGCGTAAGGGCGGCTCCCGCAAGGGTGCCGGTCGCAGCAACAAGAGCCACGGACGCGGCGGCAGAAGGTAATTTATGTCGAACGGCAAGGTCATTCTTTACGCAAGCTACCAGACCGGGGAAAATCTCCCCGGGTATGTGCAGTTTGCGCTGAAGCACCTCGCCAAGACAGACTTTACCGTCGTACTGCTTTCGAACAAGCGTCCGCTTTCGGCAGAGACGATGAAGTTCCTGGAAGACAACGGAATCAAGCTTTACCTGACCGAAAATCACGGGTTTGATTTTGGCATGTGGCGCCGTTTCCTCAAAGACCTCGCCAACGGCCGCAACAACCTCGTGGAATTCAACAGCATCACTCGCCTGCTGCTCGTAAACGATTCTATCGTATACTTCCAGAACAATTTCGCCGACTTTATCCGCCGCGCCGAAGCCAGCACCGCCGACGTAGTATCGCTTACGCAAAACGACGAAGTGCGTCCGCACTTGCAATCATTCTTCTTGTACATAAAGCAAGAGGCTTTGGGAGCATTCTACTTGCATCTGCTGGAAACTCCCGAACAAGAAACGTTCTACGACGTGGTACACCGTTTGGAAATCGGCATGGCAAACGTCTTTGACGAAGCCGAAATCAAGACCGCATCGCTTTACAGCACCCACTTGCGAACCATATTTGCTTACCCCGAACTCATTGCTCAAGGAGCAGGGTTCATCAAACGCAAGTTACTGCAACGTCGTTTTAATTTCGAAGAGAAAGTCCATTTCATTCGCCACGGCGCCTATAACGCATTGAATGCCGACTACCACAAAATGATTGTAAATGCCGGCCTTGCTCCCGACTTTAAGGAAGAATGGCTCCCGGAACCCGTGGGCAATTCCGCGTTCCAGGTTGTAGATCAACTATGGCAAAAGACATTCAATAAAGTCGGCTGGCCGCTACTCCGCACCGCCATCAAGACAAAATACAAGCTATTGCGAAAACCGCTGCACGGCGACGAATACAAGTAACATCAAAAAAAACATTCACAATAGAGGGGATTTTTATGAATGTCAAGGTACTGCTATTTTTAGCGATTTTGATTGCTGCCGGATACTACGCAATCGAAGTCAAAGGACTCAACCCATTCGCCAAGAAAATTGCCGACGACGTTCCGTTCAGAAAGTTCGACGGCGAAATTACAAGCATGAAGGACCTTCAAGGCGAAAACGGCACTCTGATCCTTCGCATGAGTACATGGTGTCCACATTGCGCAGAACAGCTCGTCAACATATACCCGCTGAGCGATGGTCTGCAGCAACTCAAAATCAACGTTATCCTTATTGTCCATGGACCCGATCGCGATGCCATCCACGAATGGGCTGGCAAATACCAAGTTCCCTGGAGTTGGAAACGTGTTTATTGGCATGACGATTTGAAGGACATGCTTAAAATCGGAAAGGATGCAACCCCCTACGTAATCTTAAGGGACCGTAACAAGAAAATTGTTCATTCCCAAGCGGGAGTCCATTCGATGAACCAGATGATGGATATTACGGGCGAAATGCTAATGACTTACGAAGAATTCAAGAAGGAAGTGGAAAACCAAAAGATTCCTCTGTAATTTTATAAAGCAATTTAAGCGCATAAAAAATCCTCGGTATCGCTAATGCGAACCGAGGATTTTCATATTTAAAGTCATCCTCGACCAAAGATTCTCCCCATTCGGGGACCACGCGCACTGAGGCGCAACTGGCTATTTCACCACGATTTTAGTAGCCTGCTGTTTAGAGCCTGCGCGGACGCGGAGCATATACAGACCTGTCTGCGGAGCGTCCAGCACCAACGCGTTGGAACCTTCGAGAGCCTTAGCCGAGGCCGTCGCCATCACATGCCCCTTCATGTCCAGAATGTCGACACGCGCATTGGTGCCGGCAAGGCCTTCGGAAGCTTCAAAGGATACACGCAGCTGGTTTCCGAGCCTTGCCATGCGCAGGCCCTTAAGCGTATTCTGAGCGACCACACGGGCAGCAGGCGCCACGCGCACCGTCGCCGTCTTGGCCGTCGACTTCAGATAAACCTTGATCGGCACGCCGTTCTGCATTTCAGTCGTATTGCCGTCAATCGTCACAAACACGCGGTAACCATAATCCCTGATACCATCGACACCTTCAAAGCTCAAGTAACCAATGCGGTCACTGGACGCCGACAGGGCAATGGTCCATTCCATTTCATTAGACGCTTCCTTAATGGACTTTGCAAGGGCGCGCTTGCCCTCCATAATCGAGAGATTCACATGGTCAGCCATACTTTCGGGAGGTTCTTCGGTAGCCAACGGATTCAGGCCGGCACCCAGAATGTTCCAGGAGTCACGTTTGCCTTTTTCATCCGAAAGTACGGCTTGCAGGGTCCAACGGTCCTTGGTCGTAGCCTTTGCCAAAACACGAGACTTTTCGACGGCCTTGGTTTCGGGCTTGAACACCGGTACTGCAGACATCTTCCACTTAGTCTTCTTGGCAACATGAACCCATACCGCTTCATAGGGGCCTATTTCCGTGGGCATCGGATCATATTGGCCAGTCGTAGTATTCCAGCTCCAGAAAGCCACATCCGGATTTTTATCTATATCCTTGACCGCATTCGGGTAATTTGCAAAGAGTTCCACTTTCCAGCCATGCGGATTAGCCACCAGGTTCCAACCCGAACTTACGCTGTCCAGTTTCCAGACGAAGTCTTCGCCTTCATCATCGATTTCGTCGCGCAGCGGAAGCGGGCGGCCTTCAAGCGAATTGTACCACACGCCGCGAGTAGCATCCATCGAATCGTTCTCAGCCAGCTGCTTATATTGCCAGAATTCACCCGTACCACGTTCATCCCACCAGTAGAATATCTGGTCGCCATCCCACGTAATCGAGGGCATATCCACCGCCGAAAGCGAAAGCATCTGCCAGCTATCGACAGCAATAGAAGAAATGACAGGATCAATTGAGAATTCTCTGCTGAATTTTTCCTTCACACCAGTCTTGTCTTCGAGAGTCACAATCATCCTATAATTACCCGGCTTCTTCATACGGAAAACGAAGGTTGTATCAAAGCCCATGGCAACAGAGTCACCAAATACAGATTGAGTGACAATCGAATCCTTTACAACATCAATCACCTGCACCTTTGCAGAAACCTTGCGCCGGACTTCGAAATCGCTAGCCGTAAAACTCAGCTGGAACATGCTGCCGGTACTATCCAAACGCGCCTTCGCAAAATCAAGTTTTGTCTTGTTTTTCCAACCGAAGTACGCCTTGAGCGTCACATTATCCAAAATGTCAGGCATGTAGTCCCCCTCGTGGAGAACTCTGTCAACCTTGCCATTGCGCAGCACCACTAGAGAATCCAGAACATAGACAGAAGTATCTGCACCCATTGCCTGTACCCTAAGATTGCGGCCGTTCAGTTCCATGGGAACGAACATGGTGCCTTCGTCGGTAAAGCGACGTTCAACGGTCTTATCCTTATTGCCTTCGGCAAACCAGACACTTCCATTTTCCTGTTCCACCGCCAATTTCAAGAATTCACCGGCACAGCTGTCAAGATTCGTGGTCCACTTGGCATAAAGCAGTTCACGAACATCAACGCCCTGGTTCTTACCTTTTGCACGCAATTTGCTCAGCAAGACGCTATCGATTACGGTGAGCAGTTCATCGGATTTGGGGTCAGTAGTCCAACCGGCCAGGCACTTTTCGGAATTGTACACAATCGTCGGAAGTTTCATAGAAGAATCCTGATTGACGCTAGTCAATTCATCGGTCCAATCGCTACCGAAGAACACGGAGTCCTTGGAATTTTCATCAAGAGCAACACGGATAGATGTGTTCGCGGGCTTCAGATTTGCAATCATGCCCATCGATTCGTTCACCATAAAGAAGTTTTCTACCGTGCCAATGGTATCATTCTTAGCGTCTACCAACGTAATGGGGAACTTGCCGTCGATAGTCCATTCGCGCGAATCGTAAATGGTTTCCACATTGAATTCAAAGCCGCGGGTTGCAGGGATCTTCAAGCTATCCGATACCAGGAATTCGATCTTGCGGCCATCAATTTCGCGATAAAGTCTGAACGAAGCTTTGTCGACGCTCTTGTTCACCACCACGTTCACCTGAGGATCCTTGATAGCGGTCCATACGGCAAAAAGCGTATCCGGGTAACGCCCGTATGTCTTATAGTACATGCCGTATTCCTGTACCATGGCATCATTAAAGAACTCGTGAGTTTGCGCCTGATACACTAAATTTGCAGGCTGCGTTACAGTCGTCTTGCCGTTTTCGAAACTCCAGCCAACATGTTCGTATTCCGTGCGATAAATGTCTCCCGGCAACGCATCGCCATCCACGAATTCACTTTCGAATTCGTAAAAGCCCATTCCATAGAACACGCTGTCAGCGTTCACGTCAAGCACAAAACGAAGCGGGTTCACGCCAAAGCCAGACGCGGTCAAGGTCACTTCTGTAGCGCCTGCCGGACTGTTCGCCAGTGACGAGAACACGTAAGGAATGCCCGACCAAACATTTTCTGTGAGCACATCGGGATCTGTATCAGAACTGTACGTTGCCGACATATCGAAGCTGCTCGTCAAGTGATACAGCGGGCTCGGCACGAAGTCGATATAGAACTCGTAGTCATCGCTCTTGAGTTGTGCAATCGGACTACCCGCCGAAACAAATCGAGCAATCGTATCCGTGCCGACAACCTGATATACCTTAAAGGAGCCCACCACTTCGGCGACATTGGTCGAAAGCTTGTATGTGGCAGGATAGCCGTTTTGGCAATTTTCATCCCACATGGCATACATTCTAAACACCGGCTTGGAAACAAGCTGACCAGTACCATCATCCATCTCGACCATATCGAACGGAGAAGTCGACAGCATTCCCGCAGCACCGCTCGAATTCAAATCTGCATAGCCCACATCGTGTTCCTTTCCGGTTGCCGACCAACCCGTAAAGCATGCATTCAGGCGGGCAATATGTTGCGGCCAAACAGGTCCTGCAGAGCCAAGCATTGCACCATCCACTTCGCTCATCCAGTCATTGCCATAAAACACCGTATCAGTCGAATTCACATGGAACGTGAAATTTAGCGGGACAGGAGTTGTTTCGAACGAGACCAAGAAATTGGATTCATTGGTCGTGCCAACTACCATAGAATCACCTTTCATTTCCATTTGAGCTCGATTGCCGTTCAAATCAAGTTCAAGCACGGCATCGCCCAAAGTATAACCAAAGCTAGCGGCACTATTCGCCTTATCAACAAAGAACTTGTAACCGATACCAGAATTATTCGGCAAGACGATATCGTTGGTTAGCCAGTGATCAAATTCGCCCGTGCCGTATTTCTGAATCAACTTGACAGATGATTTCGTACTGCCATTCGCAATGGTAATCGGATTCTGAAGGCTCTTAGTGCAGGAAGACCAGTTTGCAGTCAATTCTGTCGGTGCATCCGGATCCATACTCAATAGGATAGCAGCGGAATCCGCCGGCAACGCTTTAAACATATAAGTCTTTTTCGTAGAAGCAGACCACCCATCAAAGCACACATCATCTGCGCGGTAAGGTTCCCACAAGCTTTTCCTAGTATGGGTAGCGTCATACGCCAACATTTCACTAGGTACGGCATCAACTGGGAAATAGAGATCCGAATTATACATCGGGTCTGAATTCAAGTCGTAAGTCACATAGAACGGACCAGCCGTATACTTGACACCAAGCGTCATATCCTGATTTGCCATATAGGCCGGCGCAATCACCAACTTACCCGTCGTCGCGTCATAGCCGAAACCAGCCGGAGGTTCACCAGGTGTTCCCGTGGTGGGATCAATCCAGTCAAAGCTAAATCCCGTCAGCGTCATGGCATAGCCAGTTTTCGGTTCAAGCGAGACATTGAAGGTCAAAGTGTCAGCAGCATTCGGCAAATACAGGCAATGTGTGTAAGCCGTAGTAGCATTGCCACTAATTGGGCACAAGCTCGATGCCTGCTTAAGGTCATCAATACCGTCACCTACAACCTGCGAAAGAACGACGCTTCCATGGTAATCCGTGTCATTGGTCAATGCATTACCACCTGCATCGAAAGCAACAACCTTGAGCTCCGTAGCTTCGTTTGCAACCCCGTTTTCAACCGGGTACAGCTTGATTTTTGACGAGGTCGGATTAATTTCTTCCAACAAACTCGAGCTCAAATACTCCGACGTCCGAGCATTCGGAGTGATCGCAGCCAACGCAGAGCCCCATAGAGCACGGCTATACAGCATATTAGTCCCAGCCTGCGCCATTACGTACACATGCGGCAAATTATTATTCGTTTCAACGTTCATTCCCGACTTCGATGCCGCCCAGTCGCCACCAAGGACAACTGTCTTGGAATCAAACGGTGTAAGATCGAAGGAGACGGTGTAATCAATGAGGGTGTAGGAAGCTTCCAACGCAAAACTAACATTCAAAGATTTATTCGCAACCTTTATATTAGCCAAGTCAATAATATCGTCTCCTGTCAAATTCGAGACGTTCCATGTTTTTCTCCAACAGCTGCCGTAATTTTGTATAGCCAACAAATCATCATTGGTTAGAATCGTCTTCTCATCCGTTTCGACAGCAGGCAGGGTCCTCACGTCATCTCTACAAGCCGGATACAGAGTCAATGCTATAGAATATCCACCATAACTATAACCGGCCTTTTCAGGGTACTTAATGTTTATTGCGGCACCATATAGCACGTCGTCCCTAAAAACTTCATCCACCATCGCAGACTCAACAGGAGTTTCATCCAAGGTTCCGTTTGAATTGATTCCATATACGCTATACGTATAATTATCAATGGATTTATTTGAAATTTCAAAGGAGAAGTAATAAGCGCTTGTAGTAACATCACTATAACGCAATTCTATCGTTTTTACGCTATAATAAACCGACGTGAAATAATCTATAAGCGTCTTAAAGGAACTTTCGTGTTGTTCCCTTTGATAATTACTGGGCCAACCGGAATCCGTTATTTTATTGCCATTTGCATCATAGAAATAAACCTTATATGCCAAATCCATAGAATTAGTTAAATCATATACTCTTGGAATAAGTTTAAATGCAGCGGACGCATCGTTACCAATTTCTGTTTCCTGCTTAGAAAAGAACAACAACGACGGACTATGCGAATCATCAAAATCATAACAGATTTCTGCAACACCTCCAGAAGGGCAGTACTTATATGTAACGGCATATTTTCTCGTCGTCGATAAAGTGATATCGGTAGGTTCCGAAAATGTCGTTGACGTAGTCAAAGCTACCGCAGAACCATTCGTCCTATAATGAGCATCAGTTCCAGCAGACTTAAAATGTTCGACTAAAGATTCTGCAGTATTCACGACATTTTCATTCAAATGGCCTCCTGCATCCGTATACGCAACGATAGCCATAGTGGGGTCTGTATTCTGAGGAACATCAGCACAATAAGGATAAAGATAATCGCTAAAGCCAAAGCTCTGCATTTCATCTGCATCTAATGCATTACCAAGCACGTACTCTAAACCAATCACAACAACAGAATTTGGATAAAACGCCCCATACAGCATAGGAAGTTCACTATTTTCAGTATCGACTCTAGACCACACATCACCATATTCCGTATTCTTATTTAACAGGGCCGCGAACATGTCGCTTTTCATATCGGTCTTTGTCGCAATACCATTTTTTACAGGCGAGGTTGGTTCATAATTAGATGCATAAGATGCAGCCGCAAAGTAATCTGTATAGGTCACGCTACTACAACTTTCTCTATACTCATGTAATCCCATCGGCCCTGTTTCAGACAATTTCTCATTAGCACTGCGCACATTTGCATAAACACGGGTAGAACCTTTAGCCCATGAAGTTTCTGTAAACGAGCCTCCACCGACACCCAATTTTACAGCATCTTCTCCAAAATGGTAATTAACAGAAATTTCAGGAGCACTGCTTACTCCGGACTCCATATTACCTATAATGTAGCCCAATACGTCTGTTCCTGCAGTAGACGTAACGCTTGTAATATCGCCTATAGAATAAGTATTCTTTATTACAACCGAGACATCGCCACCGGTAGCCGGAGTTTCAACCTTTCCAACGATACCACCTACAGAATTAAGAGTGCTTGCTCCATTATTGGTCGTCACTGTAGACACATTCGAAACATTTGCAACAACATAGGACGCCTCTATTTTTATGTCTGGCGATTGAGCGTTTCCAACAAGACCACCTATCACAGCCATCGGCCCCCTTCCAGATACAGCATCGCTTGACGACGTCCCAAAAGAAGAATTCTGAATATCAATAGATCCAGTCGCGCTACCCACAAGGCCGCCCACATATACACCCGCATCGACAACCGCATTTTTTACCTTAACATTGTTTATCGAAACGTTTCCACCAGCATATCCAGCAATAGTTCCTGCACCCATCACCGTAGGGCCTACAATATGCACGTTCTTGAATGTAACGTTACTAACGGTAAGAGATTTTGATTCGGGATAAAAAAATCCAAATTGCATTGTATTTGTTTGGCAAAGACCATCTATCACATGCCCATTGCCTTCAAATTCTATAGAATTCCGAGTCATATATGTTTCAAAGGGGGCAAACTCTATGGCACACTTTCCCGTATTAGCATCATAGCCACCTAAATCAAGATTGGAACCAAGGGCAAACGTATAATTCGCATTATTACCATACGTAATATTGTTCTGAATAAGCTCTTTCATACCTTCAACATGGCTACCATTGCACATCACATTGCCATCCACATCATCCCAGCAATCCTCTACTTCCTTATACCAGCAAGCCTGATCATAATATCCAGGATTTTCTGTCCAAACTTGAGAAAGAGTACAAACATGCGATCTATCATCACATTCTATATGGAAATACCAATTGTCAGAAAGGCAATCATCATTAAAAGCTTTCTTGCTAATAGTCGAAGTCACTGCAACACTTTTTTCAGGCATCACAAATGTCGCCATATTACCTTGTCTAGTCACATGAATAGCATCTCCATCTGAATCAACGACTTTGACACTAGCAAGCAAATATCCTTCATCTGGAGTAGCCGTAAGCGTTACAAGTTCACCCACTTTCGCAGACTCTTTATCAACTACAACACTTCCATTTGTAACAGAGCTAGCAACAGCGATATCATGTGAATCCTCAATTTTTATAACCGACACCGCAAGATCAAGACCATCAAATGTTCCACCCGTATGACTTCCGGCATGGAACCAAATCGTCATTTCATTCCCTGCAGACACAATTCCATCAATTTTATATGACTGCCCACTAGTTAAGTTACCCGCCTCATCTAAAATAGTACCGTTCTCATCAGAAACAGAGATATTATCAATAAACTTATGCGCCGCAAGCATTGATCCCTGTAAACGTATCACATATCCATTAGGCACCGTAATGTCTAAATAGCTATCAGAATTAGGAGTATAATCCCCCGTTTTACCACGATCGTCATAGACCTTGAAAACGTTCTTACCATTAACAAGATCCGCTTCCGTAATATACAGCACATCTGTGGTATTTATGGACATGTTAACATAATAACTGCCATCGTCACCATCAACATTCCATGTTGCATCATTTGCAGCATCAACATAAGACGCGGCGGACAAGGCCATGAGGACGGCCGTGAACAAAGCGTAGAAACCCGGAATCTTTTTCATAAGGAGACCTCTGTTTACATCCGTTAACAAATATAGTCTTATATTACAATAAAGTTACAAATGAATTACTTTGTAAACGGACTTATACAAGAAAGCCCCCGTTTCCGGGGGTTAAAAGCACTTTTTAGATCCTTCGACAGGCTCAGGATGGCAATTTCAGTCTACTTTGCCTATTATTTCACGATTTCAGCATCGACGACTTTCTTGCCGTTCACGGTCTTCGGGCCATTGTCGCCCTTGTCGCGACGGATGATCTTGTATTGCACAATACTCCAGATGTTCGACACAATCCAGTAGAGAACAAGACCAGAGGGCATCACCGCACTGAATACAAAGAACATCGCGGGCATCATCCAAAGCATCATCTTCTGCTGGGCCGGATCCATCGCAGCGTTGCCGGCCATGGTAACCTTGGTCTGGAAATACATGGTCACAAGCATAATCCAGGGAAGAAGTGCAAAGCCATCAGGCATAATGAACGGGATGCTGAAGCCATGGAAAATCACGTCGCTACGGCTAAGGTCGGTAATCCAGAGGAATGCCGGCATACCGCGGAGTTCAACAGCGCGACCGAGCACGAAGAAGAGGCCCATGAAGATCGGCATCTGAATAATCATCGGGAGGCAGCCACCGGCGCAGCTAGCGAGCGGGTTCACACCGTTCTTGGCATAGAGTTCCACAACGGCAGCTTGCTTCTTCTGCGGATCGCTGCGGTACTTCACGTTGATTTCGTCGAGCTGCGGCTTGAGCTTGCTCATGGCGGAGGTCGACTTAAGCTGCTTGATGGTGAACGGCGTCGTAAAGCCGCGCACAATGAAGGTCACGAGAATAATGGCAACGCCGTAGTTCGGAACAATCGAGTAGAAGAACTTGAGCAACTTGAGAAGCATGGCGCAAATCCACACGAACCAGACGCTGGAACCCGGGAACCACTTGGAACCGGTCACGATGATCTTTTCGTAGCCCTGACCGAGAGCTTCGACTTCGGCCCATTCGAGCGGGAGCACCATGAAGTTGTATGCAACAGAATCACCGCGGACATCGTCGGCGATGGAGAGGCTGTAGGTACCCGGATCAGGATTTTCTTCGGTAGCAACCTTGATATGCTTTGCCTTCACCTTGGCAGGCACCGGCTTGTCGAACTGCACCGACATGGCCACGTACTTACGGCGGAGACCCACCCAGTAGTAGTTAGCTTCATCGAACGTCATGGCGTCGGAGACGGTTTCACGTTCGGTGATTTCGTTGTTCTTGAAAATCACTTCGCTGAAGTAGTAGCTGGCACCACCGATGCTCTTCCCCTTCGGAATGACTTCAGTTTCCTTCATGCCGCCCTTCCAGGAGAGCTCGTAGTTGTCGACGCGGAAACCCCTGAACTTGTTCACCTGACGGACAGCGACACCAGCCTTGGTAAAGCCGTAGCTACGCACCAACTGGTTGCCATTAGCATCGGTAAAGACAAACTGAACCGTGGTATCGTTTTCGACATTGATCCATTCCGGAGCTTCGACATTGAACATGACGTCGGAAAGGTCAGCACCGCCGAGCTTAAGGTCGAGGGCGCCGAGAGTCGTATCCTGAATGAGTTCGGGGAAATGGTTTGCGGAATCCGGCAGGGCCTTCACGATGACGCTCTGGACCTTGCCGCCCTTGTTGCTAAGGGTCATGATGAACTTGTCTGTTTCGACCGTAACCGTGCGCTGGGCAATCGGCTTGGGAGCTTCGGCTGCGGCAGAATCCTGCTGAGCGAGATCCTTCGACTCCGGGCTTTGCCCTTCGCTCAGGATGACACTCGACGAATCACCGCTCTTATCCGTTGCGGCTCCGAGAACTGGGGCAGCCTTGACTTCAGCAGTAGAGCCCGGGAGCACGAGTCCGTTTGCGGAAGGCGCTTCGGCAGAATCGGCGACCTGAGCGGCGGCTTCCTTCGCGGCAGCCTGCTTTGCGAGCTGGGCCTTTTCGGCAGCTTCGTTGTTTGCGCTCGTCATGGAGAACCACCAAATCATGATGGCTGCGATAAGGACTGATCCGATAAGAGTATTCTTGTTCATCTCTTTTCCTTTTTGGGCGGGACCGGGTCATAGCCGCCCTTGCAAAACGGGTTGCACCTTAAAATTCTATAAACCGCAAGAAAGAAACCTTTGAACACGCC